>ERZ1034973.1064-NODE-1064-length-17077-cov-6.279638_pt1 | contig 17077 bp, 19 predicted proteins | sample MGYA00520686_ERZ1034973 | MGnify/ENA primary metagenome ERZ1034973 (study PRJEB33766, sample SAMN09781775) | gut metagenome | biome: gut microbiome | host: Homo sapiens | place: Madagascar | study: EMG produced TPA metagenomics assembly of the PRJNA485056 data... | reverse complement strand
CGGGCGCCCACAGATCCTCGCACACCTCAACGCCCAGCACAAAATCCGGCAGCTGCTTGCAGGCAAACAGCAAGTCGGTGCCGATCAGCGTTTCCTGCCCGGCAAACTCGATGCACTCAGCCTCGCGCATGGCGGGTACAAAATGCCGCTTTTCGTAAAATTCGCCGTAGTTGGGCAGGTAGGTCTTGGGTACAAGCCCCAGCAGCTCGCCGCGGCAGACGACCGCCGCGCAGTTGTAAAGCTTGGCGTTGTGGCGCACCGGCAGACCCACCAGCGTGAGGATGTCCAACTCTGCGCTGGCGCTCAAAATGTCAGCCAGCCCCTTTTCGGCACCCTGCAAAAGGGTGGCCTGCAAAAACAGGTCGCTGCAGGTGTAGCCGGTCAGGCTGAACTCCGGCAGGCAGAGCAGCTGCACACCGTCGGCGGCGTGGGCGCGCATGGCGGCGATGATTTGCTGTGCATTGTAGGCGCAGTCCGCCACGCGCAGGGCAGGGCTGGCAGCGGCTGCGCGGACAAAACCGTTTTCAAAAGCGGAAAAACTGTACTTCATAGGAAAGCTCCCTTGTATCAGATATATATTCTATGATAGCACAGCGAACGGCTGACCGCAAGTGAAATTATATCAAACAAAATGTAATATTGTGCAAAACAAAATGTAATATATACTTGACATAATGCAAGAAATATGATACAGTATAGCCACAGCGAAACAAAAGGAGCAGATCACTATGGCAAAAAACCTGATGCTGAAGGCTGCCCGCGCGCAAAAGGATATGACGCAGGCAGACCTGGCGGCGGCGGTGGGCGTGTCGCGGCAGACCATCAACGCCATTGAAAAAGGGGAGTATAACCCCACCATCAACCTGTGCCGCAGCATCTGCAGGGTGCTGGGCAAGACATTGGACGAGCTGTTCTGGGAGGAATAAGAGATGAATCTGAAGGAAATTTTTAAGCGCGAGAATCTGGACGAAATGCAAAAACAGACCCTTTTAAAAATCGAGTCCCGCGGTTTCTGGGCGCTGTGGGTGCTGCTGTTGGCGGCGCTTATCATCGAAAGTCTGCTGGGCTTTACCCCGCGGGAGATGGCGGCGGAATGGTTTATCTTTATGCTGGGGTGCGCCTATTCAATCCTGTGTGATGTGCGTGCCGGTATCTGGGACCGCCACCTTAAACCGAACACGAAAACCAATGCCGCTGTGTCCGTTGTGGGCGGTGTTGCCATGTTTGTGTGGGGACTTATCAAATTTGCAGAGTTTGGCATGGGCGTTGCGGTGCTGCAGGCGGTCTTTCTGGGCGTTTGTACCGGAGTGCTGTGCTTTGCCTTGCTGCAGCTCAGTATGAAGGCTTACAAAAAACGCCACGCGGAACTGGAAAACCCGAAGGAGGACGACGACAATGAAAACAAGTAAACGAGAACTGACCGTCTTTGCCGTTTGCGCCTATGCGGTGCCGTTTTTGATGATGCCGCTTTTGTACCTCTGCCTGCACAACGGGCAGGATACCAGTATTTTTGCCAACGCCCAGATGTTCTACCCGGCGGCGGGTGTTATGCTGGCGTTTCTGCTGGCAAAGCGGCAGGATACGCCGAAACGGTTTTACATCCTGTACCTTGTGGCGGCGGCGGTCATGCTTGCCGCAAGCGTGCTGTCCGCCGTTATGCCGCAGGCGGCATGGCTGGGCATCGCCAACCTCGTAATCATTATCGCGTCGGTGCTGGGCTGGATCTTCCTGCTGACCGAGAAGAAGGAAAAGCGCGAAACCTACGGGCTGCGCCTGCACGGCAAGGCGTTGACGGCGCTCGGCATCTGCGTCTATTTTCTGGCGGTCAAGACCGCTATGGTCTTTCTTTCGATGGCGATGCAGGGCGGCGACAGCTGGGCTGAATATCTGGCTTATTGGCGCACGTCTGCACCGTGGGTCATGGCGGTGGTACTTGTGCCCAACTTCTTTTTGAGTTTTCTGCCGTTTTTTGGCGAGGAATACGGTTGGCGCTACTACCTGACGCCCGCCCTGCAAAACCGCCTGGGCGCACGGCGCGGCGCGCTGGCGGTGGGTGTGCTGTGGGGGCTGTGGCATCTGCCGCTGAACCTTTTCTTTTACAGCCCGGAAACCTCCCTGCAGAGTATTGTATCGCAGCTGGTCGTCTGCGTGACAATGGGCGTGTTCTTTACGTTCGCCTATGAAAAATGCGGAAAAAACATCTGGCTGCCCGTACTGCTGCATTATCTGAACAACAATATGATCCTTGTCTGGACAGGCACGGCAGATATCGGAAATCAGGTCATCGCCTGGGGTGATGTTGCCATCGCCGCCGCGGAGTACGCGCTGCTGTTCCTGCCGTTTCTGGCAGCAAAATGTTACCGCAGGAACCAATAACAAATAAAAAACAGGTGCAGCCCCTCAATGGGGCTGCACCTGTTAGTTTATCAAAGAAGCCTTTTTCCGGGTAGTAATGTAGGGCGCGTGTCTTGACCGCGCCGCACCGCTGGCTGCGCGCAGCGCATAAAATCGCGCCGAATGGCGCGTTATTTCCCGATATATCGTACTATCGGCTAGGCTGCACGGAACGGTCAAGACCGTCCCCTACAAACCTGCCGAAAGTGCGCAATCTACCTATTAAGTTTATCAACAGTCTGAGGTGCAGCCCTTCAAATGGGGTTGCACCTGTTTTTGATTGTAATCAGACGGCAAACGCCTTGTGCAGCGCGCTCAGGGCGCCGTCCTCGTCCTGCTGGCGGATCAGCAGCGAAATGTCAAGGTCGCTGGTGGTGATCAGCGCGATCTCAATATCGACCTCCGCCAGCGCCGCCAAGGCGCGGGCGGCAACGCCGCAGCTGGTGACCATATCCTCGCCAAACAGGTTGATTTTGCAGTACCCGCCCGAAACCAGCGGGGGATTGACCTTGGCGGCGGCGGGCAGGGCTTTCATAACGGCGGCAAAATTGTCGTTGGCGGTGGTAAAGCTGAAATCCACCGCTGCGCCGCGCGGGGCGCTCTGGCAGATCATATCCACCACAATGCCCGCATCGGCGAACACCTTCAGGTAGCCCGCAAGGCTTTGGGCGCTGTATTTTGCGCCGGGAAACGTGGTAAGCAGGATATCCTGCTCGCTGCTGATTTTGCTGACACCGTACATAAAAATGCCGTCCTTTCGTATTATTCTAGTGTTAGATACTCCTCATCAATGCTTTGCCGCAGCACGTTTTCTATGTAGTCGCGGCTTAAAGAGAAGCAGCCGTGCGCCGCGCCCAGCTCGTCCGTGTAGGCGGGGTAGGGGTAGACACGGATATTCTGGTACCCGGCTTCGTACTGGGTCACAACGCAGTGCAGCTTGGGGTCCAGCATCGCCACGGCGCTGCTGCCGTCGGGCTGGGTGGTCTTTTCAAAGGTAATGTCCAGCACCGCGCCGATGACATTGTCCGCGCTGGACTGGGCGTTGGCAAAGTTGCCCAGGCTGTACGCCACAAAGGTCCGGTTGCCGTTTGCCCCCGTCAGCCATTCGGCGTTCTGGGTCACATGGGGGTGGGTGCCGATGACAAGGTCAACGCCCTGATCCGCCAGCCACTGGGCGGTGTCCTTCTGGAAAGCATTCACTGTGTGGCTGCCCTCGGTACCCATATGGCAGCTGACGACCAGCACATCACAGTGGGGGCGCATATCGGCAATCTGCTTGGTGATCGTTTCGCGGTCGCTCAGGTAAATTACCCCGTGTTCGGCTTGGCTCGGCGTCGGGATGCCGTTGGTATGCTCGGTGTAGGAAAGATAGCCGAAGGTGATGCCGTTCACGGTCTGGTAGACGTACTCGGTGGGGTCCGCCAGTGTGTAAAAGCCCATATAGCGCACGTCCTCGGGCATGGTTTCCCAGTGCCGCAGCGAAGCCTCAATGCCCGCCGCGCCCTTGTCGTAGCTGTGGTTGTTGGACAGGCTGAACACCCGGAACCCCAAATCATACAGCGCATCGGTAATGTCGCCGGGGGTGGAAAAGCACGGGTAGCCGCTGGGGGCAAATTCGTCGTTGACCAGCGTTTCCTGATTCAGCCAGTTTACATCAAACTGGCTGTAGAATTCCCGCATATTCTCATACACATAGGAAAAATCATAGTACCCGTCAGTGCCGCGCTGGCGCGCCTGGATATACAGCCCGTCGTGGATCAGATCATCCCCCGTGGCGGAAAACCGTACCGTGTCCACCGTGGGGGTGGGTTCGGGCGTCGGCTCCGGCGTGGGTTCGGGGGTAGGCTGCACGGTCGCTGTCGGGGCGGGGGCGGCAACCGGTGCGGTCGGCTCTGTCAAAAGCGAGCCTGCCACCACACCGCAGACCCCCAGCGCAATCACGCAGCAGGCTAAAACCTCGTTACTTTTCATTCGCACGGCAGTTTACCTCGCAGCAAATCGGTCATGGTATACATACCGGGCTGCTGCCCGTTCAAAAACAGCGCAGCCTGAATGGCGCCGTCCGCAAAGACGGTGCGCGCCCCGGCGCTGTGGCTCAGGGTCAGAACCTCCTCGGCGCCGCAGAACAGCACCTCATGCTCGCCCACAATGCCGCCGCCGCGCACGGCGCTGATGCCCAGCTCCTTGTCGCCGCGCTTTTGCCGTACCTGCGAACGGTCGTAGACATATTCGTACTGCCCGCCCGCCTCGGCGTTGATGGCATCGGCAATCATCAGGGCGGTGCCGCTGGGGGCATCCAGCTTGTTGCGGTGGTGCTTTTCGACGATTTCAATGTCGTACTCGCCGCCCAGAACGCGGGCAGCCTGCTTGGCAAGCTCGATCAGCACATTGACGCCCAGCGACATATTGGCACTGCGGAAAATCGCCGTCTTTTCGGCAGCCTTCTGCAAAATGTCCAGTTCCTCACTGGAAAGACCTGTGGAGCAGATGACGCAGGGAACACCGTGCGCTGCGCCCCATGTGGCGGCGGCAGCCGCCCCGGCGGGGGAGGAAAAATCAATCACAATGCCGCGGCAGGCAACATCCTGCCAGCTTGCGTACACCGGGATCTCTCCCACGCGCCCCGCCTCGCGGTCCACACCGGCGATGACGCGGCAGTCCGTGCGGGCAGCAATTTTTTCCACAAGGGCGCGACCCATGCGCCCGTAAATGCCCTGAATGATAATGTCCGTCATATCGAAAATTCCTTTCGTGTTTTACGAAATCAGCCCGCAGGTACGCCGCGGGCTGAAGGGTTTATGACAGCAAACCGAACGCACGCAGGGCGCTGTCCAGCTGCGCCTGCACGGCTTCGTCCGGGGCAACCAGCGGCAGGCGGCAAGCCCCGGCGTGCCAGCCAAGGCGGTTCATCGCCCACTTGACCGGGATGGGGTTTACATCGGCAAACAGCGCCTTGCACAGCGGCAGGGCGGCAAGCTGCATTGCCAGGCTGCCCGCCGTATCGCCGGCAAACCACTTGGCGCAGATGTCATGGGTGTAGCGCGGCGCCACGTTGGACAACACGCTGATCACGCCCTTGCCGCCCAGCGCCAGCAGCGGAACGATCTGGTCATCATTGCCGGAGTAGATATTCAGCTCCTCCCCGCAGGCGGCGGCGATCTCCGCCACTTGGCTGATGTTGCCGCTGGCTTCCTTCACCGCGTTGATGTTGGGGTGCTTGGCAAGCTGCTTAAGACTTGCGGGGGTCAGGTTGCAGCCGGTGCGGCTGGGGACATTGTACAAAATGCAGGGCAGATCCACGGCATCCGCAATGGCGGTGTAGTGGGCAATCAAGCCGGCCTGGCTGGTCTTGTTGTAATAGGGGGTGACCAGCAGCAGGGCATCGGCGCCGTCCGCTTGTGCCTGACGGCTCAGCCAGATGGCGTACCTGGTATCGTTGGAGCCGGTACCCGCAATGACAGGAACCCGTCCGGCAGTCTTTTTGACGGCGTAGCGGATGCACGCGGTATGCTCCTCATCCGTCATGGTGGGGGACTCGCCGGTGGTGCCGCAGATGACAATGGCATCGGTGCCGTTGTCGATCTGGTCGTCAATGATGCGCCCCAGCTCCTCAAAATCCACGCTGCCGTCGGCACGCATGGGGGTGATGATCGCCACGGCGGCGCCGGTAAAAACGGGCTTCTTCATAGGGAACCCTCCTTCAAAAATCAGTCAAAATAGCCCTTGGCTGCCAGCAGCTCCGCCAGCAGCACGCCGCCGCCGGCAGCGCCGCGCAGCGTATTGTGGGAAAGGCAGACAAACTTGTAATCGTACTGGGTATCCTCGCGCAGGCGTCCGATGCTGACCGCCATGCCGTTTTCCAGCATACGGTCCAGCTTGGGCTGCGGGCGGTCGTTTTCCTCAAAATAATGCAGGAACTGCTTGGGGGCGCTGGGCAGTGCCAGCTCCTGTGCGGGACCGCGGAAGGTTTTCCAAGCTTCCAGAATTTCTTCCTTGGAGGGCTTGTGGGCAAAGCGCACAAAGACGGCGCCCATATGCCCGTCGGACACCGGCACGCGCAGGCACTGTGCGGTAAAGCGCGGACCATCGGCGCAGACGATTTTATCGCCCTCGATGTGACCCCACAGCTTCAGCGGCTCCTGCTCGCTCTTTTCCTCCTCACCGCCGATGTAGGGGATGACGTTATCCAGAATATCAGGGAAGGTTTCAAAGGTCTTGCCCGCGCCGGAAATTGCCTGATAGGTGCAGACCAGCACGTCGGTGATATCATACTTGCGCAGCGGATGCAGGGCGGGTACATAGCTCTGCAGGCTGCAGTTGGACTTTACGGCAATAAAGCCGCGCTTGGTACCCAGACGCTGGCGCTGGGCGGGGATGATGTCGATGTGGTCGGCGTTGATCTCCGGCACGACCATCGGCACGTCGGGGGTAAAGCGGTGGGCGCTGTTGTTGGAAACCACGGGGCATTCTGCCTTGGCGTAGGCTTCCTCCAGCGCTTTGATCTCCTCTTTTTTCATATTGACGGCGCAAAAGACAAAGTCCACCTTGGCGGCGACCTCTGCCACGTTGGCGGCGTCCAGCACCACCAGCTTTTTCGCCTGTTCAGGCATGGGGGTCTGCATCAGCCAGCGGCTGCCCACAGCCTCCTCATAGGTCTTGCCGGCGCTGCGGGCGCTGGCTGCCACAGCGGTCAGGCGGAACCAAGGGTGGTTTTCCAGCAGGGTTACAAAACGCTGCCCTACCATACCGGTTGCGCCGATGACACCTACATTGTACTGTTTCATTGTTCCTTTACCTACCTTTCTCATCCCACTCTATGCAAAAACAACGGTTTTGCCACCCAATTTGCATAGATAATAAAAAAACCGGTTGAAAACCGGCACAAAATGCAATATAATATCATATTGCATAACCACACAGCGCAACACGCCTTTTGGGCGTGACAGTCCCGCGTCTGTTCGACCGCGGACCCAGGTCGGTATGTGCCGCATACCGCCTTCGGCGAAACGCCCTTTTGCCTATCCTATGCCCCTGGCAGGGCTTGCAGAACAGGCTACTGATGCGCTCCGCACCTCTGTGCTTGGGTTTATTATAGTATCCCCGCAAGGGAATGTCAACGATAAAAGGAAAGAAAATCATGTTAAAAAAAGATTTTTGGTACGACCTGCCCAAAGAACTTATTGCGCAGGAACCCGCCGAGCCGCGCGATGCCGCCCGCCTGATGGTGCTGGACCGCAAGAATGACAAGATCCTGCACTCGGTCTTTCACGAATTGCCCCATTATCTGGAAAAGGGCGACCTGCTGGTGGTCAATAACTCCAAGGTTTTGCCTGCCCGGCTGATGGGTACCAAGGTACCCACGGGCGCCGTCTGCGAGCTGCTGCTGCTGCGGCAGGTAAAGGGGGACACATGGGAGTGTCTGGCCCGCCCCGGCAAGCGTATGCAGGTGGGCACCCGGGTGGAATTCGGGGACGGCAGCCTGAGCGCCACCGTGGACGAAACTCTGCCCGACGGCAACAAATATGTGACCTTTCAATACGACACCGAAACGCTGTACGAAAAGCTGGACGAGTTCGGCAAAATGCCGCTGCCGCCCTACATCACCAAGCAGCTGGAGGATCAAAGCCAGTACCAGACCGTCTACGCCAAGGAATTAGGCAGTGCCGCTGCCCCCACGGCAGGGCTGCATTTTACCCCGCAGCTGCTGGACACCATCCGTTCGCGCGCCGTAAAGGTGGCGGAGGTCACCCTGCACGTCGGGCTGGGTACTTTCCGCCCCGTCAGCGAGGAAACCGTCGAGGCGCACCAGATGCACAGCGAGTGGTACAGCGTCAGCGAGGAAACGGCAAAGCTCATCAACGAGACCCGCGCCGCCGGGCATCGCGTCATTGCCGTGGGTACGACCAGCTGCCGCACGCTGGAATCCGTCTGGGCAAAGTACGGCAAGATCGTACCCTGCAGCGGCAACACCAGCATCTTTATCTACCCCGGCATTGCGCTGCACGCCATCGACGGGTTGATCACCAACTTCCACCTGCCTGAAAGCACACTGATCATGCTCATTGCCGCCTTCTACGGCTACGACAAGACCATGGCTGCCTACAAGGTGGCTGTGGAGCAGAAATACCGCTTCTTCAGCTTCGGCGATGCTATGTTCATCCGCTGACACGACCCAGAAAGGAGTTTGCCCCTATGCCTTACCGCCTTATCAAACAGGAGGGAACCGCCCGCCGCGGCGAATTTACTACGGTACACGGTACCATGCAGACCCCCGCCTTCCAGAACGTTGCCACCGCCGCCGCCATCAAGGGCGGGCTTTCGGCGCTGGATCTCAAGGACATCCGCGCGCAGGTCATGCTGTGCAACACCTACCACCTGCATCTGCGTCCCGGCGACAAGCTGGTGGCGGATATGGGCGGGCTGCACAAGTTCACCAAGTGGGACGGTCCCATTCTGACCGACAGCGGCGGGTTTCAGGTGTTCAGCCTTGCCAAGCTGCGCCAGATCACCGAGGAGGGCGTGACCTTCAACTCCCACCTCGACGGTCACCGCATCTTTATGGGACCCGAGCAGAGTATGCAGATCCAAGCCAACCTCGGCTCCACCATCGCCATGGCCTTTGACGAGTGTGTCGAAAACCCCGCCACCTACGAGTACGCCAAAAACAGCTGCGCGCGCACCGCACGCTGGCTGCTGCGCTGCAAGACCGAGATGGCGCGCCTCAAGCACGAGGGAAAGGCGGTCAACCCCGACCAGCTTTTGTTCGGCATCAATCAGGGCTGCACCTTTGCCGATTTGCGCGTGGAGCATATGAAGCAGATCGCCGAGTACGATCTGGACGGCTACGCCATCGGCGGTCTGGCAGTGGGCGAGCCTGCCGAAAAAATGTACGAGATCATCTCCGCTGTCGAACCCTTTGCCCCCAAGGATAAAATTCGCTACCTGATGGGGGTAGGCACGCCCGGCAATATCATTGAGGGCGTCTACCGCGGCGTCGATCTGTTCGACTGCGTTATGCCCAGCCGCAACGCCCGCCACGGACATCTGTTCACCTGGGACGGCATCATCAACATCAAGAACCTGAAATATGAGCGCGACGAGTCGCCCATTGACCCACAGTGCGACTGCCCGGTCTGCCGCAACTTCAGCCGCGCCTATATCCGCCACCTGCAAAAGGCGGACGAAATCCTCGGTATGCGTCTGGCGGTCATGCACAACCTGTATTTCTACAACCACCTGATGGAGCGCATCCGCGAAGCGCTGGACAACGGCACCTTCCAGCAGTTCCACGACACCTATGTAAAGCGTCTGGACACCCGCATCTGACACGCTCAAAGAAGGGGTTCGTCGCGGTGTGGCTGCGCCACGCTCCTGCACCCCTCCTTTGGATTCACCCCGTCGCATAAAATCACGTTCTCATGCCTGACGGCGACTCGAACGCAATTTTATGCTCTAGAGGTATTTTCATCGTCGGCACATGTCCGCCGATGAAAATGGAAACGAATTTGCTTTTTCGACAGTCTGCACCCCCGCCGGACGGTTCCACCGCCCGGCGGGGTTTGTTTTATGCGGTGTTGCCCTGACTTTCGGTTGGTTTGTAGGGGACGCATATATGCGTCCCGTGCGGTTTTGCCCGATAGTTCGTAATATCCGGACGGCTGCGGCGGGCGGCATATATGCCGCCCCTACATTACTGCCCGAAAAAGGGCTTTTTGACAAACCGATGTGCTATTGTCTTTACTTTTTGCCGTGTTTCGGCTATAATACAAGCAAAACTACCCACTGCAACCGAGTTAAGGAGAAATCACTATGGCAAAACGAGTTTTCCTGATCGTTCTCGACAGCTTCGGCATCGGGGCAGAGCCGGACGCCGCTGCGTTCGGGGATGCCGGCACCAACACGCTGGGCAGCATCGCCGCCCACCCCGCCTTTAAGGGCGGGCATCTGGCCGAGCTGGGATTGTTCAACATCGACGGCGTACAGGGCGGAACCCCCGCCGCCGCGCCCTTGGGCAGCTTTGCCCGTCTGCGCGAGGCCAGCGCCGGCAAGGACACCACCATTGGGCATTGGGAAATTGCGGGGCTGCTCAGCGCCGAGCCGCTGCCCACCTTCCCGAACGGCTTTCCCCAGGAGCTGCTGGACGCCTTCACTGCCAAGACCGGCTACAAGGTGCTGTGCAATAAGCCCTATTCCGGTACCGATGTCATCCGCGACTACGGCGAGGAGCATCTGAAAACCGGCGCGCTGATCGTCTACACCTCCGCCGACAGTGTGTTCCAGATCGCCGCCAACGAGGCGCTGGTTCCCGTGGAAAAGCTGTACGAGGTCTGCGCCGCCGCGCGCGAGCTGCTGGTGGGCAAATACGGCGTGGGGCGCGTCATCGCCCGCCCCTTTGTGGGGGACTGCGCCGCCAACTTTACCCGCACTGCCCGCCGCCACGATTACAGTCTTGTGCCGCCGCAGGACACCATGCTGGACGCCTTGCAGGCTGCCGGCAAGCAGACCATCGGCGTGGGCAAAATTTACGATATCTTTGCGGGCAAGGGCATTGGCGAAACCATCCGCACCGCCGGCAACACCGAGGGGCTGCAGGTCACGTTGGAGCTGGCAGACCGCGACTTTGAGGGGCTTGCCTTTGTCAATCTGGTGGACTTTGATATGCTGTACGGGCATCGCCGCAACATTGCGGGCTACGCCGCCGCCGCTGCCGAGTTCAACGACTGGCTGCCCGGCTTTATGGGCAAAATGCGCCCCGGCGATATCCTGATGATCACCGCCGACCACGGCTGCGACCCCGGCTACACCAAGACCACCGACCACACCCGCGAGTATGTGCCGCTGCTGATTTACGGCGACGAAGTCCGCCCCGGTGTCAACCTGCATACCCGGTACAGCTTTGCCACCATTGCCGACACCGTCTGCAAGGCGCTGGGCGTGGAGTATTGCCCGGCGGGCTGTGGTGTGTACGATGAAATTTCCAAGTAAAATGGGCGTTGTACTGCTGAATTTTCTGGCGCTTGCCTTGGTTGTGTATGCCGTGGGGTTGGTGTTTACCAGCAACTTTAATATGGGCAACCTGCTGGTGTGGCTGCTGGCGGCGGTGGTGGCGGGGGACGCGGTATTCCGCAAGCCGCTGAACGTCTGGTTCTCCCACGGGGCAGGCAGGGTCGTGCTGGTGCTGCTGTGCGCCGGGTTTGCCGTGCAAGCGGGCATCATCGGGTTTCTGGCGGTCAGTGGCTATGCCGACCGCCCCACAGGGCAGGAACAGGTTATGATCGTTCTGGGCGCGGGGCTGCGCAAGGATAAGCCCAGCAGCCTTTTGCGGATGAGGCTGGATGCGGCGTATGCCTACGCCGCGCAGCACCCCGAGCTACTTATCGTCACCAGCGGCGGGCAGGGACGCGATGAAGCGGTACCCGAGGGTACCGCCATGCGGGAGTATCTGATCCAAAAGGGGATAGACCCCGCCCGCGTTCTGGCGGAAACCAAGTCCACCTCCACGGAGGAAAACTTCGAGTTCTCGCTGGATATCCTGCGCGGGTACGGCGTCAGTGAAGAAACGCCCATCGTTTACGTCAGCAATGCGTTTCACTGCTACCGCGCCGGGCGCTATGCCGAAAAAGCGGGCTTTGCCCGTGCGGCGGCGCTGCCCGCCCGCACCCCGCCGCGCAGCCTGCTGCCCTGCTACCTGCGCGAGGTCTTTGCGGTTTTGTATTACTGGGTGTTCAAAACCTCCGAAAGCGGCTTTATGCACGCGATGGTGGGGGTCTTGAGCCTGAACAAGCGCTTTTTCTACAAATAAACGGAGGAGGGAACTGCCATGCAGATCCGCTACTACAAAGAATACAGCCGGTTTTTGAACCGGTTTATGGAGTTTAAGGTCTACGGTCACGCCGGACGCCCGATTTTGATTTTCCCCTGCCAGAGCGGGCGCTTTTATGACTGGGAGGATCGCAATATGTGCAACCTCGCCGCGCCGTGGATCGACGCAGGCAAGCTGCAGATCATCACGGCGGACAGCATCGACCCCGAAAGCTGGGACAACCACGGTCCCTGCCGCCCGCGCATCGAGATGCAGGAGCGCTGGTACAACTATGTCTGTGAGGAATTGACCCCCCGTTTGCTGGAAATCAACCGCGAGCAGGGAACCGACCACACCGGGCAGGTGCTGGTGGGCGGTGCCAGTATGGGCGGCGGTCATGCCGTGAACTTCTTCCTGCGGCGTCCCGACTTGTTTAACGGCACCATCGCCCTCAGCGGGCTGTATTCCTCCGGGATGTTCTTCGGCGATTATATGGACGACCTCGTCTACCGCAATTCCCCCTGCGATTATATGCGCAATTTCCCGGAAAATCACCCCTACAAAAAGCTGTTCGCCAAGGCGGACAAGTTTATCCTCTGCTGCGGGCAGGGGCAATGGGAGGAGGATTTGCTTGCCTCCACCAAGGAATTGCAGGCGATTCTCGAAAGCAAGGACATCCACCCCTTTGTGGACATCTGGGGTACCGATGTTTCGCACGACTGGTACTGGTGGGAAAAGCAGTGGGTCTATTTCCTGCAGATGACGCTGGGCGATGCCTGATTTACTATTTCCAAACAAAAAGCGACTGCACCCCTTTTGCGGGGTGCAGCCGTTTTTTCTTATTTTACTTCCTGCACATACCGGATAAATGCATCGCGCTCGGCGGGGGATTTGACCACGGCGGTGTACATCATATCGCCCATATCCAGCCGCAGCGCTTCGGGCAGGCGCTCATACATTTTAAGGCGGCTGCCGTAGCGGTTCAAAATCTGCTGGTGGCTGTGCTTGTATTGGCGGCAGTCCCGGCGGGCGGCGTACACGCAGAAATACTTCGGTCCGTTTAAATCGAGATTGCGCACCTCGTCATAGCAGACCATATCCGCCCAGATCTGGTAGCAGTCCACCGAGTTGGCGAAGTTGATCATATCGGGGGTGTAGCCGCCGGCGGGGCGCATATTGACCTCCAGCGCGACGTAATCTCCCTTTTTGCCAAGACCGGGCTTGTCCTCATTCAGCTGGAAAAACTCGCAGTGGAAAAACCGGCTCTTGGCGCCGAACGCCTTGATGGTGCGAAAGCCCACATCCTTTAAGGCGGCGGGTACCTTTTTCTGCGTCCAGTAGCACAGGTCGCCGTTGCTGCTCACAATATCCAGCAGCGGGGTGGGGAATACGTTGCTGGTGTAAAACAGCGGCACGCAGTGGCTGTCCGCCACGCCGTCAAAGCTGACGATGGTGCCGTTGATGAATTCCTCCATAATATAGGGTACGGCGTGGGGTTTGGCGTAAAAAGCCTTCAGCTCGGCAAAGTTTTTCAGCTTGTAGGTCGCCTCCGCCCCGCAGCCGTTGTCCGGCTTTACAATGACCGGGTAGCCGACCTCCTTGATAAAAGCCCGCGCAGCCGCAAGCGTGCTGACCATATGGTGGCGCGCCACCGGCACCCCGGCGGCAATGTAGCTTTCCTTCATACGGCTTTTGTACTTGATGCGCTCGATAAAATCGTTTTTGGCGCCGGAATTGATGTTAAAGTCGGTGCGCATCTGGGCGTCCATTTCCAGCCAGTATTCGTTGTTGGATTCCACCCAGTCGATCTTGCCGTAGTGGAAGGTAAAATACGCCATCGCGCGCAGCATTTCGTCGTAGCTGCCCAGGTCATTGACCCGATAATACTCAGTCAGGCAGTGCTTTAATTCCCACGGAATCTCGTCAAAAGAAGCATCTCCGATACCCAGAACGTTTACGCCGTTGCGGTGCAGGCGGTCGCAAAAATTCCAATAGGTACGGGGAAAATGGGGGCTGACAAAAACAAAATTCATAGCAGTTGAAACTTCCCTTATACAAACTGATTCCGCTCGGCGTTGTACTCGTAGCCGATCTCCGCCAACTTGGCGCACAGGGCGTCCTTGTCGGCGTTTTCCTGCTCACACAGGGCATCCAGCGCGGGGCAGCGGTCCCGCAGTTGGGTGTTTACATAGCTTAAAAGGATCACAGGGTCCTGCGGCAGCATAACAATAACCCCTCTCAAAAAACAGTATAAAAGAGAAAAAGCCGGTCACACGATGTGACCGGCATTTTTTCCTTCCAATCAGACCGCGCGGGTAACTTTACCAGAGCGCAGGCAGCGGGTGCAGGCGTAGATATACTTCGGGGAACCGTCCACGATTGCCTTCACACGCTTGACGTTGGGGTTCCAGGTACGGTTGCTCCGACGATGAGAGTGAGAAACCTGAATGCCGAAAGAAACGCCCTTATCACAGCAAGAACATTTGGCCATAATTGCTTGCACCTCCTTTTCAATAGCTGTACTATTATACCCGATAATTTGACGAATTGCAAGCCCCCCTGGCGTAAAAATTCAACTTTTTTGCAAAATTTTTTTGCGCAGCAGCGCGCAGGGGCAAAAAGTGCGCCTTGCTGCCGCTGCGGGACTTGTGTTTGCCGCCGGTTTACGCTATAATAAGAACAATATATTTAAATGGGGCGGTGTTTGTTCTGAACGGGTTACTCTCTCCGGCAAGGGTTCTGCAGTACATCCTGCGGGCGATGGTGGTGCTGATCGCGCTGCCGTTTCACGAGTCGGCGCACGCGCTGGTCAGCCACTGGCTGGGGGACGATACCGCCAAGCGGCAGGGGCGCATCTCGCTGAACCCGCTGCATCATCTGGACCCCGTCGGCGCGGTATGTATGCTGGTGGGCGGCGTCGGCTGGGCAAAGCCTGTGGGCATCAACGCAGCCAACTTCCGCAACCCCAAGATGGGTATGGCGGTTTCCGCTGCGGCGGGTCCCGTTTCCAACCTGCTGCTGGCGTGGCTGAGTATGGTCTTGTACCGCGTCGGCTATTGGTTCGGCTGGCAGCAGACCCTGCCGGCGGCGGTGATGTTCCTTTATTATATGGTCGTGATGAATTTAAGCCTGGCAGCCTTCAACCTGATGCCGCTGCCGCCCTTTGACGGCAGCCGGGTGGTGCTGCTGTTTTTGCCGCAGCGGCTGTACTTCCGCGTGATGCAGTACGAGCGCTATATTATGCTGGCGATGCTGTTTCTGACCTTTACGGGTCTTTTGGATCGCCCACTGGCGGCGGTGGTCAACTTTTTGTGGGGCGGGCTGGTAGACGCAACCAACTTTGTAGATACAATCGGGGGTTATTTTGCAAGAGGCATTAACGTTTAAAATCGAGGACTTTGAAGGTCCGCTGGATATGCTGCTGTATCTGGTCGGCAAAAATAAGATGAACCTCTACGACATCAACCTGATGACCCTCATCGACCAATATACCGAAGCCATCCGCACCCTGCAGCAGGATCGTATGGAGATTGCCAGCGAGTTCATTGATATGGCGGCGCATCTTGTCCAGATGAAAAGCGCGCTGCTTTTGCCCCGCAGCCCCGAGGCCGAGCGGATGAAGGCGGAACTGACCGGGCGTCTGATCGAGTACAGTGCCTGCAAGGAGGTTGCCGCCCAGTTGGGCGGTCGCGCACGGGATATCACCACCTTTGTGCGCGAGCCGATGCCGCTGGTCGGCGCGGCAGAGTACACCCGCCCGCACGACCCCTACAAGCTGGTGCAGGCGTGGTTCGGGCTGATGGGGCGCAGCACCCGCAAGCGCAAGCCTACGCAGGAACGCTTTGAGCCGCTGGTCACCGCGCCGTTCGTGTCGGTCGCCAGCCGGGTGTCGCATATGCTGCGCGGGCTGCTGAAAGGCTCGCTGCACAAGGTGGGGCAGCTTTTCAGCCCCGAGGATAGCCGCAGCACCAACGTGGCAACCTTTTTGGCGCTGCTGGAGCTGATCCGCGCAGGGCGCGTGCAGGTTGCCGACGACGGCGGTCTGCAATTGGACCGCACTCACCGCCGCAGAAAGGAGAACCCCACCCCATGAAGGAAAACCAACAACTGGGCGCGCTGGAAGCGATGCTGTTTGCCCACGCCGAGCCGGTGGAAACCGCCCGCCTTGCCGATGCCCTGCGTCTGGAAAAAGCGCAGACCGAGGTGCTTTTGCAGCGCCTGCAGCAGCGCTATGACGAGCAGGAAAGCGGTCTTGCCCTTTTGTACTTTGCCCCCGACCGCTGGCAGATGACCACCCGCCCGTACTACGGCGAGCTGGTCAAGCGCATTTTGGACACCCGCCGCAACGCCCCGCTTTCGCCCGCGGCGCTGGAGGTGCTGGCGGTCATCGCCTACAACCAGCCGGTGTCCCGCAGCTTTATTGAGCAGGTGCGCGGTGTGGATTCCTCCGGCACGGTGGCAAAGCTGCTGGAAAAGGGTCTGATCGAGGAAGCCGGGCGTCTGGACCTGCCGGGCAAGCCGGTGGCGTTTCAGGTCACCGACACCTTCCTGCGGGTATTCGGGCTGGGCAGCCTTGCCGATCTGCCGCCGCTGCACGGCGAGGTGGGGGAGGACACCCCCGAACCCGACCCTGACCCCGACGCCGAGGCAGAACAGCTGGAATGGAAGTGACAGCCCGTGACGATACTGTTGGTGATCCTTAAAATTTTTGGCGCTGTGCTGTTGATTTTACTGCTTTTGCTGCTGGCGGCGCTGCTGCTGCCGCTGGGGCTGGATATCCGGTACGCGGCAGGGCAGTGGCAGGTGCAGGCGCGGTATGCGCTGCTGCATTTTGCGCTGTACCCGCCCAAAAGTGCGCCGCAGCAGGCGGCAAGCCCTGCG
>ERZ1034973.1061-NODE-1061-length-17117-cov-10.985816_pt1 | contig 17117 bp, 14 predicted proteins | sample MGYA00520686_ERZ1034973 | MGnify/ENA primary metagenome ERZ1034973 (study PRJEB33766, sample SAMN09781775) | gut metagenome | biome: gut microbiome | host: Homo sapiens | place: Madagascar | study: EMG produced TPA metagenomics assembly of the PRJNA485056 data... | reverse complement strand
ATATTGTTTATCAACAGGTTATAAAATGTATGTTTTTTGAGTGACGAAGTCAGGAAAAAGACCAAACATATGAAATAAAAGCTGATTATCAAAAATCCGGAAATATTTATGTCTTGAAAATTACAAATAAGTATAATACCCAATTTTCAAAAATCGAGATTTATAAGGCTGCTTCATCAGCAACCGCAACCACAGTAAGCTTCCCCAAAGAATCTCTTAATCTTATAGATGGAGATGAGAATGCTACACATGGTCAGCTTGCTACAGTTAAGGCTGGCGAGAAAACATTGACAGGCGCAACCGTTACATATAGCTTTGAATCAGCAGACGGCATCTTCAAAGAAGCCCTTGCTTCTGAAGGTTTATTCTCTCTGAACGCTGGCACTTATGGAACAGGTAAGGTTACAGCCACATTTGCTGGTGGCGAAATTGATGGCGTAACTTATGCTAAATCTTCAGCTTCTTATACCGTTAATTATTCAGCTGCCAAGACCCCTGCTCTTACATTCTCTGCTGCTAACGTAACCGTTAAGCAAGGCGAAGAGGCATCTTTCGTAAAGCCTACAATCACGTTTACAGACGAGAGAGGTGACGACGTTACTGAAAGTGCAGAGTTGACTTATTCTGTATCTCCAGAGGGCGTTGTTGAGATAGACAAAAATAGTGGAGATATAACAAATTGGCTGGCACCTGGTGTCGCAACGGTAAAGGCTCATACAGATTATGGTTATGACGCTTTCTACACCCTGACCTACGAGAAGGTGAAGCTCGCTACAACTTTAACATTGAATGAAGGTCTGAAGACAACAGGCGAAATAGGCGAAACTCTCGATTGTCCTGCATGGACACTTAAAGCTGGTGATAACGTGCTTTCTGGTAAGACCGTTGCGCTGACAAGCGACAACGATGATGTTGTGAAGGTTGATGGCAATCAGCTGAAACTCGTTGCTGCGGGTTCTGCAAACATCACTCTTAGTTTCAATGGCGATGACGACTATCAGAGCTCAAATGTTTCTTATAAGCTGACCGTTGTTGACCCCAATGCTCTTGTGTCCACATTCGATTTTGTAAATAACACTTATGGTTATGGTAGAACAGAGAAATTGAATAAAGGAGAAATTATTTCTAATCGAACACCAATTACAATCGTAAACACAAAGAATGGATCACACACACAGACTACGTTTACAAACACTGATTTAAGAAATTACAAGGATGCTATTTTGACAATAAATGCAGCTAAAGGCTATCTTATAACAAAGATAACAATGACAGGAAAACGTTTCCTTCAGTTGTCGTTAAACGATAATAATGGAACATGGAACAACAAGAAAGATACAACTGGAGAATGGTCAGGTTCTTCTTCTTCTGTTTCTTTTACTAACCTTGGAAGTAACGATGGAAATGCTGTTTCTTATTACACAATAAACATAGAATATGTAGCTGTTAAGCCTGTTACTCTTGACGAGTCTCAAGACAACGCAGAGACCATCTTAGGCAATGCTGACAAGACCGTTAACGTCAAGCTCACCCGCACCCTTAAGGCAGACGTTTGGAACACATTCTGCGTTCCCTTCGACGTTACCGTAGCAGGCAGCCCATTGGAGGGCGCTACCATCAAGCAGATTGCAAGCGTAACAGAAAAGGATGATGGCGCCGTTATCAACTTTGAGAATGCTCCTGCCACCCTTGTGGCTGGCAAGGCTTATCTCGTTCGCACAGCTACAGCCATCGAGAACCCCACATTCAACGGCGTGACTGTTAAGAACGTTACTCCTACCAACTGCAGCGGTAACGCGAATTATCAGCTTATCGGCATCTACAGCCCTCTGAATATAGACGCTTCGCTCTATGGCAAGGTGTTCGGCATCAACAATCAGGACAAGCTGGCTAAGGTAATGAAAGACACCTCAATCAAGGGCATGCGTGCATACTTCCTGTTAGCAAACAGTGCCACAGCAGCTAAGCTCAACTTCGGTGGCGAGCTCACAGGCATCGATGCTGTCGACAACGGCGAGGCCGTAATGACAGGCAAGGTTTATAACCTCAACGGTCAGTATGTAGGCAACAGCCTTGAGGGTCTGAAGAAGGGTGTTTATGTTGTAAACGGCAAGAAGGTGCTCAAGTAAAGCGCCGCGCAAATATAACAAACGCATGTGTAATGAATTTTAAACAAATGAAAACAATGGAAAAGAAAGAATATATGCAGCCACAGATCGAGGTGGCAAAGATGGAGGCAGGCAATCTGCTCGACAACTCTGTAACGGGTTCTGACGTTACATTTACTCCTGGCGCAGCTGGAGAGGTTGCAGGTGAAGATGTAAACTCAAAGCTCCACATCGACGACGTGTGGGAGTAACAAACGCCTCGACGTGTGGGAGTAACGATCTCCCCATAAGGGAGTGACCCTCCCCTCAGTTTTTTAACCGCAAATGCGGCGGCACGACGCTCTTTGAGTTGTCTTGCCGCCGCATTTTTTATCTTCGCGTTATTCAATGCTGGTTGGTATAAAAGATAAAAACAGGTTTGCCAGCAAAAGGACATTTTTCATTTTCTTCTATAACAATTTTATTTTTTTTATTATAGATTCTTCAAGTTTTTAGCTTCAAAATTGTATCTTTGCAAAAAGATATTAGTCCTATATAAGAAAACAACAATCGTAACGATTGCTCTCGTCAAGCACAAGAAAATCCTATAGAGTATGACTGAACAAGAGCTACAACAGTATCTGCTTTCCAAATATCCAAAAGAAAATGAGGAATGTGAATGGAAAGAATTCAAAAATATGAAGAATGATTTCAACGGCAAAGAAAAGGATGATGTCATTTCTTATGTTTCCGCCTTATCAAATATGGAAGGTGGATTTTTGGTTATTGGCGTTGTTGATCAGACGTTGGATATTGTTGGCACCAACACCTACAACTATGATGTACAGAAGGCACGACTTAGAATGATTGACCAATGTGCCAACTTACCATCAGAAGGTTTGTTGGTTGAAGAGTTTATAACAGATGACTCTCACAAAACGGTTTGGGTAATCCATATACCCAAACATATGAAGCGTCGTCCTGTATACGCTCATAGCAAAGCATGGCAGAGATTGGATGATTCCTTGGTAGAAATTACAGATTCTCGTCTTAATGCTATACTTGACGAACAAGATGTTACATACGATTGGACTGCAAAAGTTGTAAAAAACGCTACGATAGATGATCTTGATTCTGATGCCATCAAGCTCGCTCGCGAAGGTTATAAACAACGTTTTCCAAAGTTTGCAAAAGAATGCGATTCTTGGAGTGACAAAGTTTTTCTTGACAAAGCTTGTCTGACAATTGACGGAAATGTAACCAATACCACTTTGTTGCTTGTTGGCAAAGAAGAAAAAGCTCATAAACTCAATCACATTGCGCAGATAGTATGGAAATGTTTCCAGGATGGACAGACTTTCGGTGACATATATACCATTCCTTTCATACGAACCACGAGTGAGCTTCTGAATAGAATAAGAAACTATCGTTTTAAAATATATCCAAAGAACTCTCTCATTCCAGCTGAAGTGTGGAAATATGATACGGAAAGCATTCTTGAGGGGCTTCATAACTCTATCGCTCACCAAAAATACGAAAGTGGAGCACGAATAATCGTTACGGAAGATAAAGATAAACTGACATTCCAAAATGATGGATACTTTTTTGAAGGAAATTACAGTCAATATATTACAGGTGAAAAAACGCCAAAACATTACCGCAATCCAGCATTGGTAAAAGCTATGGTGAATATTAAAATGATTGACACTCAAGGTTATGGCATCCATAAGATGTTTGTAAGCCAAAAGGAACGTTACTTACCAATGCCTGATTATGACAAATCTACCGCAACAGAGGTCGTTCTAACATTGCCAGGTACCGTTATTGATGAAAACTACAGCCTGTTATTGTTGGAAGACAGAAATTTGTCTCTTACCGATGCTGTTTTGTTAGACTCTGTACAGAAAGACAAGCGTATATCGCCAGAAGCCATAACCATGCTCCGCAAACGCAAATTAATAGAAGGCCGCTTACCACATGTCTTCATAGCAAAGGACATTGCTCAGGTCACGGACCAAAAGATAGAATACTCTAAACACAAAGGGTTGGATGATAAAAAATGTGAGGCATTGTTGCTTAATTCGTTGAAAGATCATGGTTCCTTGACGAAACCAGAGATAGTGCGTCTGCTGTGGGATGTTTTGCCAGACCAATTGGACGATAAGCAGAAAGAATATAAAATAAACAATCTTTTGCGCAAACTTAGAACAGAAGGAAAAATTAGCAACACCACTGTTGCTGGCAATAAATCTACTTGGGCGCTTGTAAAAGATTAAAATTTACAAGCGCATACAAGGTCTTACAAGATGATTTTACATGCGTAAATTTACATAAGCAATATAATCGTCTGATTGTCAATATGTAAAATATACACAACCGCTTGTAGAATTATGAAAAATCCATAAGACTACGAGCGTGTTCTGTAAGATAGACACATCGGGTAATTAATCATTGTTGTTTTTGTTTTTACAGCAAACTAAAAATTGTCTCTATTGTCTTTGACCCCACGCAAGGAAGCACAAGGAAGCGCAAGGAAACGGATTAAAGGTAAAAAGGTAAAAAAGTAAAAAGGTAAAAAAAGGCTGACGCCGTGAGAAAGGATATAATGTTATAGCTCACCATTGTCTTAAAAAAACACGCAAGAAAGAAAGGTCAAAAAGAAAAATGCCTACTAAAAATTTTTCTTTTTCAGATTATATTTGTTTTTTCTCAGATTATATTTGTATTTTTGTCACATCCAAAATAAAGACCGACCTAAAGAATGAGGAAATATCTACTTCTGCTCCTTGCTTTAATCACACTCGCATGCAACAAGCGAGGCGACGAGCCCACAGCCGAGAAAGCCTATGCCATGCTCGAACGCGTGGCAGAACAGAACGCTCTTGGCAACAAACCGGTGGCGCTGGCCCTTGCCGACAGCGCCCTGGCCCTGAACCCCGCCGACACCACGCGCTGCTGGCTCATGAGCGAGAAGGCCGTGACGCTTGTCGACATGGGGCGCATGGCCGATGCCGTGGACGTGGCCCAGGGCGCTTATGCCCTTGCCCACAAGCTCCACGATGTGGAGGCCATGCTCAACCTGCGCGGCACGATGGGCATAGCCTACAGGCGGCAGGGCATGACCGACTCGGCTCTTGTGCAATATAAAGAAGGTATAGACATGGCGCTCGCGGAGCAAAACACAGAATACGAGATCTATCTTAATAACTGCGTCACGGTGCTCTACTCTGAGAGCAACCGCTTCGACGAGGCGCTCCACTATGCCCGTAAGACCGAGGAGGCAGCCGCCGCAGCCAACGACACCGTTCAACGCCTATCGGCAAGGGCCAACATCGGCGGCATCTACATGCGGCAGAACGACTACAAGGCGGCGCTCCATGCCCTGCTGCCTTGCTGGCCCGAGGTGAAGAGGGTGGGGTATAACATGCTCACGCTGAAGTTTTTGTCCGTCATCCTGAAGTCGTACAGCTCCCTGGCCGATTATCAAGCCGTCGACAAATACATGAGATATGCCGACCGCGTGATGGCAGGCATGGCAACCAACAGCAACGGCGTGTTGGGCATTCTGGAGGTCAAGGCCAGCCTGCTTGGCGCACAACACCGCTACAACGAGCAGCTCGCCCTGATAGACAGCATCATGGCCTCGGGTGCCCAGAACCAGGCCATGCCGATGGAGAAGATGCTGCGCATGAAGGCTCTCTGCCTGGAGAAGATGGACCGCAAGGCTGAGGCGCTGACGCTCATGAACAGGGCTTTCAATCTGCTCGACTCGGTGAAGCAGAGCGACATAGAAAAGAGCATGAGCGAGTTCTCGGTAAGATACAAGACGCTGGAGACGGAGAAAGCCTTGGCAGAGCAGAAGCAGCAGACGGCAGAGAAAGCCAACCAGGTGCTGTGGCTCGTGGTGGCCGTGGCGGTGCTCGCCAGCATGCTGGTGCTCATGCTCTATAAGCGGCGCATTGCAGCCCAGCGTGCCTTGCTGCACGAGAAGCAGAGCTACATTGACGGTCTGGAGAACGAGCGCGAACGCATTGCCAAGGAGCTTCACGACGGTGTGTGCAACGACATCCTGGCCTCCAAACTGCTGCTTGCCACCGACAGTAGTCAAGCAGAGGCTTATCTTAACGACGTGTGGCGCAACGTGCGGCAGCTCTCACATGAGCTCATGCCGCCAAGCTTCGAGAACGTGACCCTCGACGCCGCCGTGCGCTCTTATGTGGCGACCGTCGGCAACAACGCCAAGAACGACGTGAAGCTCCATATCGACAGCTCCTTTGCCTGGCAGCTGTTGCCCCAACGGGTGGCTTACGAGACTTACCGCATCGTTCAGGAGGCGACGGGCAACGCTATAAAGCACGGCAGCGGAAGCATAGACATCTCGCTCACGGTCAAGGACGACATCCTGCGGGTGAGCATCGTGAACGCCGTGCCCACAGCAAGCGCCGTGGGCAACCCTGACAGCGCCAGCAACCCCGCCGCCAGCCCGAAGCAGCCCCACGGCAGCGGCATAGGCCAGCAGACGCTACAGAAGCGTGCTGACCACATAGGCGCCAAGCTCACCGTAGAGGCCGTGGGCACACACCACACGCTCACCCTCACGCTTAAGCTCCACACAGAAAAATCAACCGTAAAGCAAGCACAACAATGACAATTCTTATCGTCGACGACCACCCCATCGTGAGAAAAGGCATACACGCCTTGCTGGCTTCGGCGTTTGCCGACGCCGAGGTCATGGACGCTTCCTGCCTGAAGGAGGCCGAAGAGGCATGCTCCACCCGCAACGTGAACATCATGATAACCGACCTCGACCTCAACGGCGAGAGCGGTCTGACGCTGATAAGTCGCGTGCGCGACATCCTGCCCAGCCTTCAGATCGTCATCTACACCATGCACGAGGAGCCGTGGTCGGTGTGCCAGATTGCCGACACCGACACCGAGGGGGTGGTGATGAAGAGCGACAACGCCAGCGAGCTGGTCAAGGCGGTGAAGAACCTCAACGAGGGCAAAGGCCACTACAGCCCCACGTTCGTCCGTCTGCTCAACGGGCTGAAGCTACAGCCCTGCCGCTTGTCGGAACGCGAGCAACAGGTCATAGACCTCACGGCAGAGGGCCTCTCTACCTCCGACATGGCAGCGCAGCTCGGCATCAGCGCCAACACCGTCGAGTTTCACCGCCGACGCATCATGCAGAAACTCAACGTTGCCAATGCTGCCGAGATGATACGACGTGCCACAGAGCTTGGGTGGAAAACAAACATCTGACAGAAACATGACAGACAAAAGGTTTTCACCCTTCCCGTCAGACCAACAAAAAATCTGTTTCCACTACGGAAAACCATAGTTCTTCCCCTACGGAAAACCATAGTTTTTGCGTTTTGAGCGGGGTTTACCCAGAAGAATAGAATTTATCTTTTATTTATTTTCGCTACCTTTGTAGAAGACAGTTTATTAATTTCCAAATTTTCATCTACATGGGTACCGATATAAAGGACAGCATCACCACACGCGAAAAAGAGATCTTGTATCTCCTTTCAAAAGGCTTGAACAGCAAAGAAATTGCGGCGGAGCTGTTTATATCTGCCCACACCGTAGAATATCATCGCCGACAACTGCTTAAGAAAACCAACTCTCGAAACATCGCACAGCTCATAGGAAACGCCTTCCGCATGGGCATCTTGTGAGCCGTCGGCTAAAAAACATGAAGGAAACGAATAAATTTTTTTAAACCATAGGCTTATGAAACATTTTAACCTCTACATGATGGGCTTAGCCCTCATCTCAAGTGTTTGTGCCACGGCGCAGACCCACCAGACACTGCCCCAACCCGTTCCGGGAGTGAAGGCGCAGCAGCTTTTCAAGAAGGCTAACAGCAGGGCTGAGGCACAGCGCCACGACACAAAGCCCACCTACGCTCTGCCCACCAAGGGTGTGCGCATGGTGCCTCTGGCACAGATAGCCAAGACACAACGCGCCGAAAAGGCCGACGAGATGGTGAAGAAGACCTTGCTCACAAGCTGGAGCAAAGCCATCGACAACTACACACCGGAGACGGGCAAGATAACATACGACAAGTATGGCCGCTTCAGCGTGGTCGACTACGGCTCTTATAAAGACCTCTACACCTACACCACCGACGCCACGGGTGCCAAGTGGACCACGAAGCTCGTGCGCCGTCAGACAGGCGACTACATTGAAAACCTTTACAAGGAAGAGCGCACACTCGACGACAACGGCCGTGTGACGAAGAAGAGTGTTTACGACAACCGTTATGGTGATAAGGACTTGACGCTGAAAGAAGAGTACGAGTACGACTACGGCCAAGACCCTAACGGCGTTGAGGTAAAATCTGTCAGCTATGACCTGTATGACGGCATCAACCAACCCAACGACGCCACTCTGCGCAAATGGTTCGCACCAACCAAGAGCTATATTGAGGTAGTCTACTCCCCCCGAGAAGAAAAGGTGGAGATTGTTGTCGACAGAACCGACTACATCATCAAGAAATACAGCAAAAACGACAATGGCGACTGGGAGCTGTCGGGCGAAGAATACCACTACTACTCGGCAGAGGGCCGCGATCTGGGACAGATGGAGTGTTCTTTCGCCCACGGCACCATCTATAACGGTTCTGGCAACAGGACAGAGCTGCAGCCCGACACACCCGAAGTAGGCTTCACCACCGAGATCGACTATGTGATGTACCCGTACACGGTGCCTACAAACACATGGGTGTATAACGGCAAAAAGGTTTACAGCAACAATTATGAACTGCCCAAGACACAGGCCAACGGCGACTTCTCATACAAACGCTACAAGTATGACACCTCAAAGGGCGCGTGGGTGCTGACGACTGCACAGATAGGCACATGGACCCCCGAGGGCTTGCTGCAAGAAACCTATGAAGAGTATGAGAACGGCGAGCTGGAATGGCGCGAGACAGGTCTCTACAAATATTCGGCCACGGGCGAAGAAGAGGGCTATGTGCTCCCGTTCAAGAACGGCGGCTATGTCATAGAGACCGACATCACGGGCGTAGACGGCAGCTATTACACCTTCTACGACAAGAACCACAACGTCACACGCCGCCTCAGAGCCATCTATAAAGACGGCAAAGACTCTGGCTCATACGAAAGCACCGTGCCCGAAGCACAAATCTATGAAGAGTGGAAGGGCGGCAAGTGGGTAGCCGTGACCTCTGACCTAATGATTGGCGATGGCGCCAACCACATGGAGGTGAAGTTTAACGTCAAGGGCCAGATGACCCAGTGGGACGAGTATGAGAATGGGCTTCACACCGAGCATGTGGTTTACACCTATCTCGACAACGGATATATAGAGGAGTCGTATAACACGATGACCAACAAGGTAGACGAATACACCAAAGTGACGGTCGATGCCGCAAATGTTGTTACCTACATCAACTACGAGTATAGCAGCAGCACCACCAGCAGCCAGATAACATGGGGCGAGAAATACGTTACCTACCCCACAGGCAAGCGGATCATCTACAGATGGGACACCGACACCCAGGAGTTTGTTATGGATGCCACCACGGTAAATTCGCTAACCTCAACGGCAGCCGACGGCACACGAACCACCATCTACCGCGAGATCGACGACAACGGCAACGTTGTCGAAACGCGCAAAGACGTCAATTATAGCAATAATGGCGTAACCCGTAACGAGTCTTATACAAAGGTTGACGGCCAGTGGGTAGGCGAATACAAGAGTGAGGAGGAGGCTGTAAAAGTGCCCCTGTTTGAGGCATTTGAGATGCAAGACCCCGTTGCCTGCAACGACGAATATTTCTACCCCAGCGACATCGACGACGAGGAGGATTATACTGTGCTTCCAAACAACACTCAATGGGGATGGAAAGACGGTAAGTGGGCGGTGCACCTCCAGCAGGCTACCGCTTTCAGCCAGCCCGATGCCAACACGCTCACGCAGACCGACACTTATATCTATGATGAGAGTGCCTACAATTCGGGAAGCAGATACACCAAGAGGGTAACCACCTTTACCAAGAAGCGCGACAGCCGTCACTACCTGCTGGAGACAACACAGGTCTTTGACATTGTGGATAAAGACGATAAAACGACAAACATCGATGATAAGACAGAGAACATCAAGACCTACACCTACAACGATGAGGGTCTGCTCACATCGGTTACGGTAAAGTCGTATCTCACTGATCGTGCAGCTGCGGCTGAAGCATCGGCAGCACAGGCAGCACAGGTGGCTCGCGCAGCTGCCACACGCGTGCTCCGCTCCACTGTCGTGACCAACTACTATTACACCGAGCTCGACGTGGTGAACGGCATCACCTCTACCACCGCCGACGCCACCAAGCCCGCCTTCGCTGTGAGCGGTCGCACCGTGAGCGTGGCATGCAAGAGCGCTGCAATCAGCCTCTACACCCTCGACGGTCAGCTCGTTGCCTCCTCTGCCACAGGCCATGTTGAGGCTCCCGCTGACGGTATCTTCATAGCGGTGAGCGGCGCAGCAAAGTGTAAGATTGTTGTGAAATAGAACCTTCAGAACAAATGATGTCTCTTGACAAAGAAGAGACCACCATAACCCGTTAAATGAGGGAATAAAAAGCGCCAAAGGCGAACATCACCAAGGTAAAAGCCCCATGTGATGTTCGCCTTCTTTGTGCTCCATTTGTTCAGCGTGTTGAACATATTTCTTGAAAATCTGTTCAGCGTGTTGAACATCTCAAAACAAACCGTTTAATCTTTTAAGCAGCCAATAGGGATAACATACACCCCGTCCTTTCGCTTATAAGCATATTGTCCAACACCAATAACCACAGCCATAAACGAGGGGGCAGGCATTTTTGTTGTGTCAAGCTTGTCAGCTAATTCTTTTAAGTTGGTAGCGCCTTCTTCTATTCGTTCTGTGCCGCCAAGTTTCACCTCAAGCAGAGCATAGCTACCGTCACGGCGATGAAGAACCGTGTCACACTCCAATCCGCTACTGTCTCTATAATGATAAAGCGAGCCGTCCAAAGCCTCTGCATACACACGAAGATCTCTCACCGCGAGGTCTTCAAAAAACAGTCCGAACGACTGCAGGTCATTTACCAGATCCTTTGGTCCCAGACCAAGAGAGGCGGTACCTATGCTTGGGTCAACAAAATGGCGTGTGTCGCTCGTTCTGATGGCCGCTTTGCTCCTGATGTTAGGATTCCAGGCAATAAGGTCTTCTATCACAAACAGGCGTTTTAAAGCCTTGATATAATCAACAACCGTACCTTCATCTAACGTGCTGGCATCGTTGGTGAGCATGTCTTTTCTTATTGTGGAGATAGACACCTGTTGCGATATGTTACGGGCATAAGACCGCAGAAGCAGCTTTGTGCGCTCAGCACTTCGCTTCACTTTGTCCACTCGTTGTATGTCGTAGTCGACAACAGAATCAAAATAATCGAGGGCTTGGTCAAGGGCCACCTCCTTAGAAACAATCGTTGCCCAGGGCCATCCGCCACGACATGTTAGATAGGCAAGTTCTTCAACGCCAAGATTGTTTGTACAAGCCTCAATGTCCTTGCCCTCAAACAGATCTTTCAAGCTAACAGCACCTGACGATTCCCCCGACTCATAGAGGCTCATCGTGCGCATTTTAAGATGAGCAAACCGACCTGTGCCACTGTGGATGGTTGCGTCTGCTTCTGGCAAGACAGAAGAGCCTGTAAGAATAAACTGTGAAGGCTCACCTCTTTTATCCACTTCGCTGCGAATGCTGTCCCATATTGCCGGCAAAGCCTGCCACTCGTCTATAAGACGCGGCGTGGCACCTTCAAGCAAGGTCTTGGGGCTGAACTCTATCATCTGAGAGCTTTGCATCAACACGCTGGAGTCGCCCAAGTCGAGCACGCTCTTTGCTATTTGCTTGGCTGTTGTGGTTTTGCCACACCACTTTGGACCCTCAATAAGGACAGCTCCCTTACCAAGAATTTTGCGTTCCAACAATCTGTCTGCAATACGATGCTTATATTTTGCCATATCTCATTGATTTTGAGTACAAAGTTAAGACTATTATTTCTAATTTCCAAACTATTATATAAAAAATTCCGGAATTTGTGAGCAAATTTTTCCTGAATTTGTGAGCGATTTTTTCCTGAATTTGTGAGCAAATTTTTCCTGAATTTGTGAATGGCTATAAGAGTTTTGAATTTTGAGTTTTGAATTTTGAATTGTTGCGGCTTTGCCGCAATTTTGAATTATTGAATTTTGCGCTCGGCTCGTATAGACGCTTGCCTAAGAAAGAATTTTCCCTCTTAGACAAGGCGAATTCTTCATTCTTCGCTCTTCACTCTTCACTCTTCACTTAATAAGCTCTTCCCTTCCAAGGCGCCAGCCCTTTTTTACCTTTTTACCTTTTTACCTTTAAATCAGAGCCTCTTCACCCTTTCCTCAAAGGTTGCGCGGTCGCTGAGCGCCTCGTTACGATATTTTGTGCGATAGTTGTAGACCGTGCTGTTGGCGAGGCCGAGGAAGGTGGCTATCTGCTTGCTGTCCTCCACGCCAAGGCGCAGGAGGGCGAACACACGGAGCCCCATGGTCAGTGTACCGCGTGTCTTCGGCTCGATGCGACTCTCAGGCACGAGCAAGGCATTGAAATTTTCAATGAAATCGGGGAAGATGTTGAGGAAGATGCTGTCGAAGCGTGCGAACAGCTCGTCGCGCGTGGTCACATTACGGTTGGCAGCCACGATGGCTGTCTCCATCTCGTCATATTTCTTTGCCCTCATCAGCTTCTTTATCTTCTTGAGCAGCTTGTCGCCCTCATCGATGTATGCCGAGCAGATGCCGAAGAAGGTGCCTATGTAGCTCTCCTTGATGATGTTGGCCTCAGAGAGCCGTTGGTTTATCAGCTCGTTCTGCTCATAGAGCTTCGTGAGCTGCTCGTTGGTGTCGCTGAGCTTCAGGTTAGCCTCATTGATCTTCATGTTTTTCTCCTTCACCTTGTGTCGCTGTCTGTGGGAGAACACGAGCAAGGTCACGGATATGATGAAGAGAATTATAATAATGTAGAGCGATATGTTAACCAAGCTCTGCTTCTCGTTAAGCTGCGAGAGATAGAGCCTGTTGGTGTCTTCCATGTCGTGAACGACCCAGCCGCGCGTGATGCCGCCAAACTGGGTGTAGGCATAATAAGCATACTCCATATATTTTCTTGACCGCTTCACGTCGCCCCTGTCGTTGAGCACGCGGCTGACGTTATAGATGGCTTGCTCGTCGTAGGTTGCCGACTCTACGTCGCAGATGGCAGCCTGCAGCAGACAGTAGAACGCTTCGTCGGGTCGTTGAAGCTTCTCCAGCAGGGTGTAGCGCCTGAAGTTGACCACGGCGTTTTTTTGGTCGTCGGGCTCAAGCTGTTTCAGCCTGTGGTTGCAGAGAGCCAATGCTTGTCTGTAATCTTCGGCATCGAGCAGTTTAAAATAAAGGGTGTTGAAACGTGCTTCAGAGTTTTCAGGTGCCACAAGCAGCAGCTTCTCTGACAGATCCTTGGCTATGCGTGTGAAAATCTGCCTGCTTTTGGCGTTGCGCGTGTCGCGTGCCAGAGCATTATAAAGTTTGCTTTTAATGTAATAATATTCCACTTCCGCATCGGCAAAAGTGGTGCTTTCCAGACTGTCGATAAGGAAACGGGCCTCGGCATAATAGCCCGAGTTGAGATATTGCGTAGACATGCGGCAACGGCTCTCGCTCACCTCGCGGTGTTCGCCCACCATCTTGGCACCGTCCAGACAGCGCTGTTGCCACAAGATGGCAGAGTCGTTGAGAAAGACCCTGTATTCGTCGTGCAGCTTGTTCATGATCGCATATTGCTCCTTCCAATGTGCGGCCACGGACAGTTCGGCGCGGAGCTTTGTTATGCGTTGCTCGCGCTTCTTGCGGTAGGTCTTGTAATTGTCCACAGCCTCGTCGAGACGCTGCAGGAGCTGGTCTGTAGAGGTGTGCTTGGCTTCTTCGACAACGTCAGCCACGGGGTTGCCCGCAACTTTTGTTGCAGCCTTGGCGTTTGCCAGAGCGGCAGGAACGCATATTGTGAGGATGATGATTAGACGCAGAAATTTATGCATGCTTCCTGTAAGGTTTTTAAAACTGTTAAAGGTAGAATGTTGTTTTTGCACATCGAGCTTTTAGAGCATTGTCTTGTTGCCCGTGTGCGGTTTATAATGGCTTGTTTCAAATGCAAAGGTAGCGATAAAAGGTTGAACAACCAAGATTTTGGCCAAAAAATATTTTCTTGTTTCACTACTGATTTTCTGTATGCTTAAAGATGCTAACATGCTGTTTTATAGGCTTTTAAATGGTTATTGAGGTGTTTTTGCGTCTGCTTTTTTACTACGCACGCATGTGTCGTGTTTAAATAATGCGTAATTTTGCATCAGAAACATAAAAATCAGAAGACAAAAAATCAGATCTATATAGAGCGAAAGCTCAACGACATTTAGCCAAGAAAACCGTTAGGTTTACCGGGAGCATCTCCGAGCAATAGATGTCTCATCCGGCGCAAATCACTATATTTTTAAATAGCTCTACTGCTGTAACAAGCGACGTGGGTCACCTCCACGATTAATAGCTTTTAAGGAGGTGTGTATTGCCGTGAGGCAAATGCTGCGTCAGGCCACCTGGTACGGGCAGACAGGGATCTGCTTTGTCATGACCAAGACCGCAATGTTGAAAGGTTAAGGCCAAGCAGTTGTAGAAATGAAACGTTTTCTTAAGCCAAGGTCTGGTTGTGGACGGCCAGACCTTGGTGAGAACGTTCATCGCAAAATCTTTGGAGAAAAACATGGTTCCATTTCATAAAATCCGTGAGCGAGATAATGACCATCGCTTACGGATTTTTTCGTTTACACAAAAAAAGAATGCGCCGCCATCAACGGCGACGCATCTCGCATGATTTTCAAAGATCCGAAATCTTTAAACCTAAAAACAACTATAGTAAATTCAAATAAAAACGCTTCGTTTCGGATTGCCCATCCGCTTTGTTGGCGGTGGGCTGGTTGTTACACACAAATCCGAAAGATTTGTTACCCTGCCAATCATTTGCTTTTTTTACTTATGTGCTAAAACTATTCCTATATTTTTTTAAACAAACGTTTTTGCTTTTGCTGCTCTGCCCACTTGTGAAAAAGTGGGCAGAGTGTTCAAAGGTGAGTTTTGTTCGCTTGCTGTTTTGTTGCGACCAACAAGCTACATGTTGTCTCATCAGTAGTGTTTTGTCAAAGTTTCGCTATTAAAGCGTGGTCAAAAAGATTGTTTTGTAAATAATAACAGATAATTGTCTTTTTCCTTTTCGATGATAAAGTTACTAACAATTTTTCATATCACGAAGATGTAGTAGAAAAAAAGTAGATAAAATGACTCCTTGTTTCCGTCTATCTGTATATAATCAGTGTTTTATGAAAAAGACGAACGGCAAAAACAGTAGTTGGAATATAATCGATTATACTCGCTTCACTCGTGAAGTTATTGGAATTTATTGGGAGTTAACTCCCGATAGCTTCCGCTAACTTTACAAATTGAAAAACTCCGTAAATGCCTTCACGCAATATTCATGGTCGCGCACGCTGCCCGTTTCTCTGCAGCTGTGCATGGCCAGAATGGCGTTGCCCATGTCGACACCGCGAAGAGGAATCGACGAGGCGAGGATGTTGCCAAGCGTGCTTCCTCCAGCCACGTCGCTGTGGTTGACAAAACGCTGGCACGGCACGCCGGCCTTCTCACAAAGCGATGCGAAGACAGCTGCCGAGGCAGCGTCGCTGGCATATTTCTGCGCGGCGTTAAACTTGATCACGGGACCGCCGCCAAGCATGGGGTGGTTCGTGGGGTCATATTTCTCAGGATAGTTGGGATGCCATGCGTGGGCGTTGTCGGCAGAGATCATGAACGCACGCTCCACCGCCTGATAGAACGCCTCCTCGCTGCCGCTCTGTGCCATGCCTATGCGCTTGAGCATGAACGCGAGGAAGGGGCTTGCCGCGCCTTGCTTGGTCTGCGATCCCGTCTCCTCGTTGTCGAAGATGGCGAGCACCTGCGTGGTGTCGCTCAGGTCGGCAGAGAGCATGGCCTCCAGACCGGCATAACACATGGACAGGTCATCGAGACGGCCCGACGATATGAACTCGTTGTGCACGCCAAAGGTGCAGGCGGGTGTGGCGTCGGCGAGGTAGAGGTCGAAGTCGAGAATGTCGTCGCGCTTCACCTCGCGCTCCTTGTTCAGCTCCTCCAAGATGACGTTCATCAGCAGGTTGCCCTTCTCCAGCTCATCGGTGACCTGTCCGAGCAGGGGCAGCACATCCTTCTGTCGGCTCAGTTTCACGCCGTCGTTGACCTGTCGGTTGAAGTGGATGGCGAGGTTACTGATCTGTAGCAGCGGGCGCTGGACGTGGAGCAGCATGGTCTCGGGACTAAAGGCGTCGGCACCTCGCACGATGACACGTCCTGCGATGGTCAGCGGACGGTCAAACCATGTCGACATTATGGGGCCGCCATAGACCTCGGTGTTGAGCTTCACCATGCTACCCTCTGCCAGCATCTCGGCGTTGGGCTTTATGCGGAACGTCGGCGAGTCGCTGTGGGCGCAGATCATGTGGAAGCCGGCGTCGGCAATGGGCTTGCGGCCTATGCGGAAGGCATATACCGACGAGTCGTTCTTGGTCACGAAAAAGCGGTCGCCAGCTTTCAGCGTGCCGAGCGGCATGCATGGGTCCAGACGGCGGAAGCCACTGTCGGAAAGCTTGTCGGCGATGTTTCTTACTGCCAGGAAGTTTACTGGCGATGCGTTGAGAAAATCTAACAGTTGGTTGATCATAGAGGTTTCTTGTGTTTTGTTATGGCGCCCCGCAAGACAGCGTTGCGCCGTTCATTTTTCTGCAAACTTACATAAAAAAGGTGAGAAACAAGCGTTTTTATGTATGATTGCCGAAAAATAATGTTCTATTTCATAGCACGTTTTCTCGCCATGGCAAAGCTCAAGCAAGCTTGGCTCTGCTCATCTGGCTTAACG
>ERZ1034973.1055-NODE-1055-length-17159-cov-201.695919_pt1 | contig 17159 bp, 18 predicted proteins | sample MGYA00520686_ERZ1034973 | MGnify/ENA primary metagenome ERZ1034973 (study PRJEB33766, sample SAMN09781775) | gut metagenome | biome: gut microbiome | host: Homo sapiens | place: Madagascar | study: EMG produced TPA metagenomics assembly of the PRJNA485056 data... | reverse complement strand
TTGGCTATATCCTAGCCTTTTCAGCCCCGACGATTTCTAAACGGGACAGCAGTGAGAATATAAGTGAATTGAATGCATTGGTAGTTGCGTGTTTTCTAAGACAAATCCCTGGAAAAGATAAATATCCAAAAGATTTTAATGGTCATGATGTTTCTGTAGAGCAACTTTTTTCTGACGATTATGTATCCTTGATTCTACAAGGAAAAATGGGGTATCCTTCTTTAAATGGAAGATGTTGGCCTATAAGTAGAGAACAGATGTTGCAAGCCTTGGGTGAGGATTTCGATTATGAAAAGCGCAAGAAGTTGATTCTGAAGAGAAACGATGGCGAATTGGATAGATTGTACAATGAGCGCAATCGTTTGGATAATAAAATGACTTATCTAGAGAATCTACAATTGCATGATTTAGTGGACAATGTGCAAGGCGTGTTTGCTTATGTTGAGGCATATCAGCAGCTGGATGATAAAAGAAAATCGGAATATGATATTCTTGGCTATCTTTTGAAAGAAGGATATATTGATGAAGACTATTTCTACTATATCTCAATATTTCAAGAGGGTAGAATGACCCCACAAGACCATGAATTCTTAATGTCTGTAAAATTTGATAAACCTAAGGGATATGGTTATAAGTTGACGGAAGTAGAAGCAATTGTAACAAACGTGAAAAATACAGATTATAACAAACCTGCCATCGTAAATTTTAGTTTGCTACAATTCTTACTGGAGAGGGAGGAGGCATACGCCAATCAATGTTATATGTTCTTCGCTACATTGTTGCAAACAGAAGGTTTGGACGCTATATATGATTATGTTCGGCTTTACGGAAGCGTTTCTGTTTTTGTGAGAAGATTAGTGCGCTTTCATATAGGGTTTGTGGATGAACTGTTTGCGGATAAAACACATTCCCTGCAAGATAAACTTAAGATGATGGCTTTGGTATTTGCTCATGCAGAGATTGATGACATTAGGAAGATAAATGAAGACCATCCTATCGGGGAACATCTGAATGACATTGATGAATATTGGGAAGCTTTTGCTTTGTGTGACGAAAATAAGGCTTTGAGCATATTAGATACAATCTGTTTGAAAGTAAAGACGTTGAAGGATGGAAATACGCCTCTTTGCACTCGATTGCTGGAGTATGTTTGTGAATCACGAATGTTCCAATTAAACTTAAACAACATAAGGTTTGTTGCTGAAAAGAATGGCTTGGAGGTTGAAGGTCAAGACGGTTCTGTATACTCTTGCATTTTGAATGGTAATCTTCAATTTTTGAAAGAGTATGTTAAAGATGATATAAATGGGTTTGCCGAAAACGTTGTTAAGGAGAAATATGAAAACTTTGTATCAGAAGAGGAAGTTATAGGATTGTTGAAAAATAAACGTGTAAAATATGGAACAAAAATAGATTTAATATACCACAAGGACTTCTTGGTAAAGGATAGTAAAGAAATGGATCCTGATTTATTGGCATTTTTAATTGATGCAGACAAAATCTTAGCCAACCTTGACAATGTAAAGACATATTATACTTCGGAAGATAATAAGTTTTCGAAAGAGCTTGTAGACTTCATGAATAGGCATCGGGCTGAGCTCGCAGATGATATTAAGAGTAAAACGGAAATAGAAACAGGTTTTGACACACTTTTATCTGCCATTATCAAGGAAACATGTCTAAATAAAGACTTCGCTTATGCAATCTTTGACAATCCTTTCTTGGTAGAAATCTGGAAAAAGCAGGTTCCTCTCTTGAATGAAGAACAGTTGTTCTATGTGTTAAGGAAAAAATATGTCTCATTTGATTATATGAATTCGAAGGTAGCTAATCGCTTTTTGCATTATTATATGGAAGATGATTCTGAGTTTAATTATGGTTTGTTTATCAAATCGTTGGAAGATTCTGAAGATGAGGTCCTGAAGGCGATGGCATCTGCTAAGTGTATTGCGAAAAGGATGTTGCACTTCAAGGAAATTCCTCATTGTCTGACGGCAATGGGAGATTCTTTTGAAAAATTCAAAAGGGTTGGTGATAATGTGAAAATTCCTAATTTTGACGGATATAAGGAGTTGGTTGATGCTTTGCATTCAGTCAAGTATTTAGGAAAGGTGGTACCGATGGGTAAAGAGATTTCTGTAAGGGTTCTAAAACATTGATGAAAATGAGCATATTAGTAGATAAAATATTGTCAACGGAAAATTCTTCCGTTCATCAGATATTTGAAACAAAGGGTAAGGTTTATACTTACCTCAATCCTGTATCTTATCTCAAAGCTCTAGATAATAAGGAACTGTTTGGTAAGATGGATGGTATATTTGCCGATGGTGGCTTTTTGGTGAAAGCCATCAAGTTGGTGTATGGCAAGCAGGTGACTCGAAGAAGTTTTGATATGACTTCGATGGCACCGGAGTTGTTCTCGTATGCTGAGGAACATGGAAAGTCCATCTATATCGTGGCTTCCAAGCAAGAGCAGGTGGAGAAAGCCGTGGAGATATTCCGAGAGCGATATCCAAAGGTGAAGTTTGCCGGTTATCGTAATGGTTACTTTGCTTCGGGAAGCGAAATGGATGTTGAGGCTAAGCATATCACCGAGTTGAATCCGGACTTTCTTATTGTAGGAATGGGAGCCATGATGCAAGAGAAGTTCCTGCTAAAGGTGAAGAATGCCGGTTATCAGGGTATCGGTTTTACCTGTGGCGGTTTTATCCATCAAACTTCCAAGAATGAGATAGATTACTATCCTGCATGGGTGGATAAAACAAATCTCCGCTTTGTTTATCGAATGTGGAAGGAACCGCATACCCGTAAGCGTTATGTGATGGCAGGCTTGCTGTTTCCGGCAAGATTTATCGCAGAAAAAATCTTCGGATAGTCTTGTAAAGCCAGTGAATGGGGGTGAAGACTACCGATATGGGAAGTAATATAATGAATAGGAGTGTCGGTATAATATGACCGATGGCTCTTTCTAATTTCTCTTTCATACGTGCAAAAGTACAACTTTATGTTGAAACAACAAAAGATTTTCTTTGATTTCTTGCGATTCTGTATTGGTTCTGCCAAGGAAATACCTGGTTCTTTGAAGGAGGTGGATTGGAAGGAGCTATATGCTATAGCCCAAAAGCAGGCCTTGCTTGGTGTGCTGTTTCATGGTATCCGGCAGTTGCCAAAGGAGTTGGCACCAGAGCAGAAGCTGCTGATGCAATGGATGGTGATGGCGGAAATGATTCGAAAGCAGAATATCAGACTGTTTCTGGATTCCGTAAAAGTTTGCAAGAACTTCGAGAACGAGGGCTTTGCTAACTGTATCTTGAAGGGGCAGGGGAATGCGTTGCTTTATCCCGACCCTTATATGCGAACGCCCGGGGATATAGACATCTATCTCACTGGTGGCAGGAAACGAGTGATGCAATATATAAATAAGGTGTGTCCGAATCAGGTGATGCGTTATCACCATGTAGACTTCCCTGTGATGAAAACGGCAATAGAGGTGCATTTTACTCCTTCGTACATGTTCTTTCCTGTTCATAATAGCAGGATGCAGAAATGGTTTAAGGAGGTGATGGATTTGCAATGCTCGAATGTAGTTACATTACCAGATGGGTATGGGGAAATTACAGTGCCAACGATGAGCTTCAATGTCATATATATACTCTCTCATCTCTATCGCCATGTGTTTACAGAAGGTATTGGCTTACGTCAATTAATAGACTACTACTTTGTTTTAGTGAAGAGTGAAGAACGAAGAGTGAAGAATCTGACGGCATTGCAGCGTGAGTTGAAATATCTTGGTTTATGGAAGTTTGCTGGGGCTGTGATGTATGTGCTGCATGAAGCATTGGGGTTACCTGAGGCGAAAATGATTGCACCTATTGATGTGAATGAAGGTCGTTTTTTGTTGGCTGAAATCATGCAAGGAGGTAATTTTGGTCAATATGACACTCGACTTGGAAGCAAGGAGAATGAAGGCAAACTTCATCGCTATCTCAGAATGAGTTTGCGCAACTTAGGCTTCGCAAAGCATTATCCTACCGAGGCATTGAGCGAACCATTGTTCAGAACTTGGTTTGCCTTATGGAAGAAGATACATGGAATAAAATAATAGTTATATGGGTGAACGGCTCCCTCTCTCCTTTTTAATTAAGCTACTTTTCGGGGATGGAGCCTAGTAGCCCGTTTTTAAACAAAATGATTAAAATTGATAAAATAGAAGTAATAAAGACTGATATTGAAGGCGTGCTCATTATTGAGCCTCGCCTTTTTAGAGATGCTCGTGGCTATTTCTTTGAAAGCTTTAGCGAGCGAGAGTTTAAAGAGAAGTAGAGCCATTGGTGGGCTACAAGGTGGAGTTCTGCTAGGACAATGAGAGCATGAGTTCTTATGGTGTGATGCGTGGTTTGCATTTCCAGAGACCTCCGTTTACCCAGAGCAAGCTGGTGAGATGTGTGAAGGGTAGAGTGATAATCATCCCGTCCTTCTTTACCCTTAAGGAAGGCTCCACCTTTCTCACCAAGCCTCTCTTCAATAGTCTTTACGCCCCCTTCGGTTCCCCCAGTTCTGGGGGACAGAAACCCTCAGGGACGAGAGGATGTAACCGCCCTACTCGGTGCTCAGAACCGCTACGCTCTAAGGTTGGCGGGGCATCAAAGCCCTCGCCATGTTATGCGGGATGGGACCGCATGGGGATGATAGGGGATACGACTTCTGAATATGATGGCGTTTCTGCTACTGCTGTACAATCTTCTTCTGCTTTTTCTGCTGCTATCGATAGGGGTACAGGAGGAGTTGAAGGAGTTGGGATTATGGAAGTTTGCAGGGGGGGCATATATATCATGCAAGAGGTGTTCGGTATGCCTGCCTCTTCGGAATCGGTCTGGAAAAACGCAACTTGGGCATAATTTCCAAAGGGTGTATCGGGATATAAGACTCGTGAGGTATTTTCCTGCTGAGGCTCTATGCGAGCCTTTGTTTAGGGTATGGCATTTCTTTTGGAGGGTAAAGAATAAGAAATAACGATATATCGGGCGAATGGCTCCTTATCTCCTTTTTAATGAAGCTGCTTTTTTGTGAAAGAATTTAGTAGCCGGATTCTTTGAATATGAAACTTTAAAATAATATACGTATGACAGCATTAGTATCAGTAATGAATAAGCACGCTGTTGTAATAGCGGCAGATAGTGCAATAACTGTAACAACTCCCTATGGGCATAAGGTTATAAATAGTGCAAACAAAGTTTTTGCTCTATCTAAGTATCACCCTGTTGGAATCATGTTTTGTGGTAATGCTAATTTTATGAGTACTCCTATAGAGGTTATTGTAAAATTGTATAGAAAGCAATTGAAAGATAGATGTTTTGCAACGATTTCTGAATATTTATCTGATTTTCTAGGGTTTATTAAGAATAACCATTATTTTTGTTCTGCAGAAATGCAAAATGCAAATATGGAGAACGAGATAGAAAATTTCTATACGCTGATCCTTAAGATAGCAGCAAATACTGCAAATGAAAAGAAAAGTTTATTTCTAAACGAATTTATTCTGCAGCTAAATAGTATTGTTGTTAATTCTTGTGAGAATTGTACTTCATTTCAGAATTTTCTAGAAAAAAACTTCGTTCAATCCATCAAGGGACATTGCGCAAAAATAATAGCTAAACATGAAGATGTATTTGGAGATAATGCTCCTCTGAAAAGACTCTTTATTAAGGCTTTTGCTAAATTTGTAGCTCATGGGAATAGTAATTTCGCTAATGAAACACAGATTGTAGTTGTAGGGTATGGGGATAAAGAAATATTTCCTTCTCTTCGTTCTGTGTGTTTATATTGGGGATTTTATGAATATTTTCGTTATAACAGTTATATTTCAGCTGGTATTACAGAAGATAATTCTGCATCAATTTGTAGATTTGGGCAAACTGATATAATCAATACTTTCATAAATGGAATCAATGACAACCTGAAAAAAGCTTTATATGATATTTTTGGAAATTTTACTTCTCAATTGAAAAATCTGATGATAAATAATGTTGATACTCAATACTCTAAAGATATTATAAATTCGGCAATTGATGAAGGTAAACTGGTTGCTACATTGGGTGCAACATTGGATAATATCATTAGAGAAACGTCAATAGCGCCTTTGATGAGTTCTTTAGGCATATTAGACAAAGAAGATATGGCAGAACTTGTTGAAAGTTTAATTTCTATTACTCACTTGAATCGGCGTATTACTATGTCTGAAGAGGGAGTCGGTGGCCCTATTGATGTTGCCATTATATCTAAAGGGGATGGTTTTGTATGGAAAAAACGTAAGCACTATTTCAAACCAGAGTTAAACCAAATGTTTTTTGATAATTATTTTAGGAGTTAAAGGTATGGTTAATATTTTGAATCTTGCTGAAGTACAAGAACAGAAGCAAATTGATGAGATAACAAAATGTATTGTTGATTCTTTAATCAATGAAGTGGAAAAAAGTCTTTCTAAAACAAAGATAGAAAGATGATCATTGCTTAATTGATTACTGGTTTCGATAAATATAAAAGTAATGACAGTCTGTTAAGGATGTTACCGATTATGTAGTGGCTTGCGATGAGCAACAAAGAGTTAGATGGCTTTAGTGACTTAAAGTTGTTGTCTGCCGGTTATCATAATGGTTGTTCAGCTTCGTAAAATGAAATGGAGATTGTTGGGGAATCGCTACTATATTAACGTTAAAAAAAATCTCTAATTATAATATATCGGAAAAAGTGAATAAAATGACTAAATTAAGAATTTTGCAACTGTCAGACATTCATAATGTTGCTTGTCCAAGAGCAATGGATGATTTTAAAACAATGCGACGAGAGTTGTTGAAAGATATCAAGAACTATTGTGAACATTATGTTTGTAACTTTGACGCTGTATTAATTTGCGGTGATATAGCTTTTAGTGGAAAAAATGATGAATATGAGAAGTCAAAGACATTTATTGATGAAATCTGTAAAAATGTAGGATGTAAGTTGTGTCAGGTCTTTGTTGTACCTGGTAATCATGATAAACTCCGTAAGGAAGGAAAACCTTCATTGCGAAAAATTCTAAACTGGGGATTAACACATCTAGATAATAGAGAAGATATGTTCAAGGTTCTGATGGAAGAAGAACCTGACATGTTATGTAATCTGTATTTTCCTTTCAGGCATTATCTTGATTTTTGCAAGAGTTTTGATAATATAGAGCCTATTATGCAAAAATGTATCAATGATAGTGATGATGAGTCCTTCCATATAGACTATGATGCAGATGAAATGTTTTGGAAAAGTGAGTTGGCTCAGGATTTTCATGGTTACCAGGTTAATCTTGTAGGTTTAAACTCTGCGCTATCATGTGATGAAAATGATTGGTCTCCAGACTGGAAGCCTGAGGGACATAAGATGTATCTGTCGGTTTTTGCGCATAACAACTTAGACTTGCCAAATAATAAATCGATAAATATTCTTATGATGCATCATCCTATGTCTTTTATCGTAAAAGGGACGGAGTTACAGCGTAAATTTGATGACTTATTTGCTATTCAATTTTATGGTCATGTTCATGTAGCTGATTCTTCACAAGCGAAAAATGGTGGAGCAGTGAGAGTGTTTTCTGGAGCAGTACAACCACCTGCAGGCGCGAGCGAGGAGGACAAGAAAAAATATATACCTATCTATAATATAGTAGAATTGGATGTATCTGATCGAAATGCAAAACAATTAAGAGTGAATCTAATTGTTAATAAATGGAATGGCTATAAGTTTGGTCAAGATATAGAACATAGCCAAAAATATTCCATTGATTTACCTAAGGAAGAGAATAGATGGGAGCATGAAAATAAAGTTCCAATTTTACCTGAGGGGGTGACTGTTAGGGAGATTCGTTGTTTATATAATGATTATATGAATCATAAAAAAATTATCATCAAGATGTATGATGGATTATATGATAGCTCACAAAACGATTATTGTAATGATCGTAAATTCTTAGCTAAAGTAGATGCCGATAATAAATGGGTTGAACTTTGGCGTTTATTAAATTCATAAATAAAATAATATGAATACTTTATCAGGAATCCTAAATGAATGTGGATTAGTTTGTCCATATGATGATGAACTTGTCTGTCAATTGGAAGAAATATGCAATGATTTTGTAGAATTCGTTGATTTAAAAGAATCTGAATTCGCAGATTGGGTGCAATGTTATTGTAGGGGAAACTATTCTAGCAAAGTAAGAACCTTTGTAGAAAAAATGGCACATGATAGAGAAATCAGTACAGCTGATTTCCCTGATTGTGTTTGGAATGCCCTAACATTTTATGTCATTTATATTTCTATAGGAAATAATGATGATGATGAACAAAAAGCAATTCTATCTTGCTCTCTCCAGAATCAATTGCTTTTTTACAAAGGTCATTGGGATAGTTTGAATTTTCAAGATTATCCCGTTAATTTATATTATGACTTTAGTGCCTATTTAGATGAGTATGAACAAGGTTTTGGAGAAGTCGATATGGATTTTGTTGCCGAAATCTTTGATGAGACAATTACGTCTTCAGACGTTGACGATGAAACCCTAACAAAACTTAAAGTTATGGGTAAGTATACTTGGCTATATAAATTAGAGCATTTTTGGGATAATAAAGAATTTTCTGGTGAACGTAATGCTTTCTTAAAGGTTCTTTATTTTCTTGACTATTGCTACAAAGAGATACCAAGTATATATATATGTGTTAGCTTGAAGAAAATGTTGGAATTATCTGGGGTCTTGAAATCTGTCGCTAAAAAATCGTTGCGAGGCATTATCTCTGATATACTTGCCTTGGAAAAAGATTTCTTTGATGTTCCAATATCAAAATCTTCTATCATTTTGAATATGATAAATAAATCTTATATATATGAAGAGGTGTTTGTAGATGAAAAACTTTCACCAGCAGAGTTTTTTGTTTACTTGTATTATGAAGTTCTATTAGAATTAAAATTGAAGGAAAATGGAGGAGAATAATTTAGATAAGAGTCTTCTTCTTGAAGGTGATGCATCTGAAGCCGTTGAGTCTTCTATGCAGAAAACAGCACAAGTATTAGATAAACAGCCGAAAAATGACAGACGGTTTTATTGCGATGCGTTAGATGATGACAATGTTAATCAGGTTGTAAAAGACGTAGTCCCCCATGTTGTTACATTTTTAGGTTTTGCGGAATTTGGCAAATCCACATTTGTAGGGTCGTTATATCATTATCTGATGGCTAATGGTGTCATTGGTGATTTTACGTTCTATGATTCAGATACGTTCTCAGGTTTTGAACGTAGAACATATATTCGTAATGCTAAACTTAATGGTGTAAAACGTTCTTTACGTACTACGGAAATTGATGGTTATTATCTATCTCTACATTTTGAAAGGGATAGACATCATTTTCAACTTGTATTATCTGATCGTTCTGGTGAAACTTATGGTAAAAAATATGTTTCAGATGCTACAAGTATTAGTGCAGATAAGGGCTTGAAAAATAGTAAGCATTTAGTTTTCTTTATAGATTCAACGGTGTTTGTTGATAGAGAAAAAAGATTGGATTTCAATAGCCTATTTAATAAATTATTGTCTCGAATGAAATCTTCTGAGATTTTTAAAAAGGAGATGGTTATTGATGTTGTCTTTAATAAGATTGATGATATTCAAAATAAGGATGAAAATATACAGGCTGAATTTAAATCGAGGGCTGAAACTTTCAAAAAAAAATTAGAGTTAGAAAGTGGATTTAAAATCAATAGAACTTTTAAAATATCTTCTCTCAAGATTGATGATAATGAACTCTTAATTGATTTTTTCAAATATTTGGTGAGCTGTTGTGATTGCAAGAAAACATATAATCCTAAAGTTGATTGGGTCGCAGAATTATTAAAGTCATAAGATATGGAAAGTAGAAAATGTATGATCGCAGGATTACCTAGTTCGGGTAAATCCACTTATATAGGTGCTCTTTGGTATAATTTATGCAATAGTAATAAAAATATGCTTATGAGTGCAGGTGAACTGCCAGAACATATTGAGTTGCTGGAAAAATTAAGTGATTTATGGCAAAAAATCCAAAAAATTGAAAGAAATAGCACTGAGCAAAATGTAGTGGACAATGTATTGATAAACTTAAAGGTTAAACAGACTGGGCAAGAAATCGCATTAAGTGTTCCTGATTTTTGGGGTGAAAAATTCTATAATATCATAGAACAAAATAATACTGACGAGATTGATGAATGGTGTAAAGAAGCTGATTCTTTGTTTTATATGGTATGGGATGTCTCAAATGGCCTCTTTTATGATGATGATAAAATAGAGAATGAATCTGAAGGAGAGAAAGATGTTCTTCCTCTTGAAACCAAGACAATGTCGTCTTCAGCCATAAATATTATGGTCTTAAAATATTTATTTAGTCATAAAAAATTTAAACGGTTGGTATTAGCCGTAACTCGTTGGGATGATGTGACAAATAATGGAGATGATCCTGAAAATCCAGAGGTATGGTTAAAAAGTAAATCTCCTGCTTTGTATAATTTTGTTAAGCATAATTATCCAGATGCTCTTATTATTGGATTAAGTGCGCAAGGTTGCGATTATAAAAAAAAGAATTGGAACAGGAATGATATGCTTGAAAAAACAGAAAACGGTGTTCGTGCCTTTGTAAATGATACAAATGGTATATATTATGATTTGTCTAAGCCATTGAATTACTTGTTGCAATGAAAATACAGTTAGAACAGACTCTTCACGGTTATTATAAGGGACATGGATTGATTGCTACCTCTATATCTAATTTGAATCAGGAGGATGCTTCGCTTATGGCAACCCTTAGTGATTGGACTGGTTATCGTGGTTCTAAGGATGAAGATGATAACTATCTGACGGTCTATCCTTTATCTTCAGGTAATTATATGGCTTTTGCTAAAACATGGTATGCCAAGGAAATGGAGAGACCAGGTTGTGTTTGGACTCATACTTTGTTGGTACCAATTGAGTGTTTCACGGGAAAATTCGATATTAGAAACTTATTGAAATTCTTTAGGAGACCCGTGAAAGACCAATATGCGATGTATACGGAAGCCTTGATTATTGATACCGAGGAGGTTTATAACTATAATGGGGATTCTATTTTTTCTAAAATAGACAAGATTGCTTTTCTGTTTATCTTCTCTGTGCTTTTGGGTGGATTTAGAGGCGCTTCTTTCGGAATTAATCGAAGTCAAAATGAGTTACAGATATTATTGCTATCTCTATTGCAGTATCTTCCTTTAAATATTCTTTTGGAAACTTCTGTTAGTAGCGGTTCTGAAACTATAAGAAAGATAAATAAAAAAAGTTTTTCGTTACAATTTATCATGGGTGGAAATACCGAAACTTTGGAAAGTGGTAATTGGAGAAGTGAACTTGAAGAGGATAACTTTACCAGAGGTTTGCAGTATCTTTATGAAGTTGCATGTAAGATGCATGATAATACTTCTTATTTGATACATCTATTTGATAAAGACATTGAAAAAAGCATTATTAAGTTTGAGAGTGTTATCAATTTGTTTAAATTGCTGGATTATGCTGTAGATAAAAATAAGAAAACTCCCCCTTATAGCGATGTCCTGGTTTATCTCTTTGGTGCCTTTCCGAAGGGAGATGAAGGAAAAATTGTTAAAAGCAATTTTCTTAGTAAAAAAATTACGGATTATTTCTGTACAGATTCTGAATGTCTTAAGGAAATCTCCTTGCGTAATATTGATGAAGAAGATTGGAAGTTTGTCGATGTAGAGCAAAGGCTTCCGCATTTAAATACTTCAGATTTGTTAATTTTGTCTTCCAATCTAATTTCGCATGATAGTATATCTAAGACTCCATCGAAAATACTCTTATATGCATTTGAGTATTTAGATGAAGTGCAAATTAATGCTATTGTTGAGATGAAATGGGACCTGCTGAAACATTTAATTATAGGAAATGACTCTTATATAACAAAAGAATGCTGGTTGTGGTTAAGTCCAAAACACTTCAGTGAATACTTCCATACATTGCCAATTGAACTTGCACAAAGATTGAGGCAATGGGATATGCTGTTACTATCTGTCTTGCGTAATGAAGCACAGATTGGAAGTGCTTGGGCAAATGAAATCTTCAAGCATGTAGACTCTGTTGTCAATATTGTTTTTGATTACTTAAATAAAGAAGAACGATTGTATATAGATGAAAGTCTATTGAAGGGCTGTTTGTTGAAAACAAATGACTGCCTTGATTGGATGACAGCTCAAACAGATGGCGTAAAGAATGAATTCTTGCTTGATGCTTTGACATCTTATATTAATCCTTCTTGGAAGCAAGTTCGTGAATATCCTAATTCCTATTGGAAATGTCTTATAAATAGCAATAGTAAAAGACCAAGTTTTTTAAGCTTTACTTTTATGCTAGCTTTTCAACTATCGGGTTCATATTGCTTATGTTTCTTAAAAAAATCATTTGATGAGATTTATATGTTATTGAGTAATAGTGCATTTCCTGATAGCGACTGGAATAGAATCCTTGTCTATGAGTATAAATTCAAGTTTATTAGACAATGGGACAAATGTCAGCGTTTATGCTTGATGGTTATCTTTCATTTGTATAAGAATGGTTTTAAGAAGGATGTCATTAAAAGTATTTCTGACGATAAGAAAATTCGAGAACGCTTATTAAAATATTGGAAGAAAATTGATGATACTAAATAAGTATTTTTAAGGTATGTGCTTACTGCGTAGCTAATTTGTTGTATATTACCATTACAGCGGAAGGTATTTTATGCTGTAGCTCTTACGCTGTTTATGCAGAGCAAGAGTGCAAGGTTACTATCTGCACTTCGATTATCAATGATAATCATAATGAAGAAAAAAGTTTTTGTAAGCGGTTGCTATGACCTGCTACATTCTGGTCATGTGGAGTTTTTCCAGCAGGCATCACAGTATGGTGACCTTATGTAAGCATGTATCATCCGGGATGGGCGATTACCATCTCGCTGGAACCGACCTTTGAGGTGCGCGACCGCTGTGGTCTGTCTACCTCTACCCGTAAGATGATTCAGAAGATATGGCCGGTGAAGTTGCCGCAGATGGATCCGGAGATGCTCGCCCGACTGGTATTCTGCTTTGAGAACAATCCGGAGCGTCATGATGGTATCATCTCGGGTGCCCAGGATTCTATCGGTATCTGTGTTCCCGGTCTGGTGCGTCATTATTATGACAACAACTTCTGGCCGGAGAAGATTGAGAGTACGCAGGATGAGATGACCCTCCGTTTCCTGGAAGACCATCTGGTGATGATTCCGATGGAACCGAGAAGGGCAGGATGCAGTGTGGTGGAAGGTAAGGATATCACGCCTGAGAAGGTGAAGGCGCTGGCTGATGCAGCTGATGTCTGCTGGAAGGCGATTCTGGCGCACGACCTCGATGCCTTTGCGGCAGCATACAGGGCATCTTTCGAGGCCCAGATTGCGATGTTCCCGGGTATGGTGAATCCGTCTATCAACGGTGTGATAGAATCGGAGGCAAGTGTACAGCCGATGATTGACCGCTACAGCAACATGGAGGAGGTTCTGGCATGGAAGATGCCGGGAGCCGGCGGCGGTGGTTATCTGGCACTGGTAGTAAAGGACAGTCTTAAATTTGCAGAGAATCATGACGAAGCCATCCATCTTCAGATTCGAAGGGCATAACTATCTGGTGCCCTTCCTCATCATCAGCAGCCTCTTCTTTATGTGGGGATTTGCCCATGGCATCCTGGAGGTGCTGAATCCGCATTTTCAGGAGTCGTTCCATATCAGCAAGGCGATGTCGGCCTTGACGCAGGCTGCTGTCTATGGTGCCTACTTTCTGATGGCGCTGCCTGCCGGATGGATTATCCGGAAGTGGGGCTACAGGAGGGGTGTGATAACAGGACTGGTTCTCTTCGGTATTGGTGCCCTGATGTTCATACCGGGAAGCAGGATCAACAGTTTCTACTTCTTCGTTCTGTCGCTGTTTGTGATAGGCTGCGGACTGACCTGTCTGGAAACGAGTGCGAATCCTTATACTACGGTACTGGGGCATCCTGACATGGCGGAGAGCAGAATCAACCTGTCGCAGTCGCTCAATGGTATCGGATGGATTGTAGGACCGCTGGTTGGCGGTCAGCTTCTGTTCTCGGGTGTCAACATCGCCATTCCTTATGCCCTGGTGGGTATCTTCGTGCTTTCTGTGGCTCTGGTCCTGTCAAGAATCAAGTTGCCGGACCCAAGGAGAGCGCATGAGGCGGATACGAACGAGATGGTGGAGGAGAAGCCGATGCGCGTGATGGCATTCGGTTTTGGTATGCTGGCCTTGTTTCTTTATGTGGCAGCCCAGACGGGTGTGAACAGTTTCTTCATCAACTATGCTGAGGAGAGTATTCATATAGAGAAGCAGACTGCCAGTCTGTATCTCGCCTTTGGCGGAATGGGTCTGTTCTTTATCGGCCGACTGGCTGGTGGTGTCATCATGAATTATATCCAGCCAAGGCTGGTGCTTCTGGTCTGTGCCATCCTCACCTTTGTTGCCACATTGATTGTGGTGGTATGTAGCGGTACCTTATCTCTCATTGCGTTCTTCGCCCTGTATCTGGGAGAGAGCATCATGTTTCCAACTATCTTCTCGCTGGCATTGAGGGATGCGGGTGCAAAGACCAAACTTGCCTCTTCATTGCTTATCATGACGATAGTGGGTGGTGCGGTTGCTCCTGTAATCATGGGGTATATTGCGGATACTACGGGCAGTATGGCGATTGCATTTCTCATACCGCTGGTATGTTATGGGGTGATTGGAACGTATGCGCTTTTGAAACGCCACGTTCCTCTTTAAATAAGATTAGCTGCACTCGGCAATTTGAAAGCAAACTTTCATTGCGCTCATTTGCATAATCTTTAAATAAAAGGAGGATTTTTCGAAAACCTACCCGTCCTTCCTTACCCTTAAGGAAGGCTCCACCTCTCATCTCGGTCTTCTCCCCTCAGGGAAGAAGAGGGAAACCGCTCCTCCTCGTCGCTCGGAACCGCTACGCTCTAAGGTTGGCGGACCATCAAAGGTCTTCGCCATGTTTTGCGGGATGGGACCGCCTGGCTGTTGCGGGGGGAGATCTGATGCTGCATCAAAGCCCTCGCCATGGTTGTGCGGGATGGGACCGCCTGGGAATAGCAGTTTATAGTTTACAGTTAATAGTTTATCGTTTACAGTTGATTTTGTAGCAATTTGATGATAACTTGCAGATTTCTTTTGATTTTCTTGGTGGTTTCGAGGAAAAAGCGTATTTTTGCGGCAGATTGCAATTAAAGAATTTAAAAGGAGAACTATTATGGATACATTAGATAAAGAATTTTGGGAAAAACGTGAAGCTGCTATGAAAAGATTTATGGCGGCAAAAGAGCGTAAAAAGGCTCGTGTAGCTGAAATTACTAAGAGCCTTTGTGAGGAATATAAGGAACGAACGGGGGTATATCCTAAATATATAAATGTTTGGTAATGAAACCACTTCCTTTGGATATAATTAATGCTTCTGCTCCTTATGAGGTTTATTGGCATGAAACGTCTCGAACTTATCGCTTTAAAAGTGATTTTGGTGTGGTACTTGCTATTGGCTTTGATGATGATGACATCATTGAAAATGCAGAATCATATGTCTTTTCTATCATCAATGTAAATAAAACACCTTCTCCACGAGACTTGAAAATGCGTGATACGGTGATGCTTATCATAGAGAACTTCTTTAATATGAACGAAGCAGCTCTCTTGTATATTTGTGAGAGTGGGGATGGTAAGCAGCATATGCGAAGCCGTCTGTTTGAATATTGGTTTTCCTCTTATCAAATGAAAGATAAGTTTATTTTGATGCCTGTCAGTATCGAAGATATGGAGGGAATTGAAAATTTTGCAGCTTTAATTATTCGAAAAGATAATCCGAATGTTTTAGATATTGTAGCAGAATTTTCAAACACTGTGGCTATGTTTAGGGTAAAACCTAATAGTCATGACTAATTTCTTTTGATATTCTTGATGGGCTTAAAAGTCTTTACGACCCTTTCGGTTCCCCTTACAGGGGACAGAAACCCCTGCGGGAGGGTCCTTAACCCACTCCCAAGCCCTCGCCCTTTCCAAAAGGGCAAGGGATGTAACCGCCCTCCGGTGCTCAGAACCGCTTCGCTATAAGGTTGGCGGACCATCAAAGGTCTTCGCCATGTTGTGCGGGATGGGACCGCCTGGGAATAGCAGTTTATAGTTTACAGTTAATAGTTTACGGTTGATTTCGTGGTAATTTGCTGATAACTTGCAGATTTCTTGTGATTCACTTGGTGGTTTCAAAGAAAAAGCGTAACTTTGGCGGCAAGTTATATAAACTAAATAATAGGAGATAGGATTATGGCAATAGCAATTAGTGGTATCCCAATGCTGACAGGTGACGAGGCTTTAGCTTTCAGAGAAAGAGCTGAAGAAACATTGAAGAAGCGTGGTAGCATAGATTTCTCAAAGCAGCGTGCTGAGATGAAGGCTATTCTGGCAAAAGCAAAATTTTAAGTTAGTATTATGGGATTTTTAGCAGATAAAACGGTGTTTTAAGTGTAACTGCTTGCAATATAGATGTAGATATTATGAATAATATATTTAGATTTCATCCATTAGAGCGGCCTAAGGCTGATAGTCCCAATATGCTTCCTAATGATGAGCGTATTAATCCTAATATCGTTCCTTTAGAAAGATTACGGGCAATGGATGAAGACACTTATGAAGAAGTTGTGGCTGTGTGGGCATATTGCTGTGTTAGGTCTGAAGGATATCAGGAGGTGTATCGTGTTGGAGGTGCTGGCGACAAGGGAAGAGATGTGATTGCCTATATTGATAGGAAGAATGATATTTTTGATTTGTATCAATGTAAACATTATAAAGATAGAATTCGGTACTGCAGAAAGATATGGTCTATTCTATGAATAAAAATTTATAGGTGGCCATTGGCTTTAAAATAATATATAACTAGACAATATGGCACAAGAAATAATTCCTGATAAGCAAAGTGTACTTTCTTGCTTGAAACAGAAAGTGTATTACGTTGATTTTTATCAGCGTGAATATGTATGGACCAAGAATA
>ERZ1034973.1054-NODE-1054-length-17161-cov-6.240968_pt1 | contig 17161 bp, 16 predicted proteins | sample MGYA00520686_ERZ1034973 | MGnify/ENA primary metagenome ERZ1034973 (study PRJEB33766, sample SAMN09781775) | gut metagenome | biome: gut microbiome | host: Homo sapiens | place: Madagascar | study: EMG produced TPA metagenomics assembly of the PRJNA485056 data... | reverse complement strand
ATGCTGGGCTACCGTCCCTACGCCGATGACGCTGTCGAGTACTTCGTCAAGAAGTCCGTCGCCAACGGCATTGACGTCATCCGCATTTTCGACGCCCTGAATGACCCCCGCAACCTGCAGACTGCCATCAAGTCCGCCAACAAAGAGGGTGCTCATGTTCAGGCTTGCATCAGCTACACCTTAAGCCCTGTCCACAATAACGAGTACTTTGCCAAGTACGCCAAGACCCTGGAGGAGATGGGCGCGGATTCCATCTGCATCAAGGATATGGCCGGTCTGCTCAAGCCCTACACCTGCTCTGAGCTGGTCAGCGAGCTGAAAAAGACTGTCAGCATCCCCGTGGACATCCACAGCCACTACACCGCCGGTCTTGCCTCTATGTCCATCCTGAAGGGCATCGAGGCGGGTGCCGACATCGTCGATACCGCCATGAGCCCCTTGGCTCTGGGTACCTCCCATATGCCGACCGAGAGTCTGGTCGCTGCCCTGCAGGGTACCGATTACGACACCGGTCTGGATCTGAACCAGCTCAATGTCGTGCGCGCTTACTTCAACAAGCTGCGCGAGAAGTACATCGCCAACGGTCAGATCAACCAGAAGTCCTTGGGCGTTGACGCCAACACCCTGCTGTATCAGGTTCCCGGCGGTATGTTCTCCAATATGCTCAAGCAGTTGAAGGACGCCGGCAAGGAGGACAAGCTGCAGGACGTTCTGGAGGAGATCCCCCGCGTTCGTGAGGATGCCGGTTACCCGCCGCTGGTCACCCCGACCAGCCAGATCGTCGGTACGCAGGCCGTGTTCAACGTGATCATGGGCGAGCGCTACAAGATGGTCACCAAGGAGTTCAAGGGTCTGGTTCACGGCGATTACGGCAAGACGCCCGCCCCCATCAAGAAGGAATTCAGCGACTTTATCCTCAAGGGCGAGCAGCCCATTACCTGCCGCTTTGCCGACACGCTGGAGCCTGAGATGGAGAAGCTGAAGGCAGAAGCCGCCAAGTACGCCATCCAGGAGGAGGACGTCCTGACCTACGCAATGTTCCCGCAGGTTGCGCCCAAGTTCTTTGAAAAGCGCAACGCCCGCCTGCAGGGTGTCGATGCGCTGCACGCCGACTACGAGAACAAATCCCACCCCGTTTGATCTGTAAAACCATTTGCCGCCTCTGCCGCCAGGGCAGGGGCGGCTTTTTTGTGTTTAAGCTGTAAAAGAACGCCTTTTTGCTTGCATCTTGCGGGGAAAAATAGTAAAATATAAGATATATATGTGTGCCCGGCGGCAGAACCGCCGAATCTGATACCGAGGTGTAAGGCGTATGGTTTTAAGTATGACCGGTTACGGACGTGCAGGGGCTTTGCTGCACGGTCGAGATATCAAGGTGGAGCTGCGCAGCGTCAATGCGCGCTTTTTTGAGTATTCCTCCCGTCTGCCGCGCTCCTGCGCATTTTTGGAGGACAAGCTCAAAAAGCTGGTGGCTGCCAAGGTCAGCCGCGGCAAGGTGGAATTGAGCCTGTCCATCCAGACCGTCACGGCGGCGGACACCGTTGTGTCGGTCAACTGGTCACTGGCGCAGGGCTACCGCGCCGCACTGGATTCCCTGATTGAAAAAATGGAGCTGAAAAACGACGTCACAGCGGGTATGATCGCCCGTTTCCCCGAGGTTCTGACCCAGACGGCTGCCCCCACCAACGAGGACGAGCTGTGGCAGGACGTGCAGAGCGTGGCTTTGCAGGCGGTCGATGCCTTTGTGGCGATGCGCGCTGCCGAGGGCGAAAAGCTCAAGGCGGACGTGGCAGGGCGTCTGGACACGATCGAGGAACTGGTTGCCAAAATCGAGCAGGGAAGTGCCGGGCGCGTGCAGGCGTACAGCGACAAATTGTACGCCCGCCTGCAGGAGCTGCTGGGTGACCGCAGCATTGACGAAAGCCGCCTTGTGACCGAGGCTGCCCTTTTTGCCGACAAGACCGCCATTGACGAGGAAACCGTGCGTCTGCACAGCCATGTGGCGCAGTACCGCGAAATTTTGACGCTGGACGAGCCGGTGGGGCGTAAGCTGGACTTTTTAACGCAGGAGCTGAACCGCGAATCCAACACCATCGGCTCCAAGTGCCAGGATGTTGCCATCACCCGGCTGGTCGTCGAGCTGAAATCTGAAATCGAAAAAATCCGCGAGCAGATCCAGAACATCGAGTAAGGAACCGCTATGAAACTGATCAACATCGGCTTTGGCAATATGGTCAACGGTGACCGCGTTATCGGCATCGTCAGCCCGGACTCCGCCCCCATCAAGCGTCTGGTGCAGGATGCCCGCGAAAAGGGTGCGCTCATTGATGCCTCCTACGGGCGGCGCACGCAGGCGGTCTTGATCATGGACTCGGATCATGTGATATTATCGGGCATTGCGCTGGAAAGTCTGACCGGTCGCTTTGCCCCGGAAGAAGAGGAGAAGAACGTATGAAAGGCGAAAAATATTTGTTTGTCGTGTCCGGTCCGTCCGGTACCGGCAAGGACACCGTGGTGGCAAATCTTTTGAAAAAGCACCCGGAAATCCAACACACCGTTTCCGCCACCACCCGCGCCCCGCGCGAGGGCGAGAAGGACGGCATCAATTACCACTTTATGTCCACGGCGGACTTTGAGGACCACCTTGCCCACGACCAGATCGTCGAGCATACGCAGTATTGCGGCAACTACTACGGCACGCTGCGCAGCGAGATCGAGGGGCGTATGGCGCTGGGCATCCCGGTGATTCTGGTCATAGAGGTCGAGGGCGCGGGCAACATCAAAAAGATGTACCCCGGCGCCACCACCATCTTTGTGCTGCCCCCCGATATGGAGGAGCTGGAGCGCCGCCTGCGCTGCCGCGGTACCGAGAGTGAGGAAACCATCCGCCGCCGTCTGCAGCGCGCCGAAACGGAAATCGCCAACTCGGTCAACTATGACGAACATATCGTCAACAACCAAGTCGAGGCGTGCGCGGACAGCCTGTATTCCATCATTCAGTTCAAGCTCAAGCATGGCGCCGCCGAATGAGCCTGCAGATTGCCCAAGCGGCGGTGAACGACGCCAACATCCACTTTGACAGGCTGTATTCCTACTGCGTGCCGCCCCGCCTTGCGGGCAGGCTCTGGCCCGGCAGTATGGTGCTGGTACCCTTTGGACGCGGCAATAAACCGCGTATGGCGGTCGTTCTGGATGTGCAGGAGGTCGAGGACGCGCCCGGCAACCTGAAAACCCTGCTGGATGCCGCGCCCGAGGAAGCCCGCCTGACCCCCGACCTGATGGAGCTGGTGCGCTTTTTGAAGGAGCGCACCTTCTGCACCTGGTTTGAGGCGGTCAAGGCGGTCATCCCCTACGGCGCACAGTACCGCCCCGCGGTGGAGAACGGGCGTCCGGTTATGCAAAGCCGGCTGACCCGCTCAACCGAGCGGCTGTACACCCTGACCGGCGAGCTGCCCGCCGCCCCGAAACCCGGACCGCGGCAGCTGGCGGCGGTGCAGGCGCTGCGCCAAGGTCCCCTGACGGCGCGCCAGCTGGACGAGGTGGGCATCTCCAAGTCAACGCTGGACAGCCTGTGCAAAAAGGGCGTGCTTACGGCGTGCGAGCAGGATAAGGAAATTGACCTGTTCGCCGCCATACCCTTTGACCCCCGCCCCATCACCCTTTCGCCGGAGCAGCAAGCGGTTTTCTGGGAGCTGCTGCCGAAATTGGAGGACGCACAGCCCCATGCGGCGCTGCTGCACGGGGTTACCGGCAGCGGCAAGACGATGGTGTTCTTAAAGCTCATCGAGCGCACGCTGGAACTGGGGCGCAGGGCGCTGGTGCTTGTGCCGGAAATCAGCTTGACGCCGCAGATGATCCGCCGCTTAAAATCCACCTTCGGCAGCCGGCTGGCGGTGCAGCATTCGGCGCTCAACAATACCGAGCGCCTTCTGCAGTGGCGGCGCATCCAGCAGGGGAATGCCGATATCGTGGTGGGTACCCGCAGCGCGGTGTTTGCCCCGCTGCAAAATATCGGGCTGATCATTATGGACGAGGAGCAGGAGCACACCTACCAAAGCGAGTCCGCCCCCCGGTACGATGCCCACGACATCGCCAAAAAGCGCGCTGCGATGGAAAATTCCCTGCTGCTGTTCGCCTCTGCCACGCCGCTGACAGAAACCTACCACGCCGCGCAATGCGGGCGTTTGCAGCTGGTGCGGCTAAAACACCGCTACGGCGGCAAGCCGCTGCCGCAGGTGGATTTTGTCGATATGCGCGCGGAGCTGGCGGCGGGCAATCCGCGCGAGGTCAGCGGACGTCTGGCGCAGGAGCTGCAAAAAAACCTCGACCATGGGGAACAGAGCATCCTGCTGCTGAACCGGCGCGGCTACCGCACGGTGGCCATGTGTACCGCCTGCGGTCATGTGCTGAAATGCCCGCATTGCAGTGTGCCGCTGGTCTACCACAAGCCGCAGCAGGCGCTGATGTGCCACCACTGCGGGCATACCGTGCAGCCCGCGCCCACCCTTTGCCCCGACTGCGGCGGCAAGCTGGCGTACAGCGGCTTCGGCACCCAACGGGTGGAGGAGGAGCTGTCCCGCCTGCTGCCCGCTGCGCGCATTTTGCGGATGGATCAGGACTCCACCACCAAAAAGAATGCCCACGAAACCATGCTGGCGCAGTTTGCACGGCACGACTACGATATCCTGCTGGGAACCCAGATGGTGGCAAAGGGGCTGGATTTTGAAAAGGTTTCGCTGGTCGGCGTTCTGGGCATCGACTCGCTGCTGTTCGGGCAGGGGTTCCGCGCGTATGAAAGCGTGTTCAGCTTGGTCACGCAGGTCATCGGGCGGGGCGGGCGCGCCGACATCCCCGGGCGGGCGCTGATCCAGACCACCGTACCCGACCACCCGGTTTTGCAGCTGGCTGCCGCGCAGGATTACGAGGCGTTCTACCGCGAGGAGATCACCTTTCGCAAATTCGGGCTGTACCCGCCGTTCTGCGCCTTCTGCGTGGTGGGCTTTGTGGGGGACAAGGAACCCGAGGTTCTGACCGCCGCCGTGCGGTTTGGGCAGCTCTTAGGCGAAACCGCCGCCCAAACCCCCAAAATGCCGCTGCGCATTCTGGGACCCGCACCGATGAACATTGTGATGCTCAACAGCAAATACCGCTACAAGCTGACTTTGAAATGCCGCAACGACGCACAGTTCCGCGCCGTGATGCGGCAGACACTGGATGCCTACGACAAGGAAAAACTCCCCGCCAAGGCATCGGTGATTTTGGACTTCAACTCTGACGGGGATATTTAATCTGGGAGGAAATTATTTATGGCACTGCGTACTATCGTGCAGGACGGCGACCCGATTTTGAAAAAGGTCTGCCGCCCCGTAACCAAATTTGACGACCGTCTGGGCATTTTGCTCGATGATATGAAAGAAACGCTGCTCGACGCCAACGGCTTGGGTCTGGCGGGTCCGCAGGTGGGTATGATGCGCCGCCTGTTCATTTGCCTGGATGACCGCGATATGCCCGAGAACGTACCCGCCAACTACGAGTACAAGTTTATCGAGTTCATCAACCCCGAAATTCTGGAGCTGAGCGACGAAAAGGTCGAGCTGTACGAGGGCTGCCTGTCCTTCCCCGGACACAACGGCGCTATCTCCCGCTCCAAGCACGTCAAGGTCAAGGCACAGGACCGCCACGGCGAATGGTTTGAGATGGAGGCGGATGATATGCTTGCCCGCTGTATCCAGCACGAGAACAACCACTTGGACGGCATCACCATCATGGATCTGGCAGAGCATTTCTATGAGGACGACTACCCCGAAGAAAACGAGGACTGATTCTATGCGCATCCTTTTTATGGGCACACCCGATATTGCCGCCGATAGCCTGGCAGCCCTGCTGGGCGCCGGGCATGAGGTGTGCGCCGTGTTTACCCGCCGCGACAAGCCCGTGGGGCGCAAGCAGATCCTGACCGCGCCCCCGGTCAAGCAGCTGGCGCAGAGCCACGACATACCGGTCTACCAGCCCCGCACGCTGCGCGACGGTTCGTCCGATGCGCTGATTGAGCAGCTGGCACCCGATATTATTGTGGTGGTGGCGTATGGCTGCATTATCCCGCCGCAGCTGCTGCATACTGCCAAGTATGGCTGCATCAACCTGCACGTTTCGCTGCTGCCCAAGTACCGCGGCTCGGCACCCATCCAATGGGCGGTGCTGAACGGCGATGCCGAAACCGGCGTTTCCATTATGCAGCTGGACGAGGGGCTTGACACCGGCGATGTGCTGATGGTCGAGCCGGTCGCCATCGACCCCGAGGAAACCAGCGGCGAATTGTTTGACCGCGTCAGCGCCGTGGGCGCCAAGACGCTGGTGGACGCGCTGGCAAAAATCGAGGCAGGGCAGCTTACCCCCGTGCCGCAGGATCACAGCAAGGCAACGCTGGCACCGCCATTGTCCAAGGACACCGCCCGCTTTGCCTTTACCGAGGACGCCGCCCACATCCACAACTGGGTGCGCGGTATGAACCCTTGGCCCACCGCGTGGTTTGAGCAGGACGGCAAGCGCATCAAGGTCAGCGAGTGCCGCCTGGCAGAAAACCCGCAGAACGCCGCGCCCGGTACCGTGCTGGCGTTAAAGCCGCTGACGGTGGCGGCGCAAAACGGCGCGGTGGCGCTGCTCAGCGTCACGCCCGAGGGTGGCAAGCCGATGGCGGGTACCGCTTGGGCGGCAGGTCGCCGCCTGAAAACGGGGGACTGTCTGTGACGCCCCGCCGCTTGGCGGTGCAGGCGCTTTTGCATCAGGAGCAGGCGGGCTACGCCAATCTGGTGCTGGACGCTGAGCTGAAAAAATGCACCCCGGCACCCGAGCCGCGCGATGCTGCCTTTGCGGCGGGTATCTTCTACACAGCGGTGGAGCGTATGCCCCTGCTGGACTACCTGCTGGGGCAGTTCCTCAAAAAGCCGCTGGCAAAGCTGGATGCACCGGTGCGCGCGGTCTTGCGCGCGGGGCTGGCGCAGGCGCGGTTTATGCAGGTGCCGGTTTCGGCCGCTGTGAACGAGAGCGTCAAGCTGACCAAGGCGTTCGGCAAAACCAGCGCCGCCGGTATGGTCAACGCGGTTTTGCGCCGCGCCGCCGTGCAGCCCGTCAGCGAGAGCGATTTTGCCGACCCGCTGCAGCGCCTGCAAATCTACTACTGCCTTTCCGCGCCCGTGGCAGCGCTTTTGTACAGCCAGTACGGCGATGAAGCATTTGCCATGGCAGCGTCCTTTTTTGAAAAGCATGCCGCCGCCGTGCGGGTCAATCCCTTAAAAACCACCGATGCGGCGCTCACCGCGCGCTTGCAAAGCGAGGGCTGCGACGCAGCGCCGGGACCGTGGGCGCATTGCCTGCTGACGAAATTCAGCGGCTCCCCGGCGGCGACAAAAGCCTTTGCCGAGGGGCTTTACCATGTGCAGGGGCTGGCAAGCCAGTTTGCCGCCCTTTGCGTGCAGGCGCAGCCGGGGCAAAAGGTGCTGGATCTGTGCGCTGCGCCGGGCGGCAAAAGCCTGACGCTGGCACAGTGTATGCAGGACAAGGGGCAACTCATCAGCGGCGAGTTTGTGCCGGGGCGGGTATCGCTTTTGCGCAAGGCGTTTGACCGCTGCGGCGTACACTGCGCCGAGGCGCTGCAAAACGATGCCACCGTGCCGCGCCCGGCGTGGGGAACCTTTGACCGCGTATTGTGCGATGTACCGTGTTCGGGTCTTGGTGTCATAGCCAAAAAACCCGATATCCGCTGCAAAGATTTGGCAGGTATGGAGAATTTGCTCCAAACCCAGCAAAAAATCCTGCAAAACGGGGCGGACAGCCTTGCCAAAAACGGCAGGCTGGTGTATTCTACCTGTACAGTCAACCGGGACGAAAACGAGCGTCAGGTGCAAAAATTCCTGACCGCCAACCCGGATTTCACGCTGGCTGCCCCGCCGATGGCGTACCCCGGTGCCGTGGATACCGGCTTCGGCACGCTGTTTTTGCCGCATAAGACCCACACAGACGGATTTTTTGTGGCGATCCTGCAAAAAAATCACTGATTTTTCCGTTACTAGTATTTAGGAGGGCTTCGCCCATGGAACAGGCCGCAGGAATTTGCCTTTCGGATATGACCCTTGACAGGCTGACGGCGTATATCGTCAGCCTCGGTCAGCCGAAATTCCGCGCCAAACAAATCTTCAAGTGGCTGCACCAAAAGCTTGTCACCGAATTTTCGCAGATGACCGACCAGCCCAAGGCGCTCATTGCCCAGCTTGAGCAGCAGTGTACGATCGCCGCGCCCGCTATCCGCCGCCGTCAGCAGTCGGCGGACGGCACGGTAAAATACCTGCTGCAGCTTGCGGACGGCAACTGCATTGAAACGGTGCTGATGCGCTACAAATACGGCAACACCGTCTGCGTGTCCACCCAAGTGGGCTGCGCTATGGGCTGCCGGTTCTGCGCGTCCACCCAAGCCGGGCGCGTGCGCGACTTGACGCCGGGGGAGATCGCCTCCGAAATTTACACCGCGCAAAAGGATACCGGCGAGCGGGTGTCCCACATTGTTCTGATGGGCATCGGTGAGCCGCTGCACAATTTTGACAACGTGATGGACTTTCTGGAAATCATCTCCTGCCCGGAGGGTGTCAACATCGGGATGCGCAACATCAGCCTGTCTACCTGCGGCTTGGTGCCGAAAATTGACGAGCTGGCAAAGCGGCATCTGCAGCTGACGCTGTCGGTGTCGCTGCACGCGCCCGACAACGCCGTGCGCTCCTCGATGATGCCGGTCAACGATGCCTTCCCGCTCGAGCAGCTGATCCCGGCGTGCCGGCGCTACCAAAAGGAAACCGGGCGCCGCATCAGCTTTGAGTATTCGATGGTGCGCGGCGTCAACGATTCCTCCGAGATGGCGCAGAAGCTGGCGGACCTGATCCGGGGTATGGGGGCGCACGTCAATCTGATCCCCATCAACCCGGTGGACGGCAGCCCTTACTCCGCCACCGATGATGCCAATATCCACCGCTTCCGCAAGGAACTGGAGGCGCTGGGCGTCAACGCCACGGTGCGTCGGCGTCTGGGTACCGACATCAGCGCCGCCTGCGGGCAGCTGCGCCGCGAGGATGCCCAAGAGAGTTTACAAGGAAAGGACGAAACGCAATGAAGCTTGCAGCCATCACCGATATCGGAAGCTGCCGCCAGGAAAATCAGGACAATTATTGTGCGCAGCAGCTGCCGGGGGGAACTGCATGGGGCATTGTGTGCGACGGTATGGGCGGCGTAAACGGCGGGCGGGTCGCCTCCCGCATTGCCACCGATACCATGCAGCAGTATTTTGCCAAGGAGCTGCCGGAATTGCAGCCAGGTGCAGAAAAAGCCTTCCTGCTGCGCGGATTTGACATCATCAACCGCGCTGTATACGACAAAGCCACTGCCTCCCCCGAAATGCTGGGTATGGGTACCACGGGTGTCTGCGCCTATGTGGGGGATAACGGTGTGGCGCACATTGTACACGCGGGCGATTCCCGCGCGTATCTGTACCACGCGGGCGATCTGACGCAGATCACCCACGACCACTCGATGGTGCAGCAGCTGGTGGACAGCGGGCAGATCACCCGCGAGCAGGCAGCCCAGCACCCGCAAAAAAACCTGATCACCCGGGCGCTGGGGGTGTCCGCCAATATCGTGCCGGAATACAGCCGCTGTCAGGTGGCGGTGGGGGACATCCTGCTTTTATGCACGGACGGGCTTACCAATATGATCCCGGACACAGAAACGGCGCGGATTTTGCGCGATGCAACGTTTTTTGATGCCACAAGAATCCTTGTGGATCATGCTTTGCAGGCAGGCGGGCAGGACAACATTACCGTCCTGCTGATGGGTGTGGAAACTACGGAGGTCAACCATGGATAATATGATCGGTAAGCGGCTGGATGGTCGCTATTCTATAGAAGGTCTGGTGGGCGTCGGCGGTATGGCAAACGTCTACCGCGGCACCGATCTCAAGACCGGCAACGCGATTGCCGTCAAGGTGCTGAAGGAAGAATTTCTCGACAATGAGGAGCTGGTGCGCCGCTTTAAAAACGAGTCCAAGGCAATCTCGATTTTAAACCACCCCAACATTGTCAAGGTGTACGATGTTTCGGTTACTGACAAATTGCAGTATATCGTGATGGAATATGTGGACGGCATCACCTTAAAAGAGTACCTGCGCCAGCGCGGCGGCGCCCTGACATGGAAGGAAACCGTCTACTTTGCCACGCAGGTGCTCAGCGCCCTGCAGCACGCCCACGCCAAGGGCATCATCCACCGCGATGTCAAGCCGCAGAACATTATGCTGCTGGCGGACGGCTCCATCAAGATGATGGACTTCGGCATTGCCCGCTTCTCCCGCGCGCAGAGCCAGACCGTCAGCGACAAGGCGATCGGCTCGGTGCATTATATCAGCCCCGAGCAAGCCAAGGGCGAGCGCACCGATGCCCGCACCGACATCTACTCGGTCGGCGTTATGCTGTACGAGATGCTGTCCGGCAAGCTGCCTTTTGACGGTGACGGTGCGGTTTCCATCGCCATTATGCAGATTTCCGACAAGGCGCGCCCGCTGGCAGAAATTGCCCCCGACGTGCCGGAGGGGCTGCGCCAGATCACCGAAAAGGCGATGGAAAAGGACCCCGCCAAGCGCTTTCAGAGCGCACAGGAAATGCTGGACGCCATCGAGGCGTTCAAGAAAAACCCCTCCATCCATTTTGAATACGAGTACAGAAATATGCAGGATAATCCCGAAAAACAAATCAGCCGCGTGGTAAACGGCGCCAAGACCGGCAGCAATCTGCGCACCGGCGGCGCACGCCGCGCCGGCGCTGCCGCAACCGGAGCCAAAAAGAAAAAATCCAAGCGCATGGAACCCAAGCCCTTTGCCATGTTCCCGATTTTTGCGGGTATGGCGGTGGCATTTGTCATCGGTGCCGCCATTTTGGTGTACCTGATTTTTACCAACTCCAACAACCTCCTGTTCTCCAACCGTGAGGACGTCACCCTCATCAACTTTGTGGGGATGACCAAGGACGAGTATCTGGCGTCCGACTACAACAAGCTGCTGAAAGCGGAATTTGACGAAACCTACGACAGCTCCAGCGCGGCGGGAACCATCATCCGCCAGACGCCCAGCGCCGGGCGAACCGTCAAGGAAAAGCAGAAGGTGACCCTGACGGTCAGCCTCGGCACCGAGTATATCACGATTCCTGAAACAAAGAATATGGACGCGGACGACGCCAAGCAGACCCTGCTGGACAAGGGGCTGCGTGTGACCAAAAAGCCCATTGTGGACGCAACGGTCGCCACCGGCGCGGTGGTGTATACCGAGCCTGCCGCCGGGGAAACGGTGGAGGGCGGCTCCACCGTTATTATGTATGTCAGCCGCGAGGAAGCCAAGACCGAGGTCATTGTACCCAGTCTGACCGGACGCACCATCGAGGAAGCCCGCAACGAGGTCAGGGACAGCCTGATCTCGCTGTATGTCGAGGAACAGCCCAATGAACAGCCTGCGGGTACCGTGCTGAGTCAGATGCCCGAGGCGGGCACCCCGGTGCGCGTCGGCAGCGCCATTACGGTGTATGTGTCCACCGGCGTACCAGAGGTGGTCGTGCCGGAGCATGATCCCAACCTGCCCGAGGGTACTATGGGCGACCCGGAGGAAGGTAGGACGTGGGACGCGCAGTACTGGCTGCCGGACGGCAGTTTCATCTGGCGTAAGGTGTATAAGCACGATTACGGGGTGTACTTCTACGATACCCATGAGCCGTATACCGAAAGAGCGCCCGAATAAGAGGAACCCGGCATGGACTATATTACAAAGGGCATCGGCGGATTTTACTATGTAAAAACGCCCGACGGCATCGTGGAGTGCAAGGCTCGCGGCGTGTTCCGCAAGCGGGGTATCACCCCGGTGGCGGGGGATATGGTGCGCCTGTCAGCGGACGGCGCGGCCATTGAGGAAATCCTGCCCCGCAAAAATGTTTTTGTCCGCCCGCCCATTGCCAATCTGGATGTACTGTTTATTGTTGCCAGCACGGTGCAGCCAGTACCCAGCACGCTGGTGCTGGATCAGCTGGCGGCAGCTGCCGTGTACAAGGACGTGCAGCCGGTGCTTGTCATCACCAAGGCGGATCTTGCGGCAGCGGACAGCCTGCAGCAGGCGTATGCCGGCAGCGGCATCCCGCTGATCATGCTCAACTACGAAACCGGCGAGGGGCTGGCGGAAATCCGCGCGCAGATCCAAGGTCATCTGTGTGCGTTCTGCGGCAACTCCGGTGTGGGCAAGTCAACGCTGCTCAACCATCTGGCGCCGGAGCTGAACCGGGAAACCGGGCAGATCAGCCGCAAGCTGGGGCGCGGGCGCCACACCACCCGCGAGGTGGAAATCTTTGAGATTTGCGGCGGGCGCTTGGCGGACACACCGGGCTTTGCCAGCCTGGAGGCGCAAAAGCTCTGCCGCATCCCCAAGGAGGATTTGCAGCACACCTTCCCGGAATTTGAATCCTATTTCGGGCAGTGCAGGTTTACCGGCTGCTCCCACCGCAGCGAAACCGGCTGCGCCGTGCGCGAGGCACTGGCACAGGGCAAAATCAGCCAAAGCCGCTACGCCAGCTATCTTTCGATGTACGCCGACGCCGAAGCGAGGAAAGAATGGGAAAAATAACAAAGACCGCCGTCATTCTGTCGGCTGTGCCGGTGGGCGGGGCAATGCGCCGCTATCTTACGCCGGATGCCTTTGTGGTGGCGTGCGATGCAGGCTACCGCAACGCCGTGCGGCTGGGCGTGCAGCCCGATCTGATCGTGGGGGATTTTGATTCCGCCCCAAGACCCGAAACCACGGGCAAGACCATCGTTTTGCCCCACGTCAAGGATGATACCGACACCCACTACGCCGCACGCTGGCTGCTGGAGCAGGGCTATACCCGCATCACGCTGCTGGGGGCTTTGGGCGGGGCAAGGCTGGAGCATAGCCTTGCCAACATAGCCACCGGGCTGTTTCTGGCGCAAAACGGCGCCGAGGTCCTGCTGGCGGACGAACGAAGCGAGCTGCATTACCTGCTGCCCGGCACCCCGCTGACGCTGCAAAAGGGGGATTGGCAGTATCTTTCGCTGTTCCCCTTGCAGGGTACCTTGCAGGGCGTGACGCTCACGGGCGTGTACTATCCGCTGCAAAACGCATCCCTTACCGCCGATTATCCGCTGGGCGTCAGCAATGAATTTGTGCAGGACACAGCACAGCTTTCCTGCACAGCGGGCTGCGGGCTGGCGGTGCTGACCCGCGCCGACGGGTAACACGGCAGCCGGAACCGGCATAGTATGGCGCAAACCCGAAAGTGAGGTGTGCGCCATGAATGTTGTTGTGATCCGCTGCCCCAAGGCGCTGCGATGGCTGCTGCGCATGACGTTTAAAGTATAAAGATGATACCCCCGCTGCTCCTTTTGGGGCGGCGGGGGTATTTTTTTGCCCCGGCGACCATATAGATACACAAGAGGTTTATGCTGCCAGAAAAAGGGAGGTATCGTGTATGGAACTCAAGGTGTTCAAGGACACCGTGACCGCCTATGCCGGGCGCTGGGAAACCCGGCTGGAGCTGCCGGTGGAAACCGAAATCCTCATCCCCGACTATCAGCCCGCCGTGTTCAAAATCGTAAAATGCCGGATCGTGCCGGTCATTCTGCAAAACGCGGTGGCAGACGGGCGCTGGACGGCGCAGGGATATCTGCGCTGCACCGTGTATTATCAAAGCGACGAGCCGGGCAGCCGACTGTGGCGTATGGAGCAAAAGCTGCCCTTTGAAAAATCGGCGGAGCTGCCTGCCGGTACCTGCGCCGAGGGGGCAGCCGCCGTGGACGGTGAGATGGAATACTGCAACTGCCGCGCCGTCAGCGAGCATCGCATAGACTTGCGCGGGGCGTACATTGTCACGGTATCGCTGCCCACCTTCCACACCGGCGAGGTACTGACCGCCTTGGCAGATTGCGGCATTGAGCAGCGCACCGCCGTTTTGCAGGGGCTGCAGCGCATCGCCGCCGAGGAAAAGACCTTTACCGCGCAGACCGGCGTGTCCCTGCAGGGCGGTGAAACGGTGCTGGATGTGGACGGCACGTTTGTTTCCGGCAGCGCCGTGGCGGGCGCAGGGCAGCTGCATATACAAGGCACGCTGCGGGTGCAGCTTTGCTGCCAGCCGCCCGACAGTGAGCAGCTGACCGCCTTTACCAAGGAGCTGCCCGTGCAGCAGACCTTGGAGCTTGCCGCCGTGCAGGACAACGACCGGGTGCTTTTGTGGGGCGATGTACCGGCGTGTACGGTCAGCCGGGATGACGCGGGGCAGACCATGCTTGCCGTCACCTGGCGGCTGCACACCGAGGTGTGGCGGCAGCAAACGCGCACCGTGGTGGCGGATGCCTACTCCACGGTCTGCCAGACGCAGACGGTGGGAACGGTTTTTCGTATGCTGGAGGAAACCGCCGACCTTTCCGGCTGCGTTTCGGTCACGGTCGAGGACGATCTGCCGCAGGAGGACGCGCAGGTGCTGGGCTGCTTTGTTACGCTGGGCGCGGCGGGTCTTGCGCCCGGCGGTGAAACCCTGCAAATTGAGGGCAAGGGCACGGCGCACGTACTTTGCGCGGACGAGCGCGGCGAGCTTACCTGCTATGACAAGCCCTTTGTCTGGCAGCTGGGCAGCGGCTTTTCCGGCAAGCCGGAGGACTGCTGCCTGTGCCTGCACGCCGCGGCGGCGCGCATCCAAAGCAGCAAGGCGGGCGCAAGGCTGCGGGTGGAGCTGGACATTGAAACCACCGGCAGCCTTTTGCAGGTGCAGCCGATGCAGCTGCTGACCGACGTGGAAACGGGGGAGCAATACCCCGCCGAGGACACCGCCCTCTACCTCTATTACGCGCAGGAGGGCGAGCGCATCTTTGACATTGCCAAGCGCTACCACGCCCGCGCCAAGGATTTGGCACAGGCAAACGATATGGATTGCGCCGACACCGCCCCGCAGGAGTTGACTGCCCAAACCGCCGTGTTGCTGATCCCGGCGGCGCTGTAAAGGAGGAACGGTCTGTGACACAGGAACAACTCTACCAAAATATCGCCAAGCGCACGGGCGGGGATATCTATCTGGGGGTCGTCGGTCCGGTGCGCACCGGCAAAAGCAGCTTTATCAAGAGCTTTGCGGAGCTTATGCTGCTGCCGCATATCCAGAACGAAGCCCGCCGCACCCGCGCGCAGGACGAACTGCCCCAATCCGCCGCCGGGCGCACCATTATGACCACCGAGCCGAAATTCATCCCCGAAAAAGCTGTGTCGGTGGAGCTTTCGGGCGGGGTGAAATTCCGCGCACGGCTGATCGACTGCGTGGGCTATATGGTGCAGGGGGCTTTGGGCAATGAGGAAAACGAAGCCCCGCGTCTGGTCAAAAGCCCGTGGTTTGACAAGGAGGTTCCCTTTGACCTTGCCGCCGAAACCGGCACCCGGCGGGTCATCCGGGAACACGCCACGGTGGGCGTCGTTGTGACCACCGACGGTTCGGTTGCCGACCTGCCGCGCGCAGCCTACTGCGAGGCGGAGCAGCGCATTTTTGCCGAGCTGGACGAGATCGGCAAGCCCTATGTCATTCTGGTCAACTGCACCGAGCCGGACAGCGACGAAGCCCGCAAGCTGGCAGCGCAGCTGAGCGAGCAGACCCATCACACGGCGCTGCCCGTCAACTGCCTGACGATGACCGCCGGGGAGGTGGACGGCATTTTGCAGGCGCTTTTGTACGAGTTTCCGCTGCAGGAAATCGCCGTGCAGATGCCCGGCTGGGTCACGATGCTGGAGCCGGGTCACTGGCTGCAAACCGCCGTGTACGAGGCAATGCGCGCGCTTGCTGGGCGTTTTCGCAAAATGGGGGACGTAAGTGCCGCCAACCTGCGCCCCGACTGCCCGTATATCACCGAGCTGCGTCTGCTGGCGGCGGAGCCTGCCACCGGACGTGTGCGGGTGGCAGCCGGGCTGCAGCCGGATATTTTTTACAAAATTCTGGGCGAGCAGACGGGGCTGGACATCGTGGACGAGGCGGGGCTGCTGCCCTGCATCGTCAGCCTTGCCAAGGCAAAACGCGCCTATGATAAAATCAAGCCCGCACTCGATCAGGTCGAAGCAACCGGCTACGGCATCGTGATGCCGGGGCTGGAGGAGCTTACGCTGGAGGAGCCGCAGATCGTCAAGCAGGGCGGGCAGTATGGGGTGCGGCTCAGCGCCAGCGCCCCCAGCCTGCACATTATGCGCGCCGCCATCCGCACCGAGCTTTCGCCCACCGTGGGCAGTGAGCAGCAGGGCGAGGAGCTGATCAAAAACCTGCTGGCGGATTTTGAAACCGACCCCGGCAAGCTGTGGAACACGAATATCTTCGGCAAAAGTCTGGATGTTCTGGTCAACGAGGGGGTGCAGGCGAAGCTGCTGCATATGCCGCAGGCGGCGCGCAACCGGCTGCAGCAGACGCTGGAACGCATCATCAACGAGGGCTGCGACGGGCTGATCTGCATTTTGCTGTAAGGGGGTGGCGGGGTGTTTCACCGTGTGTCAAGGCAGGAAAAACAGCGCCGCGCCGCGAAGGCGGAGCTGACGCGCACGATGCAGGCGCTGCAGCGCAACGAAAACGAATTCAATGAGGCACAGGAGCCGTTTTATATCGAGCAGCTGACCTACCAGCACGCCGCGCTGCAATGCCGCTGCCGCGCCCTGCTGCGTCTGCTGCGAAGCAAAGGGCAAAGCGTATGAGCCTTGGCGTATATGCCGCGGCGGGGGCGGTGCTGCTGGTGCTGCTGCGCTGCGCCTTGGCACAAAAGCGCGGTGTGCGGTGCTTTTTGGCGGGCAGCGTCTGCGGGCTGGGGGCGCTGGCGGTGCTGGCGCTTTTGCAGCCGGTGACAGGGGTGGCGCTGCCCCTGACCCGCTTTACCGCCTTTGTCGCAGCAGTGCTGGGGGTGCCGGGCGTGGCGGCGGTGCTGGTGCTGCAGGTGATTTTGCGGGTATAGGCGGCTCTGTGCCAAATATTTCCGCTTGCCAAAGAAAGGACGGTATGGTATAATAACCACGAAAACGAGTGGAACATACGGCGGCGGGACAGCCCGCAAGGGCTGCCTGAGGAAA
>ERZ1034973.1052-NODE-1052-length-17175-cov-9.494860_pt1 | contig 17175 bp, 15 predicted proteins | sample MGYA00520686_ERZ1034973 | MGnify/ENA primary metagenome ERZ1034973 (study PRJEB33766, sample SAMN09781775) | gut metagenome | biome: gut microbiome | host: Homo sapiens | place: Madagascar | study: EMG produced TPA metagenomics assembly of the PRJNA485056 data... | reverse complement strand
CCGCAGAAAAAGCGTTCCCGGATTACGCCGGAAAAAACTACCTTGAAATGACGGCTGGAAATCTGTTCAAAATAATTCCAAAGTTTTTCGTATTCACTCAGTTTGAACTTATATCCGCTCCGCCGCAGTTTCGTAAACTTGCATTTCCTCGCGCTTTCCTATTGCGATTATTTTTACAAGAAGCACGTCATCATGAATAGAATAGACAATTCTGACTTGCTTCTTGCAGGCATACATTTTTCTGTAGCCAGAAAGATTGTAGCCATTCTTGTTTCCAAGTTCTTCGCCAAGAAAAGGCTGGGCCTTGAGTTTGTCCAGCTGTTTTTTCACAAGAATTTTCACGCTTCCATCAAGAGCACAAAATTCTTTCAGCGCGGCAGGGTGAAATTTTATTTCATAGCATTTTTCCATCAGAAACCAGCCTGTCTCATCGCCTCGTCATAAGAAACATATTCCGACTCCGGAGTTTGGCTGCGGCTTTGAACCGTATCAAAAATCTCTTTCCGTTCGGCAATTTCCTCTATTGATTTCAGCTTTTCATATTCCTCAACAGGAATCATCACGGCCTGCATCTCGTTGTTTTTTATGATTGCAATTTTTTCCTGCTTTGATTCCGTTAGCTGTTTCAGAAAAGTAGCGAAATTCCTTACAAACTGGCTGGATGACACAATTTCGTTTCTTGCAAAAGTCACCATAATTCGCCTCCATATAAAAAAAGCATTCTTTAATTACTTACATAAAATTATACGTAAAATTTTGCACAAAATCAATTTATTTCTTCCTCTTCTTCGGAACTGGCGTGATTTTTTCAAGAAGCGGAATCACTTTGTCCAAAAGCCCGCGGTCTTCAATGTCGAGGATAAAATGCTCCTTTGCGCCGTCGTAAGGAAATCCGCATTCCGCGTTGAATTCCTTCATAACCGGCTCTGTTTCCGGAATCTTTTTCACAAAAACCGTGTTGTCGCACACAAGAAGAACCGGCTTTTCGTTCAGGTACGCCATATATTCGCCGAACATCTTGCGGCTGTGCACCTCGCCGTAGCGTTCAATCTGATTGCACACAAAATCGATGTATTCTTTTGTTGTCGCCATGTTTTCCCCTCAGTTAATTTTTTTCGTCAAAAGAAATCGGTTGCCTTTACGACGTTGACGGTCATTCCGTCATATTCAATTCTATCGCTTTGATTTAAAGTTACAATAAAACCTTCAATATTGTTGAATTTTCTGCAGGTTTCTACGATTCCCCGGACTTCGCGCTCCCTGTTTTCATTTGTAAGTTCAAGGCAAGCCTGGACCGCCTTTTCCGGAACAGTCGAAGCGCCGTATAAAAAATCACACTCAAAACTGTTTTCCGAATAATACCAGATATTCTTTGTTTCCCTCCGGATTTTGCAGAACACAGCGTTCTCAAAAAACCGGCCTATGTCTTTCGACGAGGAAACGGAGATGTTTGCTGCCATTCCAGAGTCTATGCTGTAAACTTTTTTAGGATTCACCGACTGTGCTTTTACGGAATAGCTGAATTTCGGTACAAACGAGAACAGATAGCTTTGCTCAAGAAAAGAAAGATATTCTAGTATTGTAGCCGTTGTTTTCAATCCGAGCCGGGCCGACAGTTTTGTTCCCGTAACAAGGTTTCCGCAATTTGAGCAGAGATAAACAGCAAGAGTCCGCAGCGACTTTGAGTCTTTTATTCCGTAGCGTACGACAATATCCCTGAAAATGATGTCATCAAAAAGCTGCGTAAGAATCTGGCTTTGCCTGTAATTCAAGAATTCGGGAAAACCGCCTTTAAAAATATATTCTTCAAGAGATTCCGCATTTTTTTGTTTCTTCAGAAAAGTGCAGAATTCATTGAAACTGAACGGAAAAAGCTCGTAGTCCAAATGTCGGCCGGTAAGTCTTGTTCCCAGTTCCTGGCTTAATAAAGAGGCGTTTGAGCCAGTTACCGTAACAAGGTTTCCTTCCTTCAGTTTTGAGCTTACATAAGTTTCCCAGCCGGAAATAATCTGAATCTCATCAAAGAAAAGCTCATTTGAACTTCCGTATTTTTTTCTGTAATCGGCGATGGCTTCGTCCAGTATCAAAAACGAATTTGAATCAAATTCCGAAAGCGCAGGCTCATCAAAATTCAGATAAAAAGCATTTCCGCAGCGATTTTTCATGTCCTGGCAGACAAAAGTGCTTTTTCCGCAGCGTCTGATTCCTGTGATTATCCTGACGAACTGAGGAATAGGAGAGTGAATATTTTGCAGCCCCTCCCTGTTCACCTCAAGATTCGGGGAAGAGCTTAAAATTTCATTCTTCTGTTTTTCCGCCATCCGCAAAATCAATTCTTTTGTAACCATGAATATATTATAGTATTTAGTATCACTAAATACAAGTGTTTAATAACACTAAATATAAGTGTTTAGTATCACTAAACAGATTTGATTCTTACATCCTGATTTTCTCAAACAAAACTCACCTGTTTTTCATCGAGATTTTTGCGGCTTTCCAGCCGAACTCTTCGAGTTCCTTTTTTGAAAATCTGCTTCGGATATTTATTCACTTTCCAGCTGCCATTTTTTTTAGAGTCGCGCCGGTCGAGGAAATAAATTCTTTTTATAAAAGGAATGTCATATAATAAGGTATCGTTATTATATTTTCTGCAACTCCAATGTTATTTTCTGAAAGTTTGTAACATATATTTACATCATATTGGGAATTCATTAAAACCGTTTTTGCCGATTTTGTATTCCCTGTCGTAGCTTTAACCTCAATAAGAGAAATGTCATTATTAATCTTTGAAACAAAACAATTTCAAGACCGGAATCCTGCATATAAATCTTAAAGACATTATCAATCTTATTACCCTCGAGCGGTTCTGTAATATTATTAAGATTATGACAAAGAGTGATGATTCCAAAATCGCACAGCCATTATTTTTCGTTTAAACATATAAGCCTCCAGTTTTGCACTTTTCTAATGGAGTTTCTTGATGTTTGATACACTTTTTCAAGCGACTTTCATTAGTCAGACTACACTTTTTCAATGGAGTTTTCAAGACTTCAAGATAGATAGAAATCTTTACGGATATAGATTTTTACACCTGCAATAGCACTACAGTTTTAATCAATTTGAATTGCAGTAATTTTAATCTTTTCAGACTTTAGCCAGTTTAAAAATCCAGATTCAAAAAGTTGTTTTCTTCTGAAAAAATCACGTCGGCTTGAAATATTTTGTTTCATCAGCATTTTCATCATTCTTTCATAATTTTCGGGTAGTTTTTCAAAAGAATAAGTGTAATAACTTAAACGGTTGTCAGGCGCAACATAGCTTCCATTTATGTAATATAGACAGCAAATTCCAAGATTTATGGCTTTGTCAAGATTTTCATGCAGTTGAATATAAGCCGCCCGGCGCAACCACTTATCGCAAATATAATCTCCGATAAGACATTCAATTTCAAAAATAGTTTTTTCAAAATATGATTTTAGTTCTTTCTTTTTAAGAAATTCAATTTTACTAAGTTCTTTTGAAAACAAATCATTTTCGTCATACAAAATCTTTGATTCCAGAATTGACCATTTTCCAGGTTCATCAAATGTTTCAAATTTATGGACATAAACAAACGGGCGAATATCTATTTCAAAACCAATTTTTTCATCATCAATAAAGGTTTCCACGCAGTGATAAGGAATCTCTGGTTCTATATCTTTTCCAAAAACTGTATTCGCGTCAAAATTCGGTTTTTTTGTCATTACAATCAAATCCACATATCCGCCAAGCTTCCCTGGAAAATAATCACCACGAGCCACAGAACCGCTTAAAAGAATTGTCTGAATCTTTTCTTTTTCCAAACCGGCAACATATTTTTCAGTCAAACCGCGCAGATGTCCAACAAAATCTTTTTGCCGCGCTTTCATTTCATTTAAATTCTTCATAAAGTCCTCCTGAAATTATATCAAAAATATCAGTGTCCGTGCAGAATTTATTTTCCTAAACCTGACACGACGCTGTCATGTTAATATGGTATAATCAGCCATGCATTTTTCAGAAGCAAAAGGAATTCTTTCGGCGCGGGGCGGAATGAACATTTACCGCGGCTGCACGCACGGCTGCATTTACTGCGATTCAAGAAGCCGCTGCTACCAGATAAACCACGATTTTGAGGACATAGAGGTAAAGCGGAATGCGCCGGAACTTTTGGAGCAAAAGCTTTCTTCCAAGCGCAAAAAGTACATGATTGGAACAGGCGCGATGTGCGACCCATACATGCACTGCGAGGCGGAGCTTGGCCTTATGCGCCGCTGCCTTGAAATAATCAAAAGGCGCGGATTCGGAGTTACCGTGCACACAAAAAGCGACCTGATTCTGCGCGACATCAATATAATAGAAGAAATCAACGCAAAATCAAAAGCCGTTGTCCAGATGACGCTTACAACCGCGGACAAAAATCTTTGCCGGGTCATAGAGCCTGCGGTCTGCACTACGGATGGGCGCGCAAAAGTTCTTGCCGAATGCAGAAAACGAAAAATTCCTACAGTCGTGTGGCTTTCGCCGTTCCTTCCGTTCATAAACGACACTGAGCAGAATGTCCGCCGCCTTATGGAAATCTGCGTTCAGGAAAAAGTGCGCGGAATAATCTGCTTTAAAATCGGACTTACACTGCGCGAAGGAAACCGCGAATATTTTTACAGCAAGCTGGACCAGCATTTTCCAGGATTAAAAGAAAAATACATCCGCACCTATGGAAACGCTTACGAAGTTACAAGTCCGGACAACGACCGCCTGCTGCAGATAATCAGAACCGAATGTGAAAAAAATGGAATAGAGTGGCGGCTGGAAAAAGTGTTTGAATACCTGAACACGTTCCCGGAAGAAAAACAGGCCGCCGCGCAGGGAATGCTGGAGTTTTAGAAAAACTTTCGGATTTTATGTTCATAAAAAGTTCCTGGTAATTCCTACGCATTTTTGTTTTTACACTGATTGAATTGCGGACGCAAACTTTATAGAATTGCCTTATGATTTTGAATATTTTGGCTGTTGCGGCGGGCGGAGCGACGGGAAGCGTTTTGCGCTATCTTTTTACGCTGATTCCTGTGAAGAGCGTTTTTCCGTTTCAGACTTTTGTTGTGAATATGCTTGGTTGCTTTGCGATTGGTGCTGTTACAACACTGGCTTCTTTGGCGGCGCAAAAGGTTTCTTTTAGGCTCAGTCCGCTTGTTGTGCTTTTTCTTAAGACTGGCGTTTGCGGCGGATTCACGACTTTTTCTACGTTTGCGTTGGAAAGTGCGAATTTTGTTTCGGAGAAGAACTTTTTTATAGCGGCGCTTTACGCTTTTTCAAGTTTGATTTTGGGAATTCTGTGCGTGATTGCCGGGCAAAATTGCATCCGGTAGGCAGGTAAATTTTAAAATGCGGCAGGGATTGGAAGGGTGAGCGCATTTTGAAAAAATGCGTGAAAACAAACGCGGAGCGTTTGGTCGGAGGCGGAAGCCGAAGCCCTGGAAAGCCCGGTTTTTGGCAGTTTGCGAAAGCGAACGGACAAAAAGCCGCCCGAATTTAAAAATTTGAAAATTCGACACTTTTTTTCTTTTCTGCTATGATTTGCGTATGAAAAGCGATTATCTTACTTCAAAGCCGGCGTTTTATGCGCTTTTTGTTTTTTCACTTCCGATTATAATTGGCAATTTGTTCCAGCAGCTTTACACGATGGTCGATTCGGCGGTTGTGGGGCGATTTGTGGGCGAGCAGGCTCTGGCGGCGGTCGGCGCGTCGTATTCGCTTACGGTTGTTTTTATCTGCGTGGCGATTGGCGGCGGTGTCGGCTCTTCGGTGATTGTGAGCAAGTATTTTGGCGCGCGCAATTTTTCTGCGATGAAGACTGCGGTCAGCACTGCGTTTTTGACGTTTCTGGGAATCAGCGTTTTTCTTGGCGCGGTGGGAATTGTAATAAACCGTCCGCTTCTTGTGCTTTTAAAGACTCCTTCAGATGCGCTGGACATGGCTCTTGTCTATCTGCGGATTTATTTTCTGGGCCTGCCGTTTTTGTTCATGTACAACGTGATTTCCTCGATGTTCAATGCGATTGGGAATTCGCGGATTCCGCTTGTATTTCTGATTTTTTCTTCAGTTCTGAATGTCGCGCTGGACTTTCTGTTTGTAGCGGTGTTTAAGACCGGAGTTGCAGGAGCGGCTTGGGCCACGCTGATTGCCCAGGGGCTTTCGTGCGTTCTGTCGTTCGCGGTTTTTATGCGCACGCTTGGGAAATTCAAGGATTCAGAAGATGGAGTTTCGGCGGCCGAAGAAACTTCCGATGGCGCACTATTAATGTCTGGCGGCGCAAGTTTTTGTGGCGGCGGAGCGAGACGTTACGGAAAGTTGGCTCGCGGTGGCTACAGGAAATTCAGATTTTTTGACGGACGCGAGCTTTCATCAATGGCGAAAATCGCGATTCCTTCCATATTACAGCAGTCCACCGTTTCTATCGGGATGATGCTGGTTCAGTCCGTTGTGAACAGTTTCGGCTCGGAAGCGCTTGCCGGATATTCTGCGTTCAGCCGCATCGCGTCGATTGCAATTGTTCCTATGGCGGCGTTGAACAATTCAATGTCGTCTTACACGGCGCAAAATATAGGGGCAGGAAAACCGGAGCGCGTTGTAAAAGGCTACCGTGCGGCGAATCTTATGGTCGCGTTTTTTGCGGTAACGCTCTGCCTGTGCATTGAGATTTTTTACCGTCCGCTGATTTCTCTTTTTATCGGGGACGGCGGAAGCGAGACTGCTCTGCGCACAGGTCAGGCCGCGCTTCGCTTTGAAGGATTTTTTTACTGCTGGATAGGATTTAAAATGGCCTGCGACGGACTTTTGCGCGGAGCGGGCGACATGAAAGTATTTACGCTTGCAAATTTAATCAATCTTTCAATCCGCGTGGTTGTCTCGGTCGTATGCGCTCCGCGGTTCGGAATTGAATGGGTCTGGTATTCCGTTCCGATGGGATGGTTCATGAACTTTGTAATTTCGTTCGCGGAATACAGAACCGGAAACTGGAAAAAAAGATTATAAAAAAATAAATGCCGCCGACCATAAAACATCCACAGATGAATTAAGTAGTCCGGCGGCCATCGCTATAAGATATAACAGCTCCTAGAATTCGTTTCCCGGAAAGCGCGGAATCAAATCTGTAGCTTTTTTTATTTCCTCATCGGTCGGGATGTAGTCGCTCATCGTTCCGTTGTTGAACGCTTCGTAGGCTTTCATATCAAAGTAGCCTGTTCCTGTAAGACCAAACAGGATTGTCTTTTCCTCGCCGGTTTCCTTGCATTTTAAGGCTTCATCGATTGCAACCTTGATTGCGTGGCTTGATTCCGGCGCCGGCAAAGTTCCTTCTGAACGGCAGAAAATCTCAGCCGCCTTGAAAACTTCCGTCTGCCCAACGCTTCTTGCCTCAATGTAGCCGTCGTGGTAGAGCTGGCTTACAATCGCGCTCATTCCGTGGTAGCGCAGTCCTCCCGCGTGGTTTGCGCTTGGCATGAACTGCGAGCCGAGCGTGTACATTTTCTGCATCGGGCAGACCTCGCCTGTGTCGCAGAAGTCGTAGGCGAACACTCCGCGCGTAAGGCTTGGGCATGAAGCCGGTTCAATCGCAATGAACTGGTAGTCCTTTTCACCACGCAGTTTTTCTCCCATGAACGGGCTTATAAGTCCGCCCAAATTCGAGCCGCCGCCGGCGCATCCTATTATTACGTCCGGCTTTATTCCATACTTGTCCATCGCAGCCTTTGCTTCCATTCCGATTATCGACTGGTGAAGCAGAACCTGGCTCAAGACCGAGCCAAGAACGTATCTGTAGCCATCATGCTTTGTGGCGTATTCCACCGCTTCCGAAATCGCGCAGCCCAAAGAGCCGGTGCATCCCGGATATTCGGCGTTAATCTTTCTTCCTATTTCAGTTTCCATGCTTGGAGAAGGAATCGCCTGCGCTCCGTAAGTTCTGATTACCTCGCGGCGATGAGGCTTCTGTTCATAGGAACACCGAACCTGATAAACGCGGCAGTCCAGGCCAAGATATGCGCACGCCATGGACATAGCAGTTCCCCACTGGCCGGCACCTGTTTCCGTAGTAACGCCTTTAAGCCCCTGCTCCTTCGCGTAGAATGCCTGGGCGATTGCCGAGTTCAGCTTGTGGCTTCCGGATGTATTGTTTCCTTCAAACTTGTAGTAGATTTTTGCCGGCGTTCCGAGCTTCTTTTCAAGGCAGTAAGCCCTTGTAAGCGGAGAAGGACGGTACATCTTGTAAAAATTCAGAATTTCCTGTGGAATCGGAATGTAGCGGTCGGTTTCGTTCAGCTCCTGCTTCACAAGCTCCTTGCAGAAAACGTGCTCAAGCTCTTCCGCAGTGCAAGGCTTTAGCGTTCCCGGATTTAAAAGAGGCGCGGGCTTGTTCTTCATGTCGGCGCGCATATTGTACCAGAACTGTGGCATCTCATCTTCGTTCAAGTAGATTTTGTAGGGAATTTCTTTTGTATCCATAATTTCCTCGTCTATAAAATATGAAGTTTCAACGCAGCAGCCTGCGGTTGTTTCTATAAATAGTAATATACACCCTTTCTGCGATTCTATCAATAGTAACAAAACTGTGAAAAAAACTCCTTCGCCGAAAACAAATTTTTTTACAAGCGAAGGAGTATCTTATTTAGGGTTTAGCAAAACCCTAAAAACGGCTGGGTCTAGGTCTAGCGTAGGCGTACCTTGCTAGCCGTATTACCGATAAACTTCTATGATATCTTCTATTTTTTAGAAAGAGTGAATTGCAGGCACATACACGTATCTGTCTTTATCGTAACAATTCACTTGATTAGCATATTCATAATCTCTCCATATCTTTACTTGCTTGTGCGATATTTTAAAATTTATACGCAGCTCCGATGTTTACGCCTGGTGCTGCAAGAAAGCCATATTCTGTACCAGATTCACCAGCCCTGCCGGTTGTAGCTCCATGCACACCAAACAGACCGGCTTCGATTTTAAATGAAAGTCCAGAATCCTTTTTTAAAAATCCTGGTTGCCAGCCAAATCTTAAATCCACAGGAATGAATCCTGCATTTCCACCACAAAACCCAACGCCAAGTCCGTAACTTAAATAAATTGTTTTCCAGCCAATAGAACCAAAACCAAGCAAATCAAAACTTTCGCCCGTAATATAACCCATAAAGTCACAATCAAGACCTACATTCCACCACCAGTTCTCATTTATGTCAAACTGATAAGAACCTCTGACATCAAAACCTATTCCCAAATATACCAACGGAACAGCCGCCTCGATTTTGATGTTGTGATAGTCAAAACCGCCTTTTTTACTGGCAGAGGCTTCAGCCTCCTGTGCAAACGCTCCGCTTACCAATGCAACGCACATAGCAACTGCACATAACATTTTTTTCATAAAATAAACTCCTTAAAAAGTTAATATAGCAGTATTCTACAAGGCAAATCGGGGGGGGGGAAGTGCGTTTTACGCACCGAAATATGCTATGTTGTAAAATCTTTCTTATTTCCCAGAATAAAAAAGTTGGTTTTGCAAAACAAGATAAGGGAAATTATATAAAAATTTCCCCTAATTTCCTTGTTAATACAACAAATCTATGTTAAATTCAAATTATGATTGAAGATCCGCCAAAGTCTGATTTTAACCCCGAAACATCTGTTTCTCTAATAATCAATCCCGAATATCAAAGCTATTTTAGAAAAGCAGACGAAAACTATTATTATTGGGATAAGGTAAAATATAATTCACCGGAAGGAATAAATCCAAAGGATTTTTGGGCGGCAATTAAATTATCCCGCATGTCAAATGTTGTTTCGTTTGGTAAATATATTTTCAAATACAAGATAAATGATTATATGCAAAAATATCTTCATGATTTTGATATGAATTTTGGAGGCTCTCTATCTTCTGATAATTTGATAACTGAAAAAACCAAGCAGTATTATTTGCTTAGCTCAATTATGGAAGAAGCGATTGCATCCAGCCAGATGGAAGGTGCGTCCACAACGCGAAAGGTGGCCAAGGAAATGCTTCGCAAGCAAAAAAGGCCTAAAGATTCAAGCCAGCAAATGATATTGAATAATTATAAAACAATTCGATTTCTTTCTGAAAAGAAAAAAGACCCCTTGACCAAAGAGTTGTTATTGGAAATACATAGACAAATAACAGAAAAAACTCTGGAAAACCCAGATGAAGAAGGCAAATTCAGAAATAACAATGATATAGTTGTTTCAAATAATATAACTGGCGAAATAGCTCATAATCCTCCGGACTACAACGAAATTGAAGCTGTCTTAAATGATTTATGCGATTTTGCAAACAAAGATGAAACTTTCGTTCATCCAATTATAAAGGCAATAATTATTCACTTTGTAATTTCATTTCTGCATCCTTTTACTGATGGAAATGGCCGTACGGCCCGCTCGCTTTTTTACTGGTATATGCTTAAGAAGGGCTATTGGCTTACAGAATTTCTATCTATTTCAAGAATCATATATGCCTCAAAAGATAAATATGAGAAAGTTTTTTTATATACTGAGCATGATGATTATGATTTAGGATATTTTATAAATTATAATCTTGTGGTGCTGAACAAAGCGTTTATTGAGTTGACTAAATATCTTGAAAGAAAAGCCAAAGAGCGCTCTGCTTTGTTTGAATTCAAGACAATAACAGGTATTAACGAGCGGCAGGCTCAAATCATTAAAATTGCAACCGAAAAACCAAGTACAATATTCATAAGTAAAGATTTACAGACAGAATTGGGAGTTTCAGTTAAAACAATCAGAGCTGACTTGGAGGGGCTTGTTCAAATGGGACTGTTAAAAACATATCCGCTAAACAAACGTCTTGTTGGATATTTAAGGGCAGAAGATTTTGAAGATAAAATAAGGGAAATTAGCGGAAATTAAGGGAAAATTTCCTCTATTTTAAACAAATATCCGGTTCAAGCACAAAGTTGCAGAGGAATATTTATTCCGAAGGCAAAGAAAAATCTATTTCGGTGTTTTATAACATTCCTTTATATATTCTCGGCTTTGATAGTAAAAGTCTGTGTTGAATCTGCTTATGCTGTCGCTGACCTAGGAATAGATGGGAGCGTGTGATTTTTTTAATACAAGAATCCAAACAGCCACAATGGAATTTTAGAACCGCTGCCAGCTTCAATTCCGTCCGCTGCGATAAAGGAATTTTTCAGACTCTTTATTTGCTCTCCTGTTTTGCTTTTTCCGCCACATTCAATTGTATATTTGCCGTTTACAAAGAAATCACTTGTATCTGAAAATTCTACTGTCTGATTATAAGAAAGCTGGTTAATCAAAAAAGTTTCCCTCGCATTTCCTTTATCCACATTTTCTCCCTGATATAAATACATCAAGTTTGTATTTTCAAGAAAAATTTTATCAGGTTTTTGAAGCGAACTTACCCCTTTTAAGTCTTTAAATAAAGAATCAATCAATTTTGCATCCGTAAGGCTTTTTAAATATGAAAGCAGTGTAGCTCGGTTCAACTCCATAGCACCGGAGAGCTTTGACACATTCAGCATAAATGGCGAGCTTTCAGCAATTATCGCTAAAAGCTTCTTAATTTTAGGAACATAGGATATTTCTATTTTTCTCAAAAGCGGAAGCTCCACATCCAAAATCATATTTACAGTTTCCTCGAGTTTCATGTAGTAAGAATCCAATCCTTCCATGAAAAAAGGATAATAGCCGGACTTTAGATATTCATCAAAATATTCAAACGGTTTTACTTTTCCGCAAATATCAAAAGCATGTCTTGAATGATTCAGCAAAATTTCTTCTAAAGACAATTCCTGAAAGTCATTTCCTGTCTTTATATTTAAAAACTCCCTGAAGGAAAGTCCCTGCATATTGTACATCACAGGACGGCGGCTTAAATCCGCACGCGCATCAAGAATCTGAAGAAGAGATGAGCCTGTAAAAACAACCTGCAGCTCAGGATAATCATCATAAATATTTTTTATGTATACGGGCCAGTCTTCATATCTATGAACTTCATCTAAATAAAGAATTTTCCCTCCATTTTTTGAGAAAGAATCAACAAGCTCAAGCAACGAGTTTTTTGCAAACCAGATATTATCAAGACTTACAAAGAGAGCTTTTCCTGAAGATACTAAATCCATATAATTATTTTTTAGATGCTGAAGAAGCAGTGTTGTCTTTCCACAGCCTCTAGCGCCTTTAATTCCAATCAGCCGGGAATTCCAGTTAATTTTATTATCAATTGACCGTACAAAAGATTCTTTTGTATTCCTGATTCTTTTTGCTGATACTTCAATCAGGGGTGTATAATCTATCATATATCAATATTATACATCATAAAATTAAATTGTATAGTCCAATAAACAAAATTCATCAAAAATTGTATATCAGAGTAAACAATCCTAAAATTGTCAGCCGAGTAGACCGTTTTTGCCTTGGCGCTCCCTATTTTTCCCTAAAGAATTTTCTGCAAATCACTCTTGATTTCTTTCATGTCAAAGATTACACGACAAGGAAACAGTCTAATCAACAAAAATTATAATATTTATTGATTATAATCGAAAATTGTTATAATTTTTGTTGATTTTTTTACTAATAGTTCCAGCAAAAGCCGGGCCTGTTCCCTTTTGCTGAAAAATGCCGTTGATTTAAACCAGCTTTTCGCAGAAAGAATGTTCCAGCCTAGCCGCTTCGCCCGCTACCGCGGCTCCGCTTGCAAGGCCTGAGCCTTCTTTCTGCACCCATATAGGGTTACTGCACGGATTCGTACTTCCGCAAAAGCGGAAGCTGTTTAATAATTTCCTTGCAGAACTAGCCAACGCTAGTTGGCGTTGCGAACAACGCGGAAGCCATAGCTGCCGTAGCGGTAGCTCGGGTCGTAGCTGTAACGGTAGTCAACATGCGCGTAGTAAGCGAAGTTGTCCCAAGAACCACCGCGCTGACAGCGGTAAGAGCCCAAAGCCGAGTCCGAAGCCGGGCCCGAATCTGGCGTTCCGCTTGATATGACACCATACCAGTCCCAGCACCATTCATATACGTTTCCGCTCATGTCGTAAAGTCCATAGCCGTTTGCCTTTTTGGTCTTTACATCCCTTGTTCCGGTATCGTTCGTATTTTCTTTATACCAGGCTACTTCGTCTATATCGTAGCTTTCGCCGCCGCGTGCGGCCCATTCCCATTCTGCCTCTGTAGGAAGACGGTAGCCGTCCGCTGTAAAGTCGCATGTCGCGGCATCCCATTTCTCGTCACTGTCACAATCTGGAACACTTCCCCAGTCCTTTAGGTCTGTTTTTCCGCCGATTGCATAGCAAGGAGCTAAGCCTTCCTTTATAGAACGAGTGTTGCAGTATACAAGCGCGTCATACCAGCTGATATTGGTTACAGGGTTGTTCTTTGTGGCGTCGCCTGTGAGCTCGTTTCCGTCCTTGTCGTAAGCGCTGACGGTGCTTGGGTCGATTCCCATGACAGCCTTGTATTCTCCGCGTGTTACCTCATGGTCGCTCATGTAGAACGAGGCTATTTCTAGCTTGCGTCCGCTTATAAATACGTCTGAGCTTGGCGTCCAGCTTTCTGTTCCAGAAATTGAAGCGGCAGGAATTTTTACAAAGTTTTCCGCAACCGGCTCAATGCTACCGGAAGTTGAACCTCCGGTACTACCGCTTTCCGTACCGTTGCCAGAAGTTGTGCCTCCGGTAGTACTGCTCTCTGAACCGCCGGTAGTACTGCCGCTTTCTGAACTGTCGCTATCACCATTGCTGCAGCCAAAAAATGCAAGCCCCATTGCCATTGCCGCAAGCACGGCAAAAATCCTTGTTTTTTTCATTTTTTCCTTCGTTAAAAATAATTTATTTGATTTGCTTTTTTATAGCCTTTACAAGCCTGCATACCGGCGCAATTACTCCATCTATCGGAACGATTTTATCTGCAAGCGCCAGAACCAAATTTTCAAATTCTTCCTTCGTCTCTTTGCTTTCTATTTTGTTTCCAAGCTCTTTTTTGTATTCGCTCAGAAAGCTGTGCAGGACATCTTTATCCATTTCAACCCTTTCAGAATTAAAACTGTAATTCAGCGTGTTTCCGGATTTTTTCAATACATTTTCTATGCACATGCGTGTGTATTTGTTGTCCAGAACAAAGATGTAGGCATCGTTATTGTGATTGAGCCTGAAATTTTCTTCATTAAGGTCTGCAAGAAAATTCGTTATCTCGTCCAGACAGCCATTTTCTTCCCTGAATTTAAGGTCAATGTTCAGCTTTGAATTCTTGATCTTGGCTTCCGAAATCTTGAACAGCTTCGCATTGTCAAAATTTGAAAAATTCGTCAGAAAATGCTCGTCGCTGTATTTGTCAAGCAAAAACAGCAGATAGTCGTTCAGGTCATTTTTTGGCATCGTATACAGCCCGACCTGCATGATTTTTTCGATGATTTCGTCAACCATCTTTTTCGCATTCGCTTCCTGCACATTAATTTTGTTCATTTCCTTTTCTCCTTAAAAATGATTTAAACAAAAAAAGACCGCTGCACTGCCGGCACACAAATTTTTGCACGCCACAATACAACGGTCTTTGTTTTGTTTTTTATATAACCGTCCAAAGACAGCATTGCTATTCTGAGTTCTGAGTTCTGAGTTCTGAGTTCTGAGTTCTGAGTTCTGACAAGATTGTGTTTCTCCCCTTTCTATTTGTCAATCAGTAGTTACTGTTTTGTTGTAGAATATTTTACAGGAAGAAAAGCAGGCGCGACAGTGCGTTTTACGCACCGATTTTGAGATTTTTTTGAAAAAAAAGCAGATTTGTTGTGTATAGGGAAGATAAAAATGTAAAAAGATTTAGTTGCCACGAAGAGAATTTGCTCCGTTTGCACTGCTCTATAATTCACGGAAAAAAAAATCAGGCTATTTAAAATTTCTTGTAAATATCTCATTATTTTCCATAAAATATCTCATTATTTTTTTGCCAATTTGCATATTTTAAATTATAATTGCTAAAAATCACACTAAAGGAATTTATATGGCAGACACAGCAAAGAAAATCGAGTGGGACGATGCTTATCTTTTGGGAATTCCCGATATAGACATGCAGCACAAAAAACTTATTTTAATTGCAAACGAGCTTTACGATGTTATTTGTGGCGATGAAGCTAATTACAAGCTGAAAATGTCCATGGTTTTAAAAAAACTTACGGATTACACTGAATACCATTTTACCAATGAAGAGCAGCTTCAGAAAAGAATCGGTTATCCAGGTCTGGAAACTCACAAAAATTCACATGACTACTTTATAAAAGAAGTTAGACTTCAGATTCAGAAACTTAATTCGGAAAGCAAAAGCAATGTCCTTGGATTTTACAATTACATTGCAACCTGGGTTTTTAATCATATTGCAAAAGCAGACAGACTTTGGGCTACCTACATGAAGGAAAACAGCGGAAAATAAAATGCCCGAAAATCAGATTGAAAAACTTCTTCTTGAAAACATAAAAAACCAGGCCGCCTTTTTTGTGTTTCCAACGCAAACTTCGGCAGACTTGTGGGCAGATAAAATTGTTCTTACCAGCGAAATAAAAGCGGTGGCGATGGAACGGTTTCTTGTCTGGGATAAATTCAAGAGTTCTTCAATCCGCAGCAGACAGCTGCAAAAAAAATCAGTGCCTTCTGCAATGCGTTCAATTTTTATTTCAAACCTGATTGAATTGAACGCGCAGAAGCCTTTTTTAAAAAACCTTATAGTTCCGGAATACGCAAAGTCAGCATCCGGATTTACAAATTGGCTCACTTCCCTGCTTCCACCGCTTTTTACATGGAAAAAACATTTTCAGGAAGCAAATATCCAGCCCGACCCGGAAGATTTGGATCTTCTGGAGCTTTACAGGCGCTACAAGGAATTTCTTGACAGCAACAATCTTTTTGACCCGGCATGGGAAACTCCGCCGTTCGTGCCTGACGGAAATCATTATTTTATTTTTTTTCCGGAAATTCTCTCTGACTACGCAGAATATGAGTCCATTCTTGAAAATTCACCTGAAAGCATAACGGTAGTCCACCTTTCCGGGGAAATCCTTGCGCAAAAGCCTCAGGCTGTTCATTTTATGAAAAACTCCCGGCAGGAAATACGCGCAATCTGCCTTTACCTTAGAAAACTTCACAATGAAAAAGCCATACAATGGAATGAAATCGCCGTGAATGTTCCGGACATTGAAAGCTACGGCCCTTACCTTGAACGGGATTTCAGACTTTACCAGATTCCGTTCGTAAGCCGGAATGCAGTTTTCCTGGATTCAACCGGCACAGGCAATTTTTTTGCCCAGCTTCTAAATTGCAGGCAGCAAAACTTCAGTTTTGAATCAATAAAAAATCTTCTATTAAATAACTGTCTTCCGTGGAAAAAAGAAATCCCGATTTTCGGGCTTATAGAATTCGGAAAAGAAAACAACTGCGTGTGCAGTTTTGAATATCAAAACGAAAAAATTGATGTCTGGAACAAATCTTTTCAAAATCCAAAAGAGCACCCGGACGAGCAGGCGCGGCTTTTTTACGGAGACTTAAAAAAATACGTAAATTCACTAGTAAACTCCAAAACATTCGGCGAAATAAGAAAAAATTATTTTATTTTCCGCGACTGTTTTTTTGATATGTCGCTCTGCACAGAAGATTCGGACAACATCCTTAGCCGATGCATCACAGAATTGAGCGTTCTTATTGAACTTGAAAAATCCTACGGATTTTCACTTTCTTCGCCGTTTGATTTTTATTCAACATATCTTTCCGGAATAAAATATCTTGCGCAGACTTCGCAGCGCGGCGTTCAGATTCTTCCTTACAAACTGGCCTCGTGCGCGCCTTTTAAGGCCCAGGTTGTGCTGGACGCAAGCCAGAGCGGAATTTCTGTAGTCTACAGGCAGCTTTCATTTCTGCGCGACGACAAAAGAAAGATTCTTCTTGACGGAAAAGACGACCCTGACGTTTCTGAGCTTTTTGTAAAACTTTACGAAATGAATTCAACCGAAGTCCCGGTTTTTTTTACCTGCGCCTCAAAGACTTTTACAGGCTACGCGCAAAGTTCAAGCTACCTTGCCGAGCAGGAGCTGGAAAATGACGAAAGTCTGAAAAATCTCCTTGAAAACGCTTTCTACATTAAAGA
>ERZ1034973.1047-NODE-1047-length-17250-cov-37.859494_pt1 | contig 17250 bp, 17 predicted proteins | sample MGYA00520686_ERZ1034973 | MGnify/ENA primary metagenome ERZ1034973 (study PRJEB33766, sample SAMN09781775) | gut metagenome | biome: gut microbiome | host: Homo sapiens | place: Madagascar | study: EMG produced TPA metagenomics assembly of the PRJNA485056 data... | reverse complement strand
GATACACTCCATGATTTCATCAAGCACGGTGTAACATATGTTTGACAAACCAACACCACGGGCGAACTCCTAATTCTATTTCCTCTTGACCTGTACTACAGAGTAGTATAAAATAAGGTTTGATATTGGCTTTATATTCGATAGGAAAGGCCGATCTGCCCGTGGGTAGATTCAGAGGAGGATGCAGAGTGAAGTATTTTTTGATTGGTTTGACAATGGTTGTTTCCTTACTGGTGATCGTAGTCGTCGTAGCTCAGGAATCCAAGCAGGCGGGAATGGGCTCGGCCATCGGCGGCGGCGCAGAAGGCGCTGTTGGCGGCAAAACCAGAGGTAAGGATGCTGTACTCTCCAAGTTCACGGTGGTATTTGGCATTGTCTTTGCTGTGCTTTGTCTCGTGCTTGGAAGATATATGAATACTTTCTGATGAAAAGAAAAGGGGCTTGCATAGAAGCAAGCCTTTTTTTATTAAGGGATGGCAAAGAGCAGTGAGCGGTGACCGGAGAACGGATCGGTGCTTCTTCAGTCCATGGTGAGGCTTCCTTATGGCTCTACGCGGAGCAGCGAAGCCATTTCATCGCACATACACAGGAGAACAACAATGGAAGAAAAGAAAACGCTTTTATCTTATAAGCCGGGGACGATCCTGCAGGGCGTATACAAGTCGTATGGCCGGTTCGGATTTCTGATCACCGATGACGACCACGAGGATGTGTATATTTCCGACCGCGACCATCTGAATGCGGTGAATAATGATACCGTCGAAGTGAAGACGATGAAGAGTGAGACGGGCCGTCACAATACGGAAGGCCGTGTCATGAAGGTCTTAGAGCGTGCCAATGATACCTTCGTCTGCACCTATGAGATGCTGAAGGATGGCGGTGAAGCCGTGCCGATCGATGAGAAGGTGGATATGTACATCGAGATCCCTGAGGGACAGGAAATGGATGCCACCACGGGGGCGCGTGTCATCGTTGAAGTCACTCGCTGGCCGGGGGAATGGACGGATGCGGAGGGCCGTGTGACGGAAGTCATCGGCTACAAAGGCGATAAGGGGCTTGATATCGATATCATCGTCGCACAGCACCGTCTGCCGCATGAATTTTCCGAAAAGGTACTGGATGAGGCAGAGAATCTGCCGCGGGATATCCGGATGGAAAAGGGACTCACCGATTTCAGAGCTCTTCCGATCGTCACCATCGACGGGCCTGACTCGAAGGATCTGGACGATGCGGTCTACTGCGAGAAGAAGGCAAAAGGGCATTTTGAGCTGTCTGTCCATATCGCAGATGTGTCTCGCTATGTGACGAAGGGGTCGCTCCTCGATGACGAGGCCTACCGCCGCGGCACCAGCGTATACTTGGCGGACCGCGTCATCCCGATGCTGCCTTTCCAGCTGTCGAATGATCTCTGCAGCTTAAACCATGATGAAGACCGCTATGCGATGTCCTGCGTGATGGATGTGTCGCCGGATGGCAAGGTAAAGACCGAGCTGGTCACACCGTCCATCGTGCGTGTGGCACGCCGCTGCAATTATCCGGAGATCAATAAAGCCTTCCATGAGGGCATTATGCCGGCAGATCTTGCACACTTCATGCCGATGCTCGAAGACCTGAAGGCCTGCGCGGATGCCCTTCGCACAGACCGCACCCGCCGCGGCGCACTCGACTTCGATTTCCCGGAATACAAGGTCATTCTCGATGAAGAGGGGACACCGCTTCGCATCGAGAAGCGCATCAGAAGTGATGCGGAAAAGATGATCGAGGATGCCATGATCGCGGCGAATGAAGCGGTAGCGCGTTTCCTCGAAAAGACAGGACATACGTCGATCTACCGTGTGCATGAGCATCCGGATGAGGAGAAGCTGAATTCCCTGAAGCGTCTCATCACCATCATGGGACTCGATCTCTCCATCCCGAAGGATCCGGAGCCGAAGGATATCCAGAAGCTCTTGGAAACGGTGAAGGGCGAAGATATCGAAGCGGTCGTGCAGGTGATGACGCTCCGCAGCCTTCCGCAGGCCTGCTACAGCACGGAAAATGCCGGACACTTCGGGATCGCAAGTGAATGCTATACGCACTTCACCTCGCCGATCCGCCGCTATCCGGATCTGATGGTACACCGCCTCATCCGACAGGCGATCTCGGATGGGCTGTCCAAGGCAGAACTCAAAAAGCAGACAGAGTTCCTCCTGCGTGCGGCTGACCACTGCTCGGAGACCGAGCAGAATGCGACAGATACCGAGCGTGATGTCGATGATCTCAAGATGACAGAGTACATGGTGCCGTTCGTCGGCGAGCCATTCGATGCGCATGTGACCGGGATCACCCGCTTCGGTGTTTTTGTAGGCCTTGACAATGGTGTAGAAGGTCTTGTCCATATTGACTCCATGGACGATGACGAGTACATCTATCAGGAAGATACGATGACCTTGAAGGGGCGCTTCTCCGGCACGACCTATGCCATGGGGATGCCCGTCCGCGTGACCCTTGTCAAAGCGGATAAGGAACGCCGCGAAGTCGACTTCATCATGGGAGAGATCCATTCGCCGCTGAATCTGGAAAAGAAGACCAGAGCATCTGCAAAATCCAGATCACATTCGAAAAAGAAAATGAAGAAGGGGAAGAAGTGACTAGGGATTAGGGATTAGGGATTAGGGATTAGGATATTTCCTTTATAAGCCCGCTCTCCCTCCTTCCTTTGGAAGGCGGTGCCCCGAAGGGGCGGAGTGTGCAAGCGAACTGGATTTTTAGGAGCAAACCGACGCGAAAATCCAGGGAGACGCCATTTCGAGCAAAGCGAGATGTTGGCTTCGCGAAGCGGGCTTATCACACATCGCGCGGGCCAACCCCGCCTAGCTGCGCTCGGCTGCCCCTTCCAGCGGAAGGGGCTCGCCGGAAGAGCATCTGGCAAATCATGTACCAGCATTGCTTTATACAAAACTCACGGCGCTTCCAAATTTGATGCGCCGTACCTTCACTCCTAACTCCTAACTCCTAACTTGAAACTATGTATTGCATGGAAATTGACCAACATCCGTAAAGGAGAGATACATGGCCGAGAAAAAAACGGCGCCGCCGATCGCGCTCAATCGGCAGGCACATCATAACTATTTCATCCACGAGACGTATGAGTGCGGCATCGCGCTCACCGGGACAGAGGTGAAGTCCATCCGCGCGGGCAAGGCGAACCTGCGTGACAGCTTCGCCCGTATCCAGAAGGGCGAGGTCTACCTGTGGAATGCACATATCAGCCCCTATGAGCAGGGAAATATTTTCAACCACGACCCGCTTCGTACCAGAAAGCTGCTTCTGCACAAGAAGGAGATCCGAAAGATCGAGATGCAGATGAAAACAAAGGGCTACACCTTAGTCCCGCTCAAGATGTACTTCAAGCACGGCAAGGTCAAAGTGGAGATCGGTGTCGCAACGGGTAAAAAACTCTACGATAAGAGAGAGGATATGGCTGCGAAAGCTGCTAAGCGCGATCTTGACAGGCGCATCAAAGAACAAAGGTATGATTGATCGGATCAGGGACTCGAATCCGCGTATAGATCCATAAAACATAAAGGGAGAACCATAGCATCATGGAAGAAAAACAGAATAAGCCACGCAAAGATTTCAAAAGTAAGGGAAAATTCGGTGGCAAGAAATTCGGCGAAAAGAAATTCGGCGGTAAAAAATTTGGTGAAAAGAAATTCGGCGGCCGCGGCAAGAGCTTTGGCAAGGATAAGCCGGATTTCAAGAAACGGAAATTGGCTCCCGGCGTCGAATTTGTAGACCGTGAGCTGGGCGTGGGCATCGTGAGAAAGCTGACGGATGAAGGCATCGTCGTCGCATTCGGCGATGCGGAAAAGCTCATTCCGAGAAAGAAGCGCGAGGGCGGCTACAAAAAAGACGGCTTCAAGAAGGATGGACATCGTAAGGATTTCAAAAAGGAAGCCTTCAGCGCAGCGAAGCCGATGGAAAAGAAGGTATTCACCTTCGATGCACCTCTGCCGGATGCAAAGCCGACCGGTTTCAAAAAGAGAGAAGCGGCTGTTGGTCTGGAGGTCACGGATGAGACGCTCGGTAAGGGCACGATCACCCGCATCACAGAGCGCGGCACGTATGTCACTTATGATGCGACAGGCGAGCGCATCCTCTATCCGATGGGACTTCCGTCGAAGCTTTTGAAGACTGCATTCCCGGAAGTGAAGAAGGAAACGAAAAAAGAAGCGCCGAAGGGACAAGCGCGCACCTATACCGTGCCAGAAGCCGACAGACCGGCTCCGAAGCCGAAGGTGGAAGTCCGTCCGGTCAAGGAAACGCACCGCGGCAATACCCACTATATCGAGATCGGCGTGGGCACGCCCGTTGTCTCCTCCGTGTATGGACAGGGCGTCATCACAGACATTGCGGATGGCAAGCTCGTCGTAGACTTTGGAAATACGGAGCAGTCCTTCTTCTATCCGAAAGCCTTCGCGGAAGGACAGATCGAAGTGGTGGAAGACTAGTGGCTGGGGAGGAGATCTCCTCTAGGTCTGTAAGACAAAAAGGGGCTGTGAAGAAATGAGGATTCATTTCTTCACAGCCCCTTTTTGTGCGCTAAGGAAAGACGGATTCATTGCAGAGTATAATCGGAAAGGGGGGACATTGGTAGCAGGCGGCTTTCTCGTAATGTCATTTCGAGCGAAGTCGAGAAATCTTCCTTGCCCTGCGGTTATCCATGTCAGTGTGAAAATGAAAATCGACGTCTTTGTGTTTCGTTTCCCTGCTGTATCACGTCGGCCGTTTATGGGTCTGCCAGAAAGATCCCTCGGCTGCGCTCGGGATGACGAAACGGGGAGCGGATGGTTTCTCACTCGTTTTCAGATCTCTGCCATCCATCCGCTTCCTTCGGTGTGTCCCTCTTCAACGAGTTCGCAGCGGGGAGAAATGCCCGAAGGACTGCGGAGAGCGTTCCTCTCGTATCGTCAGCCTTCCCCAAGCGGGTAATGCTATTAAGTTAAGCGGCAGAACGTTCTTGGCTCCCCATCGGGGGAGCTCCCCGAAGGGGGAAGCAAGACGTTACGTAGCTAACGATTTCCTTAACTTAATAGCATTCCCTAGAGGGAAAGGCTGCGATACGAGAATACCATCTTCTAAAAAAAGGCGGCGAAGCCGCCACCTGAACCTTGAACCCTGAACCCTGAACCAAATGAAAGTAAAGAAAAAAGGAGCTGTGAAGAAATGAGGATTCATTTCTTCACAGTCCCTTTTTTCTTGTCTTATTTTTTTGTCTGCTTGATGAAGGCTTCATCGCGCAGGAATTGTCTCCTCATATCGATCTGGAACTTGACAAGCTGCCCTTCCGCGCGGAATTCGACGCGCTTGATATTGGGAAATTCGGTCAGCGTATCGACAGTCATGGCGATGAAGAGGGACTGTCCGGTCTCGCCCTGCAGCTGGTTCAGCTCTTTCGTGAAATTCACGGTGCAGGTGCCGTCTTCGACATGGACGCTCTTCAAGCGGGTACCGGCAGGAACGAGTGGATACTTGGACTTTCGATCCGCGCGGAGCATTTCTTCGATGGCTGTCTTCGCGGTGCGGTCAGCGGCTTTCACTTTGACCGTGGTGGGAAGGATGTGAAGGCCGTCTTCTGTGGGCAGGTAGTAAGTGAGACTCGCTTCTTTTTCTGCGGGGATCTGGCTCGAGGAAGCGGCTGGCGGTACGACGGTCCCTGCCGGCTGTTTTTTCCCATCGCCGCCGCAGCCGGAAAGAAGCGCAGCGCAAAGCAGCGGGGTCATGAGTGCATATAGTTTATTCATACGTTTTCCTTTGGGTGAGAATGGAGAGACTTTAGACGTCAGACGTCAGACGTCTGACGTCTGACGTCTAAAGTCTCTAAGTTTCTTATAATGCGGCGAAATAATCCACCAGTCCCTTGAAGAGACTCTTGGCGATACTCTTGGGTCCCCAGCTGGACGTCAGCATCTGGACGCGGTGTGCGTTGCTGATGTAGCCCATTTCCATCAGGACGGAAGGCATTTTTGTATTGACATTCACATAGAGATGCCCGGAGCGGACACCGCGGTCAGGGATGGAGAGCAGGTTCATGGTGGACTGGTGCAGCATCTGGGCGAGCATCAGGTCCTTTGCAGTCTTGGGGTAGTAGTAGGCAGTGGTCCCGTCGACAGAGCCATTGGAGAAGGAGTCGATGTGGATGGAGACGAAGACGTCCGCATTCGCTTGATTTCCGACATCGCAGCGTGCCTGTAGCTCGGGGTCATCGTCCGCCCATGGACCATAGACGTCCTTGTCGGTGCTGCGGGTCATGACGACCTTCGCACCGGCAGAGGTGAGCATGTCGCGCAGCGGCAGGGCGATGGAGAGGGTGACATCCTTCTCGTAGATCTCCTTATTTCCTTTGTGTCCGATGGCACCGACGTCCGTGCCGCCATGGCCGGGGTCAAGGCAGATGATCTTGCCTTTGAGTATTTTTCGGGCATCGGCAGGTACAGAGACTTTCTGTGGTGGGGCTTCTTTCTCGGCAGAGGGCTTTTTGGCGGCCGGCTTTTTGGTCGTCGTATTCTCGGCGCTTGCTGCCGGCTTCGTGTAGCTCTTTTTGGCACCCTGGATCGGGATGTCAATGACGAGGCGGTGCGGCTTTCCCTGTTTTGCGTCCGGACGAAGGGCAAAGACGTGGATGTCATCGATCTTCTGCGGCTTGGTGAGGGCGATGTCGATGTAGGTGTCGCCGTCTTTTTCAGAAACTGTGGTGAAATCGATGGCGCGCGGATCCATATCGTATTGAGAGCCGCTGAAGCTCTTTTGGGTGTTCTTTAGGATGACTTCGAAGTTTTTGCCGGATTTGTCTATCGCAGCCTCCGCCTGTACCGCTTTCGTGAGATCTGTCACGATACGGACGAAGGGGGGATCGCCATCATTTCTGGCTGTCCAGCGAAGATCGGTGATTTCTGCATCTTTCGCCCATGCTTCATTTCCCGCCCAAGGCAGTAGAAGAAGCGAAAACACAAGCAGGATGAGTTTGATATATTTCATATGGATATCCTTCCTTATACATGTCTTACACGTGCGTAACGATACTCTCTCATATGGTTTTATTATAACACAGCGAGAAAAGGGTGAGCCCGTGGGGCGTGCCCTCCCTTGATTGTGTTTGAAAGGCTCATTTGAATGAGGAATCAGGAATGAAGGTGGCGGCTTCGCCGCGAATATATATGGGGCGATGCCCGAAGGTGGTATTTAGTCACCAGTCACTTCTAATCCCTAATCCCCAATCCCTAGCCACTCATCCCTTAAAGTACCGAGAAAAACTTGACACTTACGGTTCTTAGCAAAACGCTTTATTTTCTTGCAAAATCGTAGTAAAATATTATAGTGTTGTCATAATAGGAAAACTATAGCAATTCGATACAAAGGAGTTTGACCATTGGATTTCTCGTATAGCAAATGGAAAAAAGCAGCAGCTCTCTCAGCGGCGTCGCTGCTCGCACTGTCGGCTTTTGCACTGACGGGCTGTGGGGGACAAGGCGGGGAGAAGGCAGCGTCTTCTCAGCCGGTAGCGGCTTCGGCACAGGCGGCGGATCCGAATCTGAAACCCGGCGTCGCTGTCGTGCATCGCGCAGCGGATGTGAAGTACAGTGTACCGGAGGGCGTGTCCGTCCTCATGTACCACATGATCGGAGACGAACAGGGCAATGCGGCCATCATGACCGAGGCAAATCTGCGTATCCAGATGAATTATCTGCGTGATCACGGCTACCATCCGATCACCATGCAGGAACTCTATGACTATGTCACCAAGGGGGCGCCTCTTCCGGAAAAGCCTGTCTGCATCACTTTCGATGACGGATATCTGGACAGCTACACCATCGTATATCCGCTCATGAAGGAGTATGGCTTCCCATGGACGCTCTTCCTCATCACCGATGATGTAGGAAAGCCGTATAACCGCATGACTTGGGATCAGCTGAAGGAAATGGCAAACAGCCATGCTGTCACCATTGCAAGTCATACACTGTCGCATCCCAAGCTCCACAATCTTGCCACCCGTGCAGAAAAAGAGAAGGAGATCGTCGAGGCGAATAAGGCGCTCAAGTACCAGCTCGGGATCGACAATGTCTGGCTGGCATATCCTTATGGCGACTATGACGATGAAGTCATCGATATCTGCAAGAAGGCCGGTATCAAGATGGCTGTCACGACAGACGCCGGCCGCGTCCATGTCGGCAGCTTCCCCTATGATCTGAAGAGAGCGTATATCGGGAATGACATTTCCATCGCCCGCTTCTCGGAGCGTCTCAATAAGGATAATTACACGCCGGTTTGATGGCTGAACTCTTTCCTTCCCCAAACCTCTTTTCAAGGAGTCACAATGAAACGATTTTTCAACAACATCGTGGTCAAGTTTATCCTGATCACCCTGGTCTTTTTCATCATCACGTCTCCGATCGTGGTGCTCTTCGGGCCGTTCGGCAATCTGAAGCGTGCTGTGGTCGGTGCGATCATGCGCTCACGGCATCCGCAGTACATCACGTGGCTTTACGATCAGGAGGAGCTGAACCAGATCCTCGGCACCGTGACGACGACGGATAAGCAGAATGTATTCGCTTTCAAGCCGCGCACGGATGCGACGCTGAAGCTGAAAAAGATCGAGACATCCCGCTTCGTCGGGTATCTGCTGGAGATCCCAAATCCGAAACGTATCGAAGTCGCTACGGCAGAAGACATCAATGAGAAGGGGGATACCACTTCCAGCATCGCGAAAAAGAACAATGCCGTAGCAGCCATCAATGGCGGCGGCTTCTACGATCCGAATGGCACTGGCATCGGACGTCTGCCCTATGGCTTCATCCTGCATCAGGGCAAGTACCTTTTGGGGCAGCAGGTCGATGACAAGGAAAAAGTCGACTTCGTCGGAATGACGAAGAACGGAAATCTGATCGCTGGGAATTACAATAAGAAAGAACTGCGCGACCTTGGTGCGGTCGAAGGCCTGACCTTCGGCCCGCCGCTCATCATTAATGGGCAGAAGGTCATCAAGAGCGGTGACGGCGGATGGGGGATCTCCCCGCGCTCGGCCATCGGACAGAAGAAGGATGGCACGATGCTTTTCCTTGTCATAGACGGACGACAGCCCGGCTACAGCATCGGCGCGACGCTTGTCGATTCGCAGAATATCCTCTATGAAAACGGGGCCTACATTGCGGCCAATCTGGACGGCGGATCTTCCACGACACTTTACTATAATGGCAAGGTGGTCAATAAGCCTGCCGATCTTCTGGGCGAACGTATGATACCGACTGCATTTATCGTGAAATAAGGAGAACAGCGTGAAGAAAAAAATCGCACAGCTCATGATCTGCTTCCTCCTTGGCGTAGGGGTGCAGGCAGGAGCCTACGTATATATGGACCGCGTCCTTTTTGCCCCGCTCTCCTCAGATGACTACGATATGTCTGATGTGAAGGACAAAGTCGCAGAGCAGGCGGAAAAGGAAGGCAAGAAGCTCTATGCGAAGGTCAGCGTGAAGGGGAAAGCCTACTACTCGCATGACTATAAATATATGGCAGATGTGACCGCAGAAACGGTCACCATTTACAAAGCCGAAGATCTTGGACATCCGCAGATCGTGGATCTGAAAGGACAGGGCGTTTCTTTCTTCGAATGGATGCCGGACAGAAATCTGGCGCTCATGGCGCTCTATCCGATCCACTGGAAAGGCGGACGCTGGGATGTGACACTGGCGCGCTACAATCCGGAAGGCACCACGCACGAGTCCGATGCGCCGATCCGTGATCTGCCAAGAAATGCAAAGATCGTGGATGTCGCTTACTCGACCGCGACCAATGCCGTCTACATGAAGATGGAAGTCGGCAAGGGCCTCTACCGCATCTACCGCACGGATGCAAACTATGATACCCGCCGCATCTACGTCCAGACCTCGCACATCGGCAAGATGGCCGTCTACTATGATGCAGACCGCCTCTTCTATGATGACAGCCAGAAGGGTATCATGTACACTTTCAATGGAGATGACAGCTCGTGGCGCGTCATCTCTCCGCCGGGGGCTTACCGTCTGGTCGGTCTTGGGGATGATAAGACCATCTATGCAGCTAAGATCAACAGCAAGGGCGAGGCGACCGCTTACTATACGGGTAAACTCGGCGTCGGCTTCAAAGAAGTCAAAGCGCTTGAAGCACCCGTAGAATTCAACTCCATCACCGTCCATATGATCCGCGAAGCCGCCATGCACGCGGGGAAATAAAAAGCAGCGCTTCGGCGCTGCTTTTTGTGTGCGAGTGACTGGTCACTAAGAGACTAAGAGACTAAGAGACTAAGGGACATCAGACTCCCGTATTGTCATTTCGACCGCAAGCGAGAAATCTTCCTTGCAGACCGATAAACAAAGGATGTGTGTAGCACCAAGGCGTCGCTTCCCTGCAGTGCCTATGTGATACTGACCGCAGTGCAAGAAAGATCCCTCGGCTGCGCTCGGGATGACGATACGAGAAATGGCTACCCCAAAAATTTGAAAGCAGGGACGAATAGCTAGGGACTTGTGACTGGTGACTAGAAGACCTCAGACTCCCGTATCGTCATTTCGAGCGTAAGCGAGAAATCTTCCTTGCAGACCGATAAACAAAGGATGTGTGTAGCACCAAGGCGTCGCTTCCCTGCAGTGCCTATGTGATACTGACCGCAGTGCAAGAAAGATCTCTCGACTACGCTCGAGATGACGACGGCGCGAAGCGCTATAAAAACTCCGCGGCGCTTAGTATGTAAGGAAGATGATGACGAAGCTATGTATAAAAATCCATATGAAATCTGATTCTGCGATTGAATCAGCGTTTCCCTAGATCCTTCGACTCAGTCCTCCTGTTTCAGATAAGCCATTTTTTAACATACGACGTTTTTCTCCGCTCTGGATGATGAAATGCGCTGCTCCCATCCATTCAGCTTCCATCTTTTATAATTTTCTTCCCCGATTTCCTGAATAAATGATATAATAGTTCAGATACCTATTATTCCCATGAAGGAGAGCGGAAATGGCAGAAGAAAACGAAATCTATACCGCTGACGACAGACTGATCGTCGCACTGGACGTCGACAGCTTTGACAAAATGAAAGCGCTGGTCGATGAGCTTGGCGATCTGATCTCCTACTACAAGGTCGGCATGGAGCTCTACTACAGTGCAGGCAGTGATACGATCCGCTACCTGAAGGAACACGGAAAGAAGGTCTTTCTTGACCTGAAGCTCCACGATATTCCGAATACCGTCGGTCACAGCGTGGCCTCCGTCACTCGCCTCGGCGTGAACCTCATCACCGTCCATGCAGCAGGCGGCCGTGCGATGATGCAGGCAGCGACGCGCTATGCGAAGATCACTGCGGATGAGCTGGGCGTAGAACGTCCGAAGATCCTGGCGGTCACCGTCCTCACCAGCTTTGATGACCAGGGATGGCAGGAAGTCGGCGGACACCTCCCCATTCAGGAGCATGTCCTGGAGCTGGCTTCCCTTGCGAAATCCTCCGGCGTCGATGGTGTCGTTGCTTCCCCGAAAGAAGCCTGCAGCATTCGCGAGATGGCCGGTAAGGATGATTTCCTCATCGTGACCCCGGGCATCCGCCCGTCCTTTGCCCAGACCGATGATCAGAAACGTATCGCGACCCCGTCACAGGCTTTCAAGGACGGCTCTTCCATGCTCGTTATCGGACGTCCGATCACACAGGCGATCGACCCCTGTGCGGCTGCCCGTTTAATTTTAAAAGAAATAAAGGAGAACGCATAATGAACGAAAAAGAAGTCGAATCTTTGCTGAAAGAAACCAAAGCCATTCTGGAAGGTCATTTCCTTCTGACCAGCGGTCTTCACAGCCCTCTTTATGTAGAAAAATTCAATGTGCTCCAGCATCCGGAATACACGGAAAAGCTCTGCCAGGAATTTGCAAACCATTTCAAGGATATGGGCATCGAGACTGTCATTGGACCGGCGACCGGCGGCATCATTCTGTCTCAGGTCACTGCCCGTCTGCTGGGCGTTCGTTCCATTTTCACCGAAAGAGAAAATGGCAAGATGACCCTTCGCCGCGGCTTCAAGGTCGCTCCTGGTGAAAAAGTCCTCATCGTCGAAGACATCGTCACCACCGGCGGCTCCATCAAGGAAGTCGTCGATGTCGTGAATGAAGCCAAGGGCGATATCGTCGGCATCGGCCTCTTCGTAGACAGAAGCGGCGGCAAAGCAGACTTCGGCGTACCGCAGGAAAAGGTATATCCGCTGCTCCACCTCACCGTTCCAACCTACAAGCCGGAAGAATGCCCGCTCTGCAAAGAAGGCGTGCCGATCACCGAACGTGGCAGCCATCATCTGAAAAAATAAGAGTGAGATCTGAAAAACACACCTATCGAGAGATCGAGGGTGTGTTTTTTTCTTGCCGCTCACAGCTCTTGCTCATGACAGCCTGCGTTCCTCTCTCTTTTTCATAGAAGGGGGGAGTCTTCCGGCAGAAGCAAGACGCTCCAAGCCGCAAGGGCTCTTCGGCCGGCTGCCATCTTTTAACCATCGAGCATAACTTTCATGCAAAACCTGTATTTTATTCCAAGAGGAAAATCATGCTATGATTTGTAAGGATTAGCTTAGTCTTAGCACATGATTAGTATAAGAACGAGGAGGACATGATGGCACTGGCGTCGCTTGCAGCATTGGGGCTTGCTATATTTCTTGGCTTTGTGAAAAAAATGAATACGGGGCTGTTATGTACCGCGCTCGCACTGCTCGTAGGAAGACTTGCCGGGATTTCTGATGATGAGATCATCCGTGGCTTCAACTACTCCTTATTCCTCATGCTTCTGGGCGTGACCTATCTTTTCGGACTGGCGGAGATCAATGGGACCTTGGCCCTGCTTTCGAAGAAGATCGTGGCGCTCTCCGGGCGTCGCACCTACCTGGTACCGATCGTCATGTACCTTTTTGCGACCATCCTGTCTGCGCTGGGACCGGGCACCATACCGACGGCAGCCATTATGATGGTCTTCGGGATGACACTTGCGAAGGAAATGAATATCAATCCGGCTATGCTGGCGGCCATCATCTTTCTCGGAGCGGCCGGAGGCGGGATGTCGCCACTGGCTGCGACGGGCATCATCGGGCTGAATCTATGCGGAGAATTTGGCCTGACCGGCATCGAGGAACCGCTTCTCGTGAATGGCGTCCTCTCCTCGACCGTCTATGCCGTGCTGATTTACTTTGCCTTCGGAGGCTATCGGCTGCAGTCCGACATCGTACTTCATTTGGCAGATACACCTTCATTTGCGCGGCAGCAGATCATCACATTGGCAGGCATCACGGGCATGGTGGTCCTTGTCCTGTTCTTTCATATCAATGTGGGACTTGCCAGCTTCGGCGTTGCTGCCATCTTGTCGTTTCTGAATGTTTCCGATGAATCGGCAGCGCTTCGCCGCATCCCCTGGGGGACGCTTCTTCTGATCTGCGGTGTCGGCGTGCTGATGAATGTCATCATTTTGACAGGTGGGATCGATCTTCTCTCAGATGCGCTTGCTTCCATCATGAGTGACTCGAGCGCAGTCAGCATTCTTGGGATCACGGCAGGCGTCCTTTCGTGGTTCTCCTCGACCTCCGGTGTCGTCATGCCCACGCTCATTCCGACCGTGCCACATATCCTGGCACAGATGGGAAGCAGTGCCGATCCGGTCGAATGGGTCACTGCGATCACCATGGTCTCCAATACGGCAGGCATCAGCCCTTTATCGACGGGCGGTGCGCTGGCGCTGGCGGCCTATTCGGCAGAAGGTGGCTTGAAAGACGGTGAGCTGGATCGGCTCTTCCTGCGGATGTTCTTCATCTCCGCAGCGGGCGTCGTGTCCCTGTCGGTTCTGGCCTACTTCGGGCTCTACCGTTGGCTGTTGTAAAGGAATAAAACAGAGAAGCGAGCGAGGCAGCCGACGGAGATCCCATGGCTGCCCGTTTTCCGTATCGTAGACGAAGAAAGAGTGATGAAAATGAGTGAAAATCATGATGCTTTGCTTTACATACTGCGTATCGCCGGATTTCTTTTTGCTGTGTGCTGCGTGTGGCTGATCTATGCCAGACAGAAAACGAAAATGAAACGTCTGAAAGCGGCCAACCAGCATTCCGCCATTGTTCTCCTGCATAAGCGTCATGCGGGAAATATAGACTATGCCAGCATCAATGCGATCCTGCACATCGATGGCCTTCGCGCAGAAACCTTCCTCTATGCGCTCGGAGTCCCTGCGGTATATCTTGCCCCGGGAAAACATGTCATCGAAGTCGAAGCACACTGGAGCCGGCACATCCGGGGACGGCGTATGAAAGACTATCAGGCAGGGCCAAGCATGATCTCCGTCTCTGTCGAATCAGGAGAGTACTGGTCGCTGGAGTATTGCATCTCTAAGGATCATTTTACGTTCGAACGCTGTGATCCAAAGAACTTATTTTTGAGGAAGGCAGGCTAAGGAACCGGGGACTGCATAAAAGTTTCTACAAAAAGGCATATTTTATAGAAAAAATACCAAAGATATAACCGATTGGCATGAACTATAGACAAGCGAAAAACAGATGAATATAATGGAATCAGAAAGGATGAAGAAGGAAACACCTTTCAGACCGGTCCAAATCACTTCAAATGAGTGTAAACTTCCTAATTTCAGATTATTTCCTCGTGCAGCCGCTGAATGCAGAAAGGAGACTATCATGAACAAGATGTATGATGCAGTGATGAAAATGGAAACTTTACTCGATGCGTATGAAGCTCTCATTGGCGATATTACAAATTTCCTGAATGACAATGGGATCAATATCACCGGTGATCCATCGGAACATCCGGCACTGATGCTTTACGCAGAAGCCGGACGGATCTATGGCCGTTTGCTCCATACGAGAAAGCTTGAGGACCTGCTCCGTATGGAAGGGGAGTACCGTCTCATGACCTCCATGGTCGCTGAAATGAAGGCAGGGGCGTGGATGACGACCTCCCATCACGAAAAAATGGCCAAGGCCGGTTGATTTCGTGAGGAACAGGATATGGTAACGGGAAAAAGTCGTGCTTCGAAAAAGAAGCACGACTTTTTGCGTGGGAGGAGCTATAGGGATGGAAGAGGCCCGGCCTCTTCCCTGTCCGTAGACCGGTAGGCAGCGATTTTCTGGAGAAAGCATTCAAACGGCATAGATATTTTGTCTATTTCTTATGGGAATGCCTGCCTTTATTCTATAGAGATGTATTTCATTTCAAAGGATCAATCATCTATTCTAATGAAATATATAATTATATCTTGATAAATATATTACAAATGATAAATAAAGAGATATAATTTACCCATCAAGAGCAATGGATAGGAGGCGCAGCTCGTGATGTGGTATTTGTTTGGAAGTTCATGATCTGGCATATAGGCAGAATAGTTTACGGCAGAGAAGCTCTGGATCCAAGAGAGAAGAGCGTCTGCCCATGTCTGAAATGCGAAGGAGTTGACTTACGTGTCACTGAATACTCATGAGATCTTGGCACTTTCCATTTTTGTGGTTGTTTATTTTTTTATCATCTCTGAGATCGTTCATCGAACGATCATCGCTCTTTTAGGCGCTGCTGTCATGATCATGTCAGGCATATTGACGCAGAGCAAAGCCATCAGTTATGTGGATTTCAATACGATCGGTCTTTTGGTCGGGATGATGCTCATCGTAAGTATCACGGCAGAGACAGGTGTATTTAATTATATGGCCTTGTGGTCTGCACATAAGGTCAAGGCCAGGCCGCTTTACCTTATGGGAGCGCTCGCTTTTCTGACTGCGGTCTGCTCCGGATTTCTGGATAATGTGACGACGGTATTGCTGACTGTACCGGTGACATTTTCAATTTGTAAAAAATTAAAGATCTCAGTTTATCCATTCTTACTGGTACAGATCATGGCTTCTAATATCGGGGGGACAGCGACCATGATCGGTGATCCTCCGAATATCATGCTGAGCAGTGCGGTTCCGCGACTCAACTTTGTCGCCTTTCTGACTCATTTGGGGATCGTCTGTCTCTGTATTCTGATTGTGACGGTTGCGATTTTTATGCGGCTCTATCATAAACAGCTGATGACGACAGAAGAGCTTCGCGAGGAAGTCATGAAGATGGATGCAGGCGCGGAAATTACGAATGCGCCGCTATTGAAACGCTGCCTCGTCGTCCTTGCCCTCGTAATAGCCGGTTTTATTCTCCATGATCTCCTTCACGCGGATAATGCCAGCATCGCTCTTTGCGGCGCCGCGCTTTTGATGCTTTGGACTATGAGGAAAGATGAGAAATCCATTGGCAGCGCCCTTACCGGCGTGGAATGGGTGGCCATTTTCTTCTTTCTCGGACTCTTCATTATCATAGGCGGATTGGTGGAGACAGGCGTCATTACTGTGCTTGCCAAAGCGGCTATGCATGCGACAGGCGGGAATATGACGACGACTACCATGCTTGTCCTGTGGCTCAGTGCATTTGCCTCTGCTTTCATTGATAATATTCCTTTTGTTGCGACCATGATCCCTCTCATTAAGGATATGGGAAATATGGGGATCACGAATCTGGATCCTCTTTGGTGGGCCTTATCTCTTGGCGCCTGCCTCGGCGGTAACGGGACCTTGAACGGTGCGAGTGCCAATGTGGTGGTGGCTTCTCTGGCCCAGGCGCATGGGATCAAGATGACGTTTGCCGGATATACTCGCTATGGGTTGCCGATGATGCTACTTTCGATCGCGATCTCGGCTGTCTATATATATTTCTGGTATTTGTGATCGAACGATTCGTGTTTCCATCATTTGTTTAGTTTCTTTGGCGGATCTGCGGAAAACCATCCGCTTTCCCCAGTCATACAAGGAGGAATATACATGAACGAGAAAAAAATGAATGAAGCAGGGTATTGGGAAGAAAAAAGCTTAAAGAGGGCGGAAATGCTGAAAGAAAATGATGGCCTTGGCGAGATTTCAGGAAGACAGTATCGTCATGACTCCATCCAGATGCCGGAGATCATGGCGGAGACATCGGCGGCTTTGCAGCACTTGGTGAAGAAAAGCCTGAAGAGGGCAGATGCCATGTCTGAAAATAATGGGATGTATGAGTGAGGGAAGTAGAAAGCTCTTGTTTTTTCGCATACAGAAAAAAGGCGATGTGAAATAATGATCATCTCATTTTCGCGTTCAATCTGTCGCGGGGGACTTGCAGCTCTCATAGGAGTGACCGGGAAACCTTATCCCAGCTGTC
>ERZ1034973.1041-NODE-1041-length-17301-cov-11.415749_pt1 | contig 17301 bp, 15 predicted proteins | sample MGYA00520686_ERZ1034973 | MGnify/ENA primary metagenome ERZ1034973 (study PRJEB33766, sample SAMN09781775) | gut metagenome | biome: gut microbiome | host: Homo sapiens | place: Madagascar | study: EMG produced TPA metagenomics assembly of the PRJNA485056 data... | reverse complement strand
TTTGCAATTTGTGAAGATTTTTGGCGATTGAATTAATTAAAGTGCGAAGCACCCGGATTCGAGCCAAATCCATCTGAGCAAATTGGAAATACGCCGAGAGCGTTCTTTCATAATTTGCAAAAAAAACTCGAAATTCAGACTATATATAACATTTTCCTGATATGTTGTGCCATTTGTCAATGACAAAACAATAAAATATAAAAAAGAAAAGGCTTTAGAAATCAAGATTTTCGGCACTAGACCATCCTGATATTCGTGGATTTAGGAGGACACTTTGTTCCACCATTACCGACAGGTCAATGATCCGCCAAAAGTTCTTTCTGTCTATTAAGCGGGAATTCGCAAGGATTTCTCCTTGTTTAGCCCATAGTCAATATGTAGCGCCTCCACTTTGTATGAGGTAATGCCCATACTGTTAATTTAGTCATTAACATTTTGACGCTAAATCCACGTTTTTACAAACTGGATGGCACTACATATTGTCTATAAATCCGAAATTCGCCCTATCAAGCCAAACGGTGTACATTCAAAATTATATTCAAATTTTTTACTTGCAGACGCATGGGCATAAACAGCGGTCAAAGCCGCATCCCTTGCAGAATATCCCTGCGCAAGAAGAGCCGCGCAAAGTCCGGCAAGCACATCGCCACTTCCAGCCTTTGCAAGAGAATTTTCGCCTTTGTCGCAGATAAAAGCCTTTTTTCCGCTAAAAATATAAGTATTCGCACCTTTTGCAACCAGCGCAATGTTAGGAAATTTTACAGAAAACGCTTTTCCAAAGTCAAAACGGAAATTCACAACATCAGAAAGAGAATATTTTCCGCCGGATTTTTCATTTTTTTCAGGCGGAAGATTTTCAATTTCCAGATTCAAAGCGTTCACAAGCGCGCACAGCTCTTTTGGATGCGGAGTAAGAATCACGCGCGCGCCCTGGCAGGAATTCAGTTTCTCCAGCTGCGGCTTCAAATTTCTGCTGTAAAAAAAATCAGCGTCAAGCACAACCGCCGGATTTTTCATCTGAAAGACAAAATCAAGAGTTTTCTGAACCAAATTTTCAGCTTCTTCTGAACGCCCAAGCCCGCTTCCAAGCAGAACCGCCGTTATTTTTTCAGGAAAATTTTCAGAAACCATAAGTTCCGGTGACATTGCAAAATTCCGCGCGGAAAATTCATTCTGCAAAACCGTAGCAAATCCCGCTCCAAAACGAAGCGCGGCAGTTCCGGCAATTATTCCGGCTCCGGCTTTTTCCCCAAGAACCACGCAGACGTGCCCAAAATCGCCTTTGTGAACAGATTTTTTTGTCCTTACCGGAAGCTTTATATCTTTTTCTTCTATTAGATAACCATCAGGCTCGGCGCAGGACTCAAAAACAGAGGAAGAAATTCCCAAGTCCGCAACAACAATGTCGCCGGCAAAGTCTTTTACCTCATCCTTAAAAAGAACTGTTTTCAACGCGCCCATAGTCACAGTTCTATCCGCTGCAAAACACATTCCGCTCGGAACATCACATGCAATACGCGCCGCCGGCTGAACATTCGCCCATTCCAACGCAGACTTTGCATCCTGCGGAAGCACACCATGAAAACCAGTTCCAAAAATGCAGTCAACAATTACGTCAAAAGAAGAAAGATTTAGAGAATTCTGAACAATTCCGCTCCATTCCTCCGCACCGGTAATTCTTACGCCAACGGAAAGGCACATTTTTTTCTGAAGCGCCGCTTCTTCGGTCGCAGGCTCGCCAAAAGAAACCACCAGAACATTTTTTACCTTTCCAAAAATCCGTCTGGAAAGCGCATAGCCGTCTCCGCCATTGTTTCCCCGGCCGCAAAAAACAATCACATTTTTTGGCTCAAAGGACAGAATCTCTTTTTCCAATGCAGCGGCGGCATTTTCCATCATAATATTTTCAGGAAAACAAAAGCGCCGCTTCGCCTCTTTTTCGGGAATTGCAGAATTTATGTAAACCGCCTTCAAAAAAAAACCTCTTTTGAAGAATTATACCACAACCGAGGGGATTTAAGAATGTTGCGTGTGAATAAATTTATCAAGCAAAAAAATTAAAAATACAAAAATATTCACAAATAGCCATATCATTGACACATAGCTATTCATAAGTTATCATAAAATTATATTTTGGGTGGCCTTTGGTTGGTTCGACAGGCTCACCAACCAAAACCAGGTTTTTCAGGTTTCCGGCTTTCGCCTTCATTTGCGCGCAGCAAAGCTCCGCACAAACTGGCTTCGCCAGACCTTACAATCCTTGCCACATCAGAAAACGTGCAATTCTGCGCTCAAAATGGAGGTGCTTATGTTCGACAAAGTCGTTCCGGTTTTTGAAATGAAAAACAAACTCTCATATTTTCTGCGAAAGGCAAAAGAAGAAGGCCCAGTTTTTATCAGCAACCGCGGAAAAACTGAATTTGTGCTGCAAACAATAGAAGAATATGAACATTCAAAGCGGAAAGAAAAATCACTGGTTGAACGCATTCAGGAATCGCGCAAGAATTTTGGCATGGAAAATGACGATTTTGATTTTTCCGCATACTATGAAAAAATCAGGGAAGAAATTCCAATGAACCGCGCCCCGGAAGAACACCTTTTCGACGAGGCATAGCCGATGAAACCAATTTATCTTTTAGACACAAACGCCGTTTCTGAGCTTCTAAAAATTGCACCGAACACCAGTTTCCTGCAGCAGTTCACTAGATACGAAAAACGTTGCGCAATCGCCTCAACAACATGGAATGAGCTTTTATTCGGCGTGAATATTATGGAATCCGGAAAAAGGCGGGATTTCCTGTTTTCCAAAATAATTGACGAGATTCAGGAAGCATTTCCAGTAATTCAGCTTGACAATCATGCGGCATGGATTCAGGCGGATTTACGCGCGCGCCTAAAAGAGTCCGGAAAAAAAATTGATTACCCGGACACAGAAATCGCCGCCATTGCAATCGCAAACCAGATGATTCTTGTAACCAGGAACACAAAACATTTCGAGCCAATCGCCGAAATAAATTCCGTCTTCCATTTTGAAAACTGGTTCAACTAGCGCAAATTCCACGCATGATTCATTCCGCCCCTTTTTCAATTGTAAAAAACGCAATAACTCATTAAAATTAAACAGTCTGAATATTCAGTTTTTTTATAAAATTAGGAAAAATCGCTCTCGGCGTATTTTAATTTGCTCCAAGACGGATTGGGCTCGCGCTTCGCTTGTAAATATTTGGGTTGCGTTGCAACTTTGATTGGTTCTATCGCCCAAAGTCTTCACAAATTAAAATCCGCCTACGCTTTTATTTATTCCCAAAAAAAAACCGAACACTCATACAAAACAACTTTATAAATGCGAGGCCAAAATTATGGAAGAAATTCTTGAATTATTGCGACAGAACGCCCGGCTTTCTGTAAAAGACATTGCAAGCATGACAAAAAAAACTGAAACAGAAGTCGCCGCCATTATCAAAAAGCTTGAAGATGACGGAATTATTTTAAAATATGCGGCCATCGTAAACCCGGAAAAATCAGGCGAAAGCAAGGACAAGGTACGCGCAGAAATCCAGCTTCAGGTAACACCAGAACGCGAGCACGGATTCGATGCTCTTGCCGACAGAATTTACAGGTTTCCGCAGGTAAAATCGCTCTTTTTAATGAGCGGCGGCTACGATTTTAAAGTAATCATCGAAGGAGATTCCCTTCAGGAAGTCGCATTCTTCGTTTCAAACAAACTTGCGACACTGGAAGGAGTCCGCTCCACAAAAACCTGTTTTATTCTAAAAACTTACAAAGAAAACGACATTGTTTACGTAGAGGACGAACGCGACAGGCGCGAGGCACAGGCTTAGAAAGGCGGACAACCGCCTTACGCTCCAAACCTTCGGTTTTACGCTATCCACCGTGCGGGGACACCCCGCAACGCCCCGCTAAAAAAGCGGCGGGCAAGAACAAAAGGATTCGTTTTAGAGCGCCGCTAAATCTTCTGCAGAAGGAACTTTATGAACACAAGACCAGATAAATTCAGCCGCCTTATGGAATCAATTCCACCCAGCGGAATCAGAAAATTTTTTGAAATGCTCATCGGACATGACGATGTAATCTCGCTTTCAGTCGGAGAACCAGATTTTCCAACTCCATGGACAATGCGGGAAGAAGCTTTTTATCACCTTGAAAAAGGACACACCTCATACACAGGAAACCGCGGACTACTGGAACTCCGTCAGGAAATATGCAGATACATGGAACGCTACAACATGTACTACAATCCTGAGACAGAAATCCTAGTCACAGTAGGCGCGAGCGAAGGCGTCGACGTTTCACTGCGCGCAATCTTGAATCCCGGCGATGAAATAATCGTATGCCAGCCGTGCTACGTTAATTACGAGCCGCTGGCGTGCCTTACGGAAGCAAAAGTCATTCCGGTTGACACAAGCATAAACGGATTTTACCCTACCGCCGAACAGATTCAAAAAGTCCTGACGCCAAAAACAAAGGCGATAATGATGTGCTCCCCGAACAATCCTACAGGAACAGTTATTCCCGGCGGCGAGCTTGAAAAAATCGCAAAGCTCTGTGTAGAAAATCAAATCTGGTGCATTTCTGACGAAATTTACTGCGAGCTTATTTACGACGAAGCGAAGCACATTTCAATAGGCTCTTTCCCGGGCATGAAGGACTACACAATCATCCTGAACGGTTTTTCAAAATCCTTTGCAATGACCGGCTGGAGAATCGGGTACGTCGCCGCGCCGGCAGACCTTATTACTCAGATGACAAAACTGCACGGATACAATTCAATTTGCGCGCCGATTTTCAGTCAATACGCCGCGACAGAAGGCTTAAGGAACGGCTGGAAAGATGTTGAAAAAATGCGCATAAGCTACCAGCAGCGCAGAAACCTTATGGAAAAAGCGTTCAACAACATGGGACTTCCTGTTCCAGAGCCAAAAGGCGCATTCTATATGTTCCCGGACATTACTTCAACAGGAATTTCCAGCGAGGAATTTGCAACCCGGCTTTTTCAAAAATATAATATAGCTGTAGTTCCAGGAAGCGTATTCGGACTTGGAGGCGAAGGCCACATCCGGGTTTGCTACGCAACTGCGATAGACAAAATAAAGATTGCAATGGAACGCATTGCAGAATTTGTAGAGGAATTAAAAAAGGCAAAAAAATAACTGGAGAATTCTGAATGATTATATCTATCTTAATTGCTATTATTGTGGCTTCGGCGCTGTTTATCATTCTGTCTTTAATAACGGGCAAATCAAATGGAAACCGGAATAAAGACAAAAAGAAAGGCAAGAAGAAGAACAATACGGCAATTATAAAAGAAGCTTCAAAAAAACTTTCTCACGACCCGAACAACATTCCGGCTTTAAGCGAATTGGGCGAAGTTTACTACGGAACTCAAAATTACGAAAAAGCCCTGCCTGTCTACCAGAGACTTCTGGGTCTGCAAAAAGTTCATCCATCAATTGATGAAAAACAGACATCGCTCAGGTATGGAGTATGCGCTTTCCACGAAAACCAGTTTGACAATGCCCTGAAAGCATTTTCTACCTGCCTTAGAGCCGATCCGCAGAATTTTGACGCAACCAACTACATGGGCAAAGTCTTAATGCAAAAGCAGGAATATGAAAAAGCCATCTTGATGTTCAAGCGCGCTTCAAAAATCAACCCGGAAAAAACAGAGGTCATCCAGAATCTGGCATATTCTTTATATTTTGCAAAAAAATACCGGGAAAGCCTTGTTTATCTGAAAAAAACAGTTGAATTAAACCCGGAAAACAAGGAGGCGCTGTTTTACTTTGCCTCCGCAATGAACGAAGCCGGCTACAACGAAAAAGCCCTTAAACTTTTCCTTCACTTAAGGCTAAATCCTGTTTTTGGCCCAAAAGCCTGCCTGGCAGCCGGAACAATCCATGACAAGCAAAACGCCCTGGACAAGGCGATTCAGGATTACGAAATCGCTCTGAAACTTGAAAACATCGACCAGGAAACAAAACTTACAATTTACTACAAGCTCGCCCATACGCTCATCACGCAGAAAAACATCGGCCGCGCGCTTGGCTATTTAAGGCAGATTCAGGCAATCGCGCCAAATTACCGCGACGTCCAGGTTTTAATCAACCGTTACCAGGAATTGAACCAGAATTCAAACCTTCAGGCCTATCTTATGTCCGGAACAAGCGATTTTGTCGCTTTATGCCGAAAATTTGTTTCCGGCTACTACCCGAACTCTTTTATTAAAGTCGAAGATATTTCCGTTACCGCAGAATGTGTAGAAGTTCTTTGCGAAGTTCAGGCTTCAAAATGGACCGACACCGAACTGTTCAGGTTTTACAGAAGCACCGGCGCAATCGGCGAACTGTACGTACGTGACCTGCACTCAAAAATCCGCGACATAAAATGCGACAAGGCGTTCTGCGTAACGGCCGGCTCTTTTACAGAAGAAGCAAAAAAGTATGCTGAAGGACGCCCTATCGATTTGATTGAAAAAACAAAACTGATTCAAGTTTTAAACAAGCTGGACGTTGTTACAAGGTCTTTTTAATTACAACAAGATTTCGCTCGCGCTCATCTTTTCCGCCGGAATTTTCTGTAAGATACGGAACAGACAGTTTTTTTACAGAATATTCCAGCCCGAGCGATTTTATCTCTTCCATTTCTTTCGCAATGCTTTCTGACTTTGCCTTGTAGGCAGCAAGAATTCCGCCTTTTTTTGTAAGGGAAAGAAGAGTTTTTGCCATCTTAATATCCAATGGCCGGAATGCGCGGAATGTCGCCACATCAAAACTTTCAGCAGGAACTTTTTCCGCCTCTTTTTTCATTACCGCGACATTTTTCAATCCGCAGATTGCGGCGCAGTTTTCAAGAAAAGCACATCTTTTATCCATGCGCTCAACCAGCGTAAAGTTAAATTCAGGAAAAACGATTGCAAGCGGAATCCCCGGAAGCCCGCCGCCAGAACCAATATCCGCAATTTTAAAGTCCGCAGAATCAAAGCCTTTTGAAAGATCCAGAATAATTTTATAAGGCGCAAGGCTGTCCAGAATGTGGTTCACTACAATCTCATCATAAACGCTTGTGTTTGTAAGATTATACGCCGAATTAAAAAGGATTATCTCGCTGATATATTTATCCAGTTTTATGGAAATTTCCCCTACCCTTTCCGCAGGAATTCCAATCTGCGCAAGTCCGTTCAAAAGTTTTTCAGTCGCCGCCATCGCTATCTTCCGTAATTTTATTCGTCGCCAATATCAAGCAAAAAATCCATATTCCAGTCGCCGCCATCGGAAACATATTTCAACGAAACAAGATTTCCGGTCTTTTCAGCCTTAAGCTCAGGTTTCTTAGAAAGCTGGTACAAAAACGAATATTCATTCCTGTAGTCCTGAACCACCTGAGGCTCAACAAAATATCCTGCCGACGCTCCGCAATTTCCATCCGCCTTGAACAAAAGATAAAAAGTCTCGTCGCGGGATTTTCCGTCGCTAAGATATTTTCTGTCGCCTGTAAGCAAGAAAGAGCCGTCCTTTTCCTTTTTGCTGAAATAAACCGTGCGGATTGTGTCCTTTATATTGCAGCCATTCACTACAAACCTTAAGATTTTAGGACTGAACTTTAAATTTTCATTTTCCGCCCCAAATTTCGTTACAGGAAGACTAATATTTTTTAATGCGAGGGAATTCTTTTCAGTTTTTTCCTTTAATTCCGAAAGTTCAGACATAACCGAATTCAGAAGAACTTCGTTTGCATTATTTTTTGAAAACTTATTTGAAACTTCAACGTCATTTCCAAGAAGCCCGTAAATTCCTTCAAAAAGTCCGCTGCTTCCCAAATGCGAAACGTCATCCGCAGAAAGATAATCCAGCGCCCTTGAGACCGCCTCTGTATTTTGCTTTTTGGAATTTTTCGCAGTTTCGGAATATTCCTGCGGACCATTTTTTTCGTTTTCAGAAGATTTTGCCCTGCCTTCCCGGTTGGAAACGTTTGTATTCACAAATCCAGGCGTATAAAACCTTGAACCGATTACCGGAGCCGAAATTCTGGGCATTGAAGGCCCTTCCGGCATTGAGGAAATCTTCGGCATTGTCGGAGCGGCCGGCACTGAAACAGAATGTGCCTCTGCCAGGCAAAGCGAATTAATTCCAAGCGCAAAAGCAAACGCTCCCCCCAGAAGATTCTTTTTACATATTCGCAAGGCTTTCCTCCACGTATTCAAGCCGCTGTGTAAGCTGTGCAATAGTTTTTTCCAGCCGATTTTTTTCTTTTTCAAGTTTACCGCGCGCATCAATTTTTGTAGCAGAGCAGGCTTTCTGCTTCATCATTTCCCGGACAGAAGCCGGACTTTTGCCGTCCAAAAATTCTTTTTCAACCTCCGCACGGTCATCTTTTTTTCGAACAGAAGCCACTACTTTCATATTTTCAAAGCCAATCGCAGGATTCACCTCAACCCTGGCAACTTTCTGAATATCTTTCGCAGTATTCCGCGGAAGGCACAGAACCCTGTCGATGTAATCTTCGTAGCGGATATTCGCCTGTTCGCAAAGCTCGTGCGCTTTTATCAACAGCTTGCCGAACTCCTGCATCATTTTTCCGTTCGCTTCCAGATATTCTTTTTTTATTTTTTCAGTAAGCTCAAGAAGCTCGGTGTTTGATTCCCACTCAAGCTTGTAATAGCCTTTTTCTTCCGCAACCAGAAGAAGCTCGTTGAACTTTGCCCAAAAATGCTGATTGTGAACCTTCGCGTTGTAAACCGTTCCTGAATTACCGGTCGTAGCAAGAAGCTCTTCCGTCTGCAGGTGATGCGTATATTCATGAACCGCCGTGTAGACCAACTGGTTGTCGTTATGAAAATTCTTGTTGTGAAGGAATATTTCGTGCGTGTCCGGCATATAAAATCCATTCACGCGCCTGCTTTCCTTTCCTGTTTGGGTTACTGAAAAATCTAGTTGTGTTGGAGCAATATCCAGCAGAATTTCTTTTATCTTAGCATTATCCATTTTATCACCATTTTTTTAGCATCATTACGCTTTTTTTGTTAATGCGGCCCGAATCTGAGCGGCAAAAAGCTTGTTCTGGTCGTTTCGCTCAGGAACAGAAAATTTAGGTTTTCCGTCTTCCTCTGAAATTCTGTAAATGCGCCTTGGGTTTGTAGAATACGCCGGACTTTCAGGATTATTTATCCACCAGTCAAGAACAGAAAGAATACAAAGCGTGTATTTCAGCAGGTTAGCGTTATTTGCGTTTGTAGTCGCGGTAGTGTTGTTTCCGCCAAGCAAGGTATCAAGCCGCTTTGAAATTTCATTTGAAATGTCAAATTTGTAATGATCCCACGGATTTGAAATCATTGAAACATCGCCGCGCATCGAGGCAACTTTATCGCATAGGGAAACCGCCTCTGTAAAATACGAACGCGCAAAATCCGTACGCAGAAAAAGCGGTCTGTACTTGCTTTCGTCCTGAGGCCGCTCAAGAATAAGCTGGTCAAACTTAAAATTCGGAAGAAAATGCCACTGAGTCTGCCAGAGAAGCGACGTAATCAGCTTTTTTCCAAACTGGGAATCTTCGTAATCATCCTGGGAATAAATCTGATTCACCAGATCGTTAAGCGGGTCGCAGTAAAGTTTTTCAAATACATTTTCGCGGTAAGCAGACCAGTCGTCCATGACAGAAGAAATAGAATCCTTTTCTTCTGAAACGGCTGTTGAAACCGGCTTAAAATCAATGTTTCGGCAGCCAACAAAAAAATCTTCCAGAATACGGATAAGCACAACCGTAACCTGCATAGGATTTTCAGGACTAAGAACATTAAATCCATCCGCAAAATGGTACAGAGGCTGAAAATACGGATACATATCCGGATGATTTTCAAGCTGCGTAAATCCAGCCTGCGGAAAAAGCTGATCCAGCAATTTTATTCCTGTCATTACAATCTGATCTTTTACGCCTTTTTCCGGAACAAGCGCAGTCTTCTTCTTTTTTTCAGAATCTTCAGTCTTCACCGCCTTGGCCTTTTCCGGCAACAGCAAATCATATTTGTGAAGCCCTACGAACTTTAAAATATCCGCGACTTTTATTTTAAAGAAATCCGGATATTCCTCAAAAGTATCGGAACACATCCTCATCAAAAGCGGATAGCATTTTTTTACAATCTCGTTCTGAATATACAGCCATGAAGTAATCGCCTCTTTTGCAAGCGAAGAAAGTTTTTCCTGCGGCGACTCAGGATAAGAAACCTCGTCCGTGTATATTTCCTTTATAAGCTTTGGAATTTTATTTTCACCGTAATAATAAACCTGAATCAAAAGTTTATAGACCGCCCGGATATACGGAATTAAATCCTGAACGACATACGGCTGCGGTAAATCCATAAGCTCGATGTGCGCAAGTTTTACGCTCTGCATCGTCCAGCCTGCAATCATTCTTAGAAATTTAAATTTTATCTCATTTCCGCTTGCAATCTTCGCCTTGTAAGAAGCCGGAGCAATCTGAATCAGCGTTTTTATAACCGTAATAAATCCGGACAAATTTTCAACATGATGCTTTAAAGTAACAGTACAGAACTCAGGAACAACCTGCTCATGTCCGTTCTGCTGAAAATATTTTATAAAATTAAAAAGTCCGTAATTCGGCTTGATTCCGTATTCATCGCGCATCATAAGCTTGTCAAAAAGAGAACTTAATTTTGGCGTTACAGTGGCAAGCTCCTCCTGGCGTCGTCTTGTTCCGTTTCCGCGCTGCCCGCTCGCCGCGGCGTCAGAACCCGAAGTATTTTCTGAATTTCCAGAAGATGTCTGACGAATCAGCCTTCCGGTTCCTTTAGAAGATTTCCCAGATGAACTTGAACCGTCTGAACGTTCGTACATAACTTCTCCCCCAAGTTTTTTTGACATGATTTCCGCCTCTCCGGGGTCCAGCTGACCAATAGCCTTTCTTGTTCTATCCAATGTTCCTGGAGCCCAGTCTGCCTCTCTTGCTCTTTTTCCATCATCCTGCATAAAATTTACCCCCTGCTACAGCCGAATGTGACTTTTTTTCACAATTCCCGGACAGTTTTTAAGAATAATTTTATCTCCGTTTTTTGAAACAAGAACACCGTCAAAAGTGCCGTAAATCGTCGTATATACATTTCTCATTACAATTATATTCAATGTCCTGTTGCTTACAGAAGCAGGATTAAACGCCAGGTCAACCATTCCTTCCGTGTCCTGTGCAACCCATTTTTTTCCTATTCCAAAAGGATGAGTTATCTGCACCGGCGGCATTGCGGTAATTTCCCCGTCAACGGAAAGCATATCATTGTTGTAAGTATCCTCATCCAAAGCCATGTAACTTGTATTTCCAAAAGAAAACACAATGTCTTTTCCATTTATATTTGCCATTCCGTACATAATTTCGCTGGAAGAACGCGGCCTAAGATACGTCCTGTTCAACATGAAAAGCCCAAGCCCCTTTCCCTGCGGAATTTCTTTTATATAGTGACGATGCTTTCCTGTGGCGAGCCCGCCTTCCAGAGCCATGGGAACAAACCATGTGGCCGTACAGCGCTGCATTGTCGGCGCGGGATTCACAAAAAGAACCTCGCTTGATTCAGCGTTAAGATGCGAGACATATCTTGCTTTTGCCGCAGGCCTGAACTTGTCGCCGCGGACAGTGAATGTCAACGCCAGCTTATCCCTTTTCCTGCTCCAGCCGATTTTTATGTGGCGCGTTCCGGAAAATGTATTGCAGGAAGCCTCAAAAGTGCTTGTCGGCACAAAACGTCTTCTAGGCCCCATAAAAGAATGATAAGCCAGCTTCTGACCGTTTTCTTTATTCCAGAAAATAACTTCCGCAAGCCCGAACGCCTTGTCATCAAAAAATTCTGCAAGCCCGATAAAATTTTCCACAGCAAAAACAAAACACACGCGGCTTTTAATCCTAAAATTAGAGAAAAATGTAGAAGTAGGAACGCCGGCAAAAGGAGCTTTTACTCCGCGGATATCAACCGCATCCGAAACTCCAGAAAAAGAACCGAAATTAATTTTTCCGTTCTGAACAATATTGCATGGCGCTTTTACAAGAGGTCTAGAATACACAAAAATCCTCAAAAAAAATTAAATCAATTTCCTTATATTATATAAGAATCTATTGCGGTTATCAAATAATTTTCTTGTTAATTAAAGACAGCGTGATAAAATTAATGGTAGCCTGAATGTCGAGTTTTTACAAATTGTGAAATAACGCTTCCGGCATATTTTCAATTTGCTCCAGATGGATTTGGCTCGCGCTTCGCTTGCATTAATTCGGGTGCTTCGCACTTTAATTAATTCAATCGCCAAAAATCTTCACAAATTGCAAATCTGCCTGCGCTTTTATTCTTTTTGCAAAAAAACTCGAAATTAAAGCCAAATAAACTTTACAACAGGAGATACTTTATGGGAATAAGACTATATTCGCTCGGTGCCGCACAGGAAGTTACCGGTTCAAAACACATAATTGAAATAGACAACCGCCAGCTAATGATTGACTGCGGCGCTTTTCAGGGAAAACGAAAAGAATCTGATGATAAAAACAGGAATTTTGACTTTAATCACGAAAAGCTGGAGGCCGTAATTCTTACCCACGGACATTACGACCACTGCGGACTTTTGCCGGTTCTTACAAAAAAAGGCTACGAAGGCAACATTTACGCAACACCTGCAACCCGCGACATAGCGAACCTTGTAATGATGGACAGCGCGCGCATCCAGGCCAGAGACGCGGAATTTCTTGCAAAGCAGGCAAAGAAAAAAGGCGAAAAATTTACCTGGCGGCCAATTTTTGATGAAGACGATGTGGTAAAATGCGCAAACCAGATTATCTCACTTTCCTACAACAGAAAAATGTACATCGCCCCGGACGTGCAGCTGGAATTTTTTGACGCCGGACACATCCTCGGCTCGGCGTTTGCAAGCCTTTCAATCCGCGGATGGCATTCAGGCATAAGCAGTCCGTACGTTCATTCAACAGGCGAAAACGAAACCCGAATTCTTTTTACCGGAGACATAGGACGAAAAGAAAAACCGATCATCCGGCCGCCGGCAACAGACATTCCCGCACCGGACTACATTGTGCTTGAATCAACCTACGGAAACCGAAAACACGAAAACCGCGAATTTGCGCTAAAAGAGCTTGAAAGAGTTGTTCGCGACACCTGCGCAAAAAAAGGCAAAATCATAATTCCTTCTTTTGCAATCGAGCGCGTGCAGGAACTGGTTTATTACCTGCACCTTTTGACAGACCAGAAAAAAATTCCGGCTGTTCCAATCTACGTTGACTCTCCAATGGCGGCAAACGCAACAAGTGTATTCCGCGTTCACCCGGAATGTTACGACGAAAGCGTAAATGAAGCATTCTTAAAGCACCACAAGAATCCGTTCGGATTCGGCTCGTTGACCTTTATAACAAGCGTGGAAGAATCAAAGGCTCTGAACAAAAAAGAAGGGCCGATGATTATTATCTCCGCAGACGGAATGTGCGAAGCCGGCCGGGTTCTTTACCACCTTGCGAATGAAATCGGCAACGAGCGCAACACAGTCCTTATAGTCGGCTACATGGCAGAAAACACGCTTGGACGAAAAATCCGGGATGGCGCAACGGAAGTAAAGATTCTTGGCGACATTTACCAGGTAAAGGCAAACGTAGAACAGATAAACGCATTCAGCGCGCACGCCGACTACGAGGAAATGACAGAATGGCTGAAAACAATCGACACAAGCCGCCTGAAAAACATCTTCATGGTTCACGGCGAAAAAGACTCCCAGGAATTCTTTACAAATTACCTGCACGAACATGGCTTTCCGGATGTAACTGTGGTAAAATATGATGAAACCTATGAATTAGGTTGAAATATAAAAAAAAGGAACAAATTAAAAAGTCAACCTGGAAATTGAAATTTCCTAACTGACTTTTTATAGGAGCAATCATGAAAAGAGTATCAAAACTTTTTACAGGCTGTCTTTGCATTCTTGCAATGGCAATCATCAGTTGCAAAGACAATGATGGGGGGGGGGAGCGACGAGCTTAAAGCGAGCGTAAACAAAGCGCTAGCCGCTTCTGTATCAATAGAAGAAGGAGCGTCCACGTCAATCGTAAAAGCTGCTGACAAAGAAAAAGTCAACGCCGAGCTGGATTCCGCCGGAATTGACAAAATCATTGCCGCCGCAACAGATTATTCAGGCTTTGTCAAAGACAACGAGGATGCCCCGACTTATTCAACAAGGGCAATGTCAGCAGAGGAGCTGGGAACAAAAGTTTCAAGAGAACTGGAAGAAAAGATTACAAAATTTAGCGAAGACCTTAAAAAGAATGGAAGAGGTTCTTTCAACTACTCAATTGCTCCAGGTGAAATCACAGGGCTTCCGGACGGAATAGAAATGACAATTCCGTTGTTCTTTATCTCAAATACCGCAGCAGCATCATCGGACGGCACAATGGCTATGACATTTACAGAAGGAATCAGCTCGACATACTTCGCAGATTTTAAAAAAACAGCCCCTGAAAGCATTTTTAAACAGTCTGCCGTAAATTCTGCCCAGAACTATAATTACAGCATAAGAGCAAGAGCGAATAGCGGAAACAGCATGGATTTAAATGGCTATGCAAAAATAAATGTTTTTACAAGCAGCTGGACTTCGTTCATAACAAAGCAGGGAATTGCTGGAAAAATTTCCACAGAACTGAAGGTTGACATAAACTTTACAGAATTCAAGGAAGTTTTTGAAAAACTGCAAAATCCTGAAAATCCTGATAAAATTTCACTGGAAACATTCTTAAACTCTAAAAACACAAAAGCATCTCTTGTAATCAATGTGTGCGATTTGAAGGGAAATGTCATTTATAATTACAAGAGCCTCGATAAGATTTCTGACATTGATGACTACATAACCTTCTTTGACCTAAGCAGCAAAATCTCAACTCTTCAACCTTAGCTGCAAAGTATTAAACATTGAAATACTAAAATTATAACCCAACGCAAACAGGGCTGCCCATTTGGACAGCCCTGTTTTATAAGCCGGTAAAATTTACGAACCGATAGTTCCTTTTGTTGAAGGAATTGCTCCGTTGCGGCGGGAATCAATTTCCACCGCGGAGCGGATTGCGCGTGCGGCGGCTTTGAACAAGCCTTCCATCTTGTGGTGGTCGCTTCTGCCGCGCAATGTGTCAAGATGAAGATTGCACTGCGCGCTGTTTACAAAGGCCTGCCAGAAATCCTCAAAACAGTCGGTCTGAAAACTTGCTTCCACACCGTTTGAATTAAGGCTTACCAGAGGAATTCCTGTAAGCTCCGCATTGCACACAAGAAACGGACGGCCGCCAAAATCAACAGCGGCGCGCAAAAGAGATTCGTCCATCGGATACAAGAACGAGCCCGTCCTGTAAATTCCGGCGCAATCGCCAAGGGCTTTTGCAAAGCACGCTCCCAAAACAATTCCAGTATCTTCAATAAGGTGGTGCTGGTCAACGTTCAGGTCGCCCTGAATTTTTCCGCTCAAATCAAAAAGTCCATGCTTGCAGAAAGAACAAAGCAGATGGTCAAAAAATCCAACCGGATTTTCAACCTCGCACTTTCCAGTTCCGTCAAGATTCAAAGTAAGGGAAATCTGTGTTTCCCGGGTTTTCCGTTCAATTGTCGCAGTACGCATTTTTTACCCCACAGACAAAAGCAAATTAAAGCATTACCTTGCGCAGCTCGTATTCCAAAATATCCGTTGCTCCAAGGCTCTGCAATTTTGGAAGCAATGTAGGAACGTCGCTTTTTTTAACCGCAATTTTTACAGCATAACCGTCATCGCCGAACAACGGAGAAACAGTCGGGCTTTTCATAGAAGGAATTCCTTTTATAAGGCTGTCGAAGTCAGCTTTCGCAACGTTCATTTCAAGCATAACGCGTGAGCGGGCCGCAAGCACCGCCTCAAAAAGCATTTTAAGCTCAAGAATCTTCTGTTTTTTAGAAGGATTTTTCATAGCCTCTTTTGAAGCATACATCCTTGTTGAAGATTCCATCAGCGTATCAACAATCTTAAGCCGGTTCGCGCGCAAAGAAGAGCCCGTAGAAGTGTTATCAATAAGAATCTGCGCAAGCGCATCATCGTTATCCTGCACAAAACCTTCCGAAGTTCCCCATGTGCGGAAAATCGTTCCTTCAATCTTTTTAGAATCAATATATTTTTTTGTAAGGTTCTGATATTCAGTCGCGATTGTAACTTTGCCTTTTAAGAGTTTTTCGTAATCTTTTGTTTCCGGTATAGCGGCAATAATGCGCACCGGATCAAAGCCTAAATCCATTATTTCTTCAACATCGTTTTCAACGCCATTTTCATAAACCCAGTCTTTTCCGCTAAAACCAACATCGGCACAGTTTTTTGCGAGCAGCGCGCTGGTAATCTGCGGTTTTACAACCTGAAAAGCCAAATCATCCTGATTTGTAACAGGAAAATAAGTTCTATCCGGCAAATGAATGGAAATTCCTACATCATTTAAAAGTTCGTAAACCGATTCATAAATCCGGCCCTTAGCCAAAAGAATCTTTAATTTTTCCATTTTTGCACTCCAAATCTGTTTTTTTATGATTGTATTATAATGAAAGAAACACAAAAAATTCAATGTTATAGCCTGAATGGTGATTTTTTTATTGCCGAATCCACAAATTGAACAGGCTGGAAGAAAAGTAAAAATCATTCATTATAAAAAAGATTGTTCAAAGCCGGTATTTTTCGTAAAATATTTTCATGGCTTTCAATGCGGCGGATTTTTTAAAAAAAACTTTAGACATCACAATTCTTTGCAAGGTTGTGGACAATTTTGGCGACATCGGATTTGTATATCGCCTTGCACGTTCGCTCTCCGACCTTTGTCCAAACCTGAAACTTAGAATTGTCGCGGATAATCTAAAGTCGTTCAGCCTTTTGTGTCCCCAAATCAACCCTTTAAAAAATGAGCAGACCGCAAACGGCTGGCAGATTTTTAACTGGAACGCAGAAAAAAACAACCTTGAATCATTCCGCAAAAATCCACCAAAAATAATCCTTGAATGTTTTCAGTGCAGCCGCCCGGAATGGCTTGAAACACTGCTTTTTGATGAGAAAGTTCCGGAAACCGTCAATATAATAATGATTGACTACCTGACGGCAGAAGACTACGCAGAAACTTTCCACAAGCTGAAAAGCCTTACAAGAAGCGCACGCGTTCAAAAAGTGAATTTTATGCCGGGATTCACAGAAAAAACCGGCGGACTTGTCCTAGACAAACCTTTTGTGTCCGCCTTAAAAAACAAAA
>ERZ1034973.1040-NODE-1040-length-17308-cov-4.258390_pt1 | contig 17308 bp, 28 predicted proteins | sample MGYA00520686_ERZ1034973 | MGnify/ENA primary metagenome ERZ1034973 (study PRJEB33766, sample SAMN09781775) | gut metagenome | biome: gut microbiome | host: Homo sapiens | place: Madagascar | study: EMG produced TPA metagenomics assembly of the PRJNA485056 data... | reverse complement strand
GCATACACAACACCAGGAGGAGAAAACGTAGTAGCATTCGGTTATTACGGTCATGATTAAATAAAGGAAGTGTGTAAAAATGGAATTATTAGGAAGATATAAAAACGGTAATTTTAACGTTGTACTTTTCAATGATGGCACGAAGATTAGGGAGACAGACGACGATGAGCTTATACCAGATTTTGCAGAGTCGATGGATATTAAAATTTGCAACTGCTGTGATATCGGCTGTAAATTTTGTCATGAGGGGAGTACGAAGGACGGGAAACTCGGAGATATCTTAAACGAGAAATTCATTGACACCTTATATCCTTATCAAGAGGTCGCGATTGGCGGAGGCGACGTAACAAGTCATCCTGATTTAATTCCATTTCTACAGAGACTCAAAGCCAAAAATGTGATCGCAAACATAACTGTAAATCAAATTCATTTTGAAAGAAAACAGGAGCTTATCAGGAAACTTGTCGATGAAAAACTTATCTATGGTTTAGGTGTGTCGCTTGTAAATCCAACAGAACATTTTCTTAGTCTTATTAAGCAATATCCGAATGCAGTGATTCATGTAATTAATGGAATCCTATCTAAATCCGATGTTAAGAAATTAGAAAATAACAAGCTGAAAATGCTTATTCTCGGATATAAACATTTAAGAAGAGGGAACGATTATTTTGCAGCCGATCAGACAGAGATCGAGAACAAGCAGCATTGGTTATACGAGAACTTAGAGGATATTGCAGATAGATTTAAAGTAATAAGCTTCGACAATCTTGCAATTGAGCAGTTGCAAGTTAAACGGCTATTGACCGATGAAGAATGGAACGAATTCTATATGGGCGACGATTCCGAATTTACGTATTATATCGATATGGTGGAAAGAAAATTCGCAAAGAACTCGACTGCCCCGATGGATCAGAGATATGATTTGTTGGATTCGACAGACGATATGTTTAATAAAATTAGAAAGCGTTGAAACCGATATTTTAAAAGGAGAAAAATGGATAAATATATAAGTGTAATTACAAATTTTGGATGTCATTATTCGTGTCCATATTGTATTGTAAAAAATAATGATTTGCATATTCCAAAGAGTACGGTTGAAGGATTGAATTCTTTAATCTCCGAAGCAGAAAAGGGCAACTGTAACTGGATTTCATTGTCTGGTGGTGGTGATCCGTTATGGGAGTATCAGAGCCACAAAGATTGGTACAGAAAATTTTTTGATATCGCATCAGATTATAAGATCGAACTACATACAAGTATTCCAAACGTAAAAACATTCCCATATTTCTTCTTCAATCGAGTTGTATATCACTTACACAGTTATGATCAGTTGAAAACTATTAAGCGAGACGGCAACGAAATTGTTCGTGTAGTATTTGTCGTTACAGAGAATTTTACAGAAGGGTTAGTTGATAAAATCGCAACATTTTGCCAGGAATCTTCTGAGATTGATGAGCTGAGTTTCCGGCAGATGGTTGACGATCATTATCAAGACACTTATTACTGCCAGAAGTATCTAAGAGAAGGTCATCAGAAGCGTTGGTGGTACATTGAGCAGTGTGATTACAATCTGTATTATTGCGAGAATAAAGTATATACAGAGTATAAAAATATTGGGGTTAATTAGGAGAAATATATTATGGATAAACAGACATTTGACTATATATCTTTGAAACCAATTGCAGATAGATTTAGAAAAGCGGCTGGGACAATTTCTGATTACGAAATCAGAGATATTGTCAAAGATCAGATTGCCCAAAAGGTAAAGGAGCAATTGGAAGATAGTTATTTTTCGTTGGAACAGATCATCGAAGACTGGTTTGATGATATGGATAATATTGAGTGGATTAATAAAACTCTGAAAGCCTCAATTGAAAACAAATTATTTGATAAAATTAGATAGGGGAATAAAAATATATGGGAGGTTTTACACCTAAAAAAGTTGAGAAATTAACCGATGAGCAAAGAAAACTTGTTGAAGATAACCATAACTTAATTTACAAGGTTTTGTACGACAAGCATCTTGATATAGATGAATGGTATGGTGTTGCAGCATTAGCATTATGTAAAGCAGCAATGTTATTTGATCCAGATAAAAAGATTCAGTTTAGTACATATGCGTGTGCGGCAATTTGGAATAATATTTGTAATCAATATGCTTTGAGTATAGCAGATAGACAGATTCCAAAAGATAAAATTTATTCGCTGGATTGCGAATATGGAACTGGTGAGGAAGCTTATACAATAAAAGATTATTATGCAGATGATTACTCTTTCGAAGATGACATATTGACAAGTGAGCGTTTTGCAAAAGGATTAAATAGGTTTAAAAATCCAAGAGACAGAAGTATTGTTGTTATGGCATCTGAGGGATATACATACGAGAAAATTGGACATGCTTACGGAATTTCACGAGAACGGGTCCGGCAGATCATTAAAAGATATGCGTTCTATATAGGGTATAAACTTCCAAAAGGCAAAGGATTCAATAGGAGAGGCGAATGACAAAATATGTTCTGACTTTAGTGACCTTTTGTGTGGTCCTGTGGGCTTGGTTAATACATCACCAACGACAATTTCCACGATACGAATGGTACAAACCTTTCAGAAGGCGTCTGAGGGCTTTAATAGATGAATATTGCAAGGTAAGTAAAAATCTTCGCTCAGTTAAAACTCTGATTTCAAAGACCGAAAATGACCTAAATTTAATCACAAACACGTCTTCACGTCGGGAAGTCTTCCAAAATAATCTCAAAATGTTACGAGAAAAACAGAACGAATTAGAGAATAAGTATATGGATCTCAGCGCAAAAATCACTGAGCTGTATTCAGAGCACTCTAATGAGATTGAGTCGGCGAAAAATACGCTTAACCCCAAGATGTTGGAACTACGGGATTTGTGGCGTGTTTATAAAGAAAACAGAATATAAGGAGAGAAAAATGAACGGATTAACTAGCAGAGAAGTAGTAAAAAACCGCGAGTTGTATGGCAGCAACAAATTGCCAGAACCGCCGGTAAAGCACTGGTACGATTTCGCAAAAGAAGCACTAAGCGAGAAAATCACATTAATCCTGATCGCGATTGCAGTTTTACAACTTGTGTTAGGCGTTTTGGGAGTAATGGAGCTTTCTGATCCAGTTATGATTTTGGTGGTTTTGGCTATTGTGACAGGAATTAATGTAAAAACTGGACTCGGCGTTCAGAAATCAGCATTGGAATTAAAGGCAAAAACATCAGTTAAGTATTGTGATGTGATTCGAGATGGTAAAGTTCAGACCATCAATAGAGAAGAATTAGTTGTTGGTGATCTTGTATGCATCGGTATGGGACAGGAAATCTTCGCAGATGGTTATCTGGTTGATGGAAAAATTTCCGTAAACAATGCTGCCATCAACGGCGAGACAAAAGAGTGCGTTAAAACGCCAGTTGCGGGATATGTTCATAAAAAAACCACATCCACATCGGCGTATACAAATCAGAACTGCTTATTTGCCGGTACGACAGTAATGTCAGGCGAAGGAAAAATGACCGTAACTGATGTTGGAACCAACACGGTAAACGGCGACACTCTTGTAAAAATGCAGACACTTGAAGCGCCTAAAACCGCATTAGATATCGCTCTGGATAATCTTTGCGACTTTATTTCCAAATGGGGAACGGTAGCTGCTGTGATTGCGTTTGTCGCATTAACTATTTCCGGCATTATGAGTGTTGGTTTTGGAGAATATTTTAATGGCGGAGTATTGAGCATCATCCAGAAATTTGCGCAGAATTTCTCGATTGCATTAACCATTATTGTGGCAGCTGTTCCTGAAGGACTTCCGCTTATTGTGAAACTTGTTACAAAGCAGAACGTTAAGACCATGGAGACCTTTAATATTCTTGCGAAGAACCCAGGGAAAATTCCTGAGCTGGCGTATGTAGATCTCATTTGTACAGATAAAACTGGAACACTGACTACTGGCGTGATGACACCACAAGTTGTAATTGATGCAGAGGGCGATGAAGTAGAGAAAAATTCTACGTTATGGTCCAATATCGAAGCAAATATTTGTTTAAACAATAGCGCGACATTTGATTCTGAGGGGAATATTACAGGCGGAAACTCCATCGATAGAGCGGTATTAAGCCTTGTGTCCTCCGAAAAATATGCGAATATTTGCAAAAGATTTCCGATGAAGCTTAAACAAGCATTTAATAGTGAGAATAAATATTCTGCTTATACCTGTTCTGATGGAATTACATATTACAAGGGCGCACCTGAAAAACTGATCGAACACTGTTCAAAGTGTTTAATCAATGAGACAGTTTCTTCTATTGGTGACAAAACGGATCTTTATGAAAAGATCAAGTCAATGACAGAAAAGTCGATGAGATGTATTGCTTTGACGATGTCAAATAATGATTTAGAGGAGAATAGTCTTCCAGATGGTATGACACTTCTCGGAATTATCGGAGTAGTTGATCCGGTTCGCAAAGAGGTTCCGAAGGCAGTACAGGTAGCTCATGAGGCAGGAATTCAGGTCGTTGAGATCACTGGAGATTGCATTGAAACAGCGAAGGCCGTAGCCACAGAATGCGGAATTTACAAAGATGGCGATGTGGCACTTACAAACGATGAGTTCGAGGCAATGAGCGATGAAGAAGTAAAGGAGATTATCCCTTCCTTAAGAGTTATTTCCAGATGTTCACCGAACACAAAACTGAGACTGGTTACGCTTGCTCAGGAAATTGGAAGATCCGTGGCAATGACAGGAGATGGAGTAAATGACTCACCGGCTCTGAAAAGAGCGGATGTGGGATTCGGAATGCAGAGTGGATCTGATGTTGCTAAAGAAGCATCTGACATTATTCTGACGGATGATAACTTTGCCAGCGTAGTTAAGGCCGTCGAGCTTGGAAGAACCTTCATGCATAACATCATGATGTTCTTAGAGTTCCAGCTTCCAATCAATATTGCACTTCTAATTCTGAGTGTCGTATATCCACTGTTCGCGACTGGTGCATTATTAGCATCGGTTCAGATTCTTATTGTAAACATCATTATGGATTCCCTGAATTCTTTATCATTCGGAGGAGAACCGCCAAAGGATGAATATATGACCGAGAAGCCTATCAAAAAGGGATCAGGATTATTTATTCGTGGCGCAAAAAAGAGAATCACTTTAAGTACAACAGTATTTATCGCATTGTACGGAATCATCACCTTAAGTCCAGTATCACAGCTGTTTACAACAGAGATAGAAGCTATGACTGCGAGATTTGCACTGTTATGTTTCATGGCTGTATTTAACGGCTTTAGCATTAGAACAGAACATATGAATTTATTCAAGGGACTGTCTAAAAATAAGATGTTCGTTTATATCGCGGTCGGTATTTTTGCGGGAACTATTTTACTTTGCAATTTTGCGGAGAATTTAGTAAAGGTAACGGCTCTCGACGCAAAGCATTGGATCGCAATTATCGCACTAGCATTTATGGTTGTACCCGTTGATCTTATTAGAAAAGCGGTTGAGAAAAAAGAGAATAACTAAACACAAAATAACAGGAGGAAGAAAAATGGTAAATTTAGTAAAGGGACAGAAAGTGGATTTAACAAAGGGCAACAAAGGTCTGAAAGAAATCATTATCGGCCTGGGCTGGGATGTGAACCGTTTTGATGGAGACAATTTTGATCTCGACGCAGCTGCATTTCTTCTTAACAAAACCGGAAAGGTTAAAGAATCAAGAGATTTTGTTTATTATAACAATCTTAAACATTATAGCGGGGCTGTTATCCATATGGGAGACAACCTTACAGGCGCTGGTGATGGAGACGATGAACAGATTATTGTTGATTTGACGAAGGTTCCAGACGATGTGGAGAAGATTGATTTCACGGTTACAATTTATGACGCTGATGCAAGAATGCAGAACTTCGGAATGGTATCTAATTCGTTCATTCGTGTGGTCAACAAAGAGACAAACGAAGAGTTAATTTGTTACGATCTTGGAGAAGATTATTCTACAGAAACCGCAATGGTTCTTGGAGAATTATACAGACATAACGGTGAGTGGAAATTCAATGCAATTGGTGCCGGATACGCTGGTGGATTACAGGCGCTTTGCAATAGTTTTGGGGTGTAAGGAGGAAAGCGAAAATGGCAGTAAGTTTAATAAAAGGTGAAAAAGTAAATCTCTCAAAAATGGTCGAAAAATTAGCTAATGTCACCGTAGGACTTGGCTGGGATATGGCCAAAAAGGGTGACAGTATTGATTGTGATTCTTCAGTATTTGTACTCAAAGAGGTAAAGAAAACTATTACGAAAAAAGCAGGAGGTTTTTTCGGACTTTTCGCAAAGGAAGAAACTGAAGAGGTGACCGAGTCTGGATTGTTAAATAGTAGCGATATCGTCTATTACGGACACCTGCATCATTCAAATGGGTGTGTTAATCATCGGGGCGACAACCTTGTTGGTGGCACAGGAAAAAGAAATGATGACGAGCAGATTGCGATCAATCTAAAGAATATGCCAGAGGATGTAAAAAGCTTGGTTGTAGTCGTAAATATTTATAACTGCAAATCAAGACATCAGCATTTCGGAATGATTAATAATTGTTATGTAAGAATTGTCGATGACGCTACAAAAGAGGAAATCTGTAGATACAATCTCACCGATAATTATGATTCTTGTACAGCACTCGTTGTTGGAGAATTATATCGTACAGGCAATGAATGGGAATTCAAGGCAATTGGCAAAGGAACAAATGCTGGTAGCATTGAGGAAATGGCCAGAGAATACAAAGTGAGAGGTTAATAAAATGGCAGTAAGCTTAAACAAGGGCGATAAGGTAAGTTTGTCAAAAGATAATATTGTCACAAAAATTTCTGTATGCTTAGGATGGGATATTGCGAAATATGACGATGACGGAGATTTTGATTTAGACGCATCTGCGTTTGTACTTACCAAAACAGGAATGACTAGATGCGACGAAGACTTTATCTTTTACAATAATCTTAGACATCCTAGTGGTGGTATTGAGCATAGTGGAGATAATTTAACAGGTGCAGGATCTGGTGATGATGAGGTTATTAAAGTAAACCTTTCAAGTCTTCCGAAGTATGCAGACAAAATTGTATTCTGCGTAACAATTCATGAAGCCGTTAGACGTATGCAGAATTTTGGTATGGTTGAAAATTCTTATATTAGAATCGTAGATGACACAACTGGCAAAGAGATCATGAGATATGACTTAAAAGATAAATTTGGAAATGCCACAGCAGTCATTGCGGGTGAAATTTATAAGGATGAATCAGAATGGAAATTCCATGCAGTAGGCGATGGTTTTGAAGGAAGTCTTTTTGACTTATGTGGAAAATATGGAATTGAGGTGAATTAAATGTCGAACTTGGTATCGCTTATTTTCGGTATTTTAGTTATTGGCGTACTTGTTGCATTAATTATTAATAAGCCATTTTTCAAGCAACTCGCTATTAAATTTAGGGGCAGAACAGACGAGATTATGCGTCAGGATGCATCGACTCCAAACGGGGCAAAAGATTATTATAACAACGCAATCGAAGAGAGAAGAAAAGTATATGCCAATGCAGAAAGATTATTTATTGAGACATCCGGCAAATTAGAGGAATCTGAGAAGGAATTATACAATCTGAAAAAGAATCTAATGAAGATCGATAAGCAGATTAACGATTGTCTTGATGCTAACAATGATAATGATGCAAGACAGTATGCAATGAGAAAAATCACAGTGCAGAAAAAGATGGAAGTTCTTAAAGAATGCATTGAAGAGCATAAGAAAGCAAAAGAACAGAACCAGACAGCTATGGATAATGCTAAGCGTAATTTAGAAGAACTTCAGGAAGAAAAAGAGAGAACAATCTATCAGCTGGAAGCGGATCAGCAGATTATTGCGCTGCATGAGAGCATGAATGCGGCAGCTAGTTCCAATGAGAACGATAAGATGCTTGAAAGAGTTCGTGAAGGCGCGAGAAAAACAAGAGAAAGAGCGGCCGGTGCTCAGATTGCATATGACAGTAGTAGCGAGGCAATGGATCGGCGTATTGAAGCACAGGAAAGAAATCGTGAAGCTGATGAGGTGCTCAACGAAATGAAACGCAAGAGAGGATCTGCTAAATGATCGTTTTGAATATTGGAGTATTTGTAGTAATTATTGCGGCCGCCTTTGTAGCTGGATTTATTACAGGTAAGAAAAATAAATAATATCGACTATCCGTGGTGTCACAGCTACGGGTAGTGTTTCAGAAAATATAGGAGGAGGAACGATATGCCGCCACAGATTATTTATACGCTTGAGGATAATAAAGAGATCCTTGAGTGTGGGCCATTTAAGATCGAAAGAGATAAATTACATAGTGCCGACTGGATCGAGTTATTGACGATGCTTGGTGTCCAGGTTACGTGCAATTACAGTGTCAAAGAGGCAAAATTCAAAGAGGCAAAAAACGATGATTGAAGCGTTTGTAAAAGCACTTACAGTAAATCTGGCAGTTACAGCTATATGGTATGCATCAGAGTGGATGCAATTCGGAGAATTACAATTCAACAGGGAGTGCGATAACATCGTAAACACTATTTATTTGTTCATTTTGTGGTACTTATTTTATGAAAATAAACGATGAAATCGATCTTTCGTAGGAGGTAGATGTGAAGTTATATTTATTACTTGGAATGTTGTTTTTACATATTGTTGATGATTACTATTTGCAAGGTTGGTTGGCTTCAGCTAAGCAAAAATCATGGTGGAAAAAAAATTCGCCAGACAAACTATATTCCAAAGATTATATTATGGCGCTTTGTGAACATGCATTTAGTTGGACATTCGTGATTATGTTAATTCCGATGCTCTACACCTATGTATCTTATGGCAAATTTCCACCTGCTTTATTCGTGGATTTTGTTGTAAACTGGGCAATTCATTGTTGTGTGGATCATTTAAAAGCAAATAAGAAAAAGATTAATTTAATTCAGGATCAAGTAATTCATTTCGTTCAAATTATTGGAACATGGCTAATGTTTATTGAATTAAGTTAGGAGAAATTGATGGAATATAAAATTGCAAGGATTCAGCATTCTGGCACATGCGGAGAACGCTGGACTGACCGTGAAGACGGCAGATATATACATAGAGTAGGGCGAACAGTAGAGCTTGACGTGGAGAATATAGAGGTAGGAATACCGATGATTCTGCATTATGTAAAAGATCAGGATGGTAGTGACTATAGCAGTTTTATCCTGGCAACAAGTCGTGTAAAAAGAGTTTCAGTGCCGGATGATAATACTGTGATCGTCGAGACAAGAAATAGTATTTTTAGGTTTGAGAAATGTAAGTAAGATAAGATTTCATGGGCAGATCGCCCAGATTCCCTCATTAAATTCGAAAGGAGTAAAGAGATTTGCTGCAGCATAAATCCGGATTTGCTCCAAACAGAGATGGAAGAAAATTTCAAATTGTATAACGAAGATTGTTTTGTGCAAATGCAGAAAATGATTGACAAAAAAGTTACAGTGGATGCCATAATTTGCGATCCGCCATATGGTATTAGCTATGCCGACTGGGATATAAATTTTAATATGTCTGATGCACTAAATATGTGTAATCAGCTCTTAAAAGATAACGGAAATTTGATTTTGTTTCAGGGTTGGAGCAATGTGTCTGAAACAAAAGAGTTGTGCGATAGTCTATTTAAAATTCAAAATTGGATTATATGGGACAGAATTAAAGGTAGAGGCGCAAAGAAGAATCTTGTGTCAACGAGAGAAGATATCTTATGGTACTGTAAAGGCTCTGAACCAACATATCACAAGATTTATTCTAATATTCCTAAGAAAACCGGCGGTTTAGGAAAGAAAAATGGTCAGGAAAATCGCGCTCTTACTAATGTATGGTATGATTTATCGCCTATTGTTCCGTGGAGCAAAGAGAGAAATGGACATCCAACTCAGAAGCCTGTCCAACTTATGGAACGCTGTGTAAGTATATGGACGAACGAAGGAGATACAATCCTTGATTTTACGGCAGGAAGCGGCTCTACCGGCGTCGCAGCTCTGAACTTAGGTCGTAAATTTATTGGCATCGAAAAAGATCCAGAATGGTATCAAGTTGCATTAAGTAGATTACAGGAAGCAGGTGATATTGCTTGCTAAAAATCAATAAAATTTATAACCAAGATTGTCTGGAAGGCATGAAATTGCTTGACGATCATTCTATCGATCTGATTTGTACGGATCTTCCTTATGGTGTCACACAAAATAAATCAGATATCGTGATTCCGTTTGAGCCGCTATGGGAGCAATACGAGAGAATAATTAAAGAAAACGGTGCAATTGTTTTGTTTGGTCAGGGTATGTTTTACATTGATCTTGTGGACTCCAATCGCAAGCTGTTTCGATACGATCTGGTTTGGGACAAGATCTTGACTACTGGATTTTTAAACGCCAAGAAGATGCCATTGAGACAACATGAGCAGATCGCTGTGTTTTATAAAAAGCCTCCAACATATAATCCTCAATTCACTGTTGGAAAGCCATTACATAGTCAGGGTAAAGCTTGCAATGGAGATGAAGTTGTAAACAATAATTATGGAAAATTTGATCGAAACAACAACGATCGTGCTGGCAGTACGGAGAAATATCCAACCAGTATCATTCGAATTCAGAAACCACATTCCAGTAAAGCAAAGCATAGAACCGCAAAACCCGTTGAGCTAATCGAATGGATTATCAAGACATATACAAATCCAGGTGAGATTGTGTTAGATTCATGCGCTGGAAGTGGAACTACGGCTATCGCAGCTATGTGCACAGGAAGAAACTGGATCTGTTTCGAGAACGATAAGGACATATATGAGGTGGCGAAAGAGAGAATTAAAGAGTATCAGTAGCGATGAATTTTTAGTTTCAAAAGGAGATTTAGATGTTAAATAAAGAAAAATTTGCAAAAGAAATTGTCGAGATTGCAATAAATGGCAATTCCAATAAGATTGCTGTAGTAGATGGAAAACCATGTATATGTGGAAATACAAGGTGTCACGACTGTGATTTTTTTAATGGTGGCACTTGTATTAAGGAATTAAATGAATGGGCGAATTCTGAATATGAAGAGTCAGAAATCGATTGGGACAAAGTTCCGGTAGACACACCGGTTTTGGTCTGGGACAACGATAATAAATATAAGAAAAAGAGGTATTATGCCGGAAGAGATGGAATAAAATTCATGACCTTTGATTTTGGAGCGACGAGCTGGTCTTGTGATGAAAAAACAAGTTCATGGTTTAATTGCGAACTCGCCAGAAAAGAGGATATTCAGAAATACAGAAAGAGGTAGTGTATGCCGAATTATGAATCGAAGACATGTCAGAATATGGAATGTCCCTGGCGAAAATATTGTAGAAGTTTTAGACCCAATACAGAGCAAGTTTGCGCCCATTATATTGCTCCTAAGCCTAAGCCTGATCCAGTTCCGATCAAATGGGAGAAAGAATATTCAGATTCTACTCTTATGAGTTTCACAAAGAAGCAGCTCATCGAGTATATTCATTGTCTTGTACATAACAACAATGTTTTGCAGGAGACGGTAAACGAACAAGCCGATACGATGATGAAGATATCAAATACACAAAGCAAATAAAGAGGAATAAAAATGGAATTTGTAAAACATTATTATCCACCTTTGAGAACACACGTCGAGGAAACAGAGTATCTCAATATAGATGCAAATATAAAATTCGATAATGAGGTAGTGTTTTGCGGGAAGCCTCGAATTATCTTAAAAGCAATGTATGATAAGCCATTCTTTTCATGGTCTAAATATGAAATCGGCGTTGGAATACGAGACGATGACGATTTTGATATCGGGTATATCTATAAACCAACAAAAGAGCAGTTTTTCGATGCTTTACATGAATTAATTAACTGGATTCATGACCTTGAAATGGGATGCTGCTGTTGGGATGAATTCATTAAAGATTCGAATTTCTTTCCAAATTTGGACTGTGAAAGAGAGAGGTGGTAATTATGAAAAAAATATATAGTGTTTGGACAGTACAATTTTTTTCATACACTATCTATCAAGGGATATTTAGAAAAAACAAAGAACCAAAAGTAAAAAGTTGTTGGGTATTAAGGAACAGAAAATTCATTTATGCTGAGAATGAGAAAGTTGCAGAAGAAAAGTATAGCGCCTGGTTTAAAAAAACATACATAGGAGTAACTCGCGGCTGGGGAGACTGGGACATGTGGTCAGATGGTGTTGGCTACGACATGGACGAGGATTGTATTAAAATTCTTTCAGAAGGATTATGTACTTCAGAGAAAATTGACGTAAACATTGAGGAACTAAGGAAAAATATGCAAGCCGAAAATTTTCGAGAATGGTGGTTCGGAGAGAATTATGAACAAAAGAGAGAAAAAGAAATTATATAAAAATACGCTTATTAAGGTCAAAAAACTGCATCCGAAAAAAGGCGACATAATTTTTATAATGCCAGACTTTAATAGAATTGATTCTGATGTAGTGTTTAAGTATTTTGAAGCTTTATGCAGAGAAAAAATACTTGGTGATGCATATCTTGCATTATTGCCATGTCCAATTAAGTCAATTGGGGATAAAGAGACTGCACAGGAGTTTGTTAATGCAAGTCAGAAACAAGTAAATAAGATGGAATGATATCTTATAAGATATGATGAAAAATCTGTTTTAGGAGGAATAAAATTGCATTACTGTTTACATTTATTAACAAAAAAGCTACCAACAGAAAAAGATATTGAAAAAATAATGGCTCCGTATAATGATGAAACCGTATATAGAGAAAATGACGACGAAAATACCGAGATTGATTACCCAGAATTTACATGGGATTGGTATCAAATTGGAGGAAGATACAAGGCAAAGCTCAAATTAAAGGCTGACCTGAATGATGAGGATTTCGAAAATAGCCGGTTGTACAGATGGTGTTATTATGAACCCAATGAGAGAAATGGAAGACTATTTTGGTCAAGTCTATTGTCTACTTTAAAAGAAAATTTTACGGAGTCGTGGATGTATAACGAGGAAGAATGGTTTTCTTGTTTAGGAATATATGACGGCTTTATTCGAGTAGACGGAGCAAGACTGAAAGATGTAATAAACACCGATGAACTTGATTGCTATATTTTTGTCCTTCCTGATGGAACAGCAGTGGCAAGGGAACGTTATGATGGCGATAAGTTTATTGAGTGTAAGGATTTTGATCAGAAATATAAGAAAGCATTAGCCGATAATATGGACGGATTTATTACTATTTTAGATATTCATGATTAAGATAAATTTACGCTTTTAACGGGAGAATATATAAATGGCAACATATGAAAGACTGTACAACGATAAGGGCGAACTGGCGGTATTATATGGAAGTTTTTGGAGTACCAGCGATGCTGAAATGAATCACTTAGAAGGCGAAGAAGCATATCGGCTGGCTCTGGATAAAAGAGTTATAGAGTTCTGGCAGTCTAACAAAGATTTCTACGACATGTTGGACTTCTTAAGCAGTATTGGATACAACTGGCCAAGTGGAGAACCGGATAGACAAGAATTAGCTTGGATTCCCAAAGGAACACCATTTTATATTCATACATATGACGGTGATGAAACAATTGAAACGCCAGAGAGTTGCAACATGATTATAGCGTAGTGAGTGAAATAAGCATTTCAGGAGGTGTAAAATGAGTACGAATTATTATTTGATGACTCAAAACAAAGAACTTGTAAAGAAGTATTTTCCTAACGAGTATGAATTAGTCGATGAGCCATATTTGGGATATGAAATACATATTGGAAAGAGGAGTATTGGATGGATGCCATTATTCCAGAATCATGACAAAGCATACAGAAGCGTTTCTCAAATGATCAAATTTATTTCGGATCACAAAAATGATCTTGAGATTTTTGATGAATATGGGCAAGTATTTACGTTAGATGAGCTAAAACACGAACTTGTTGATTGGGGAAAAGATCAAAAGATTATGTATATGAAATATATCCCAGAGGGTGTTAAAAATAGGTTCGGCGGAAAACAATATCTCATTGAAAGCACGGAAGATGATTATGATATTACTATTCCATATGATCACGTTGAATATGAAAAATTAGATCCTTATAACCATAATAATTTTTGGCGTTCCGATGAGTCGTTTTATACAAAGGATAAAGATGGATATGATTTTGCGAAAGGAGACTTTTGCTAATGACGGATTTAGAAACTTGGTTCCTTGATTTTGGCAGTGATCATATTTTTAGGCTATACGATCCATTTTCAATTTGCGTAGTGGAAAAAGTGCGAATTAATAATATGATTGAACTTCCAAACAAAGATGTACTAATTGAATATTCGGTAGTTAATAGCGAAGAAGATTTTAACGCAGAATGGGGTAAAGCACCTTTATGTTATAAAAAACTCAGTGAGATCAAATTGGAGTATCATCCGTATGATAATCAATTTTGTTCAAATGCAACTGCCTTACCAGCAACCGAGTAAAGGAGACAAAATGAGCTGGAATCCTGTGTTGAATAAATTTATTGAGATAAAAAATACATATAAAAGTAAAATTGGCGAACCAACCTATTCTTATAAATCTGGCTATACAGATGAATCAAAAACATGTCTCGAACGATGGGTTGAAGAGTTAATTGAAAAATTCCCAGATAAACAATTCCAGCAGTACGAAGAACTTATTTCTTACTTGGAAATGAATCAATGGAATCAGTTTTTGATAATCAGATATGCCAGATATAGTAATGTGTATGACGGTGAGATCGAATCTTCTGGCGAAGATTTTTGGGACAGATATAACGGATTTTATAGAGAATGCAGGAGCGTTGTTATTGACGTTGTAAATGATAAAATTGTATTAGCACCATTTAAGAAATTCTTTAACATCAATGAGCTTGAAGAAACTCGTCTGGAGAATGTAGAACGTAGAATTGCTACTGCGACAAATGTTGAATTTTCTAATAAACTTGATGGCTCAATGCAATCGGCAACGTGGTATGATGGTCGGATTATTATGGCTGGAAGTCAGGCAATTGATCCAAGTAATTCATGGAGACTACAGGAAGGTTATAGAATGCTTGATTTGCGTCCAGGTTATAAGAGAATGTTGATCGAACACCCTGGCCTGACTTTTATTTTTGAATATATTTCGCTTAAAGATGCTCATGTGGTTAAATATAAAAAAGAGCAAGAGGGATTATATTTGATTGGCGTGAGAAACAATAATGACGGCAGAGAATTACCATACCGTTCTGTTTTAGATGTCGCATATGTTTATAATATTCCGACAACGGAGATTTTTGATAAAACATTAGACCAGGTAATGGCAGAACTTGATGAAAAATCTTCTGATGAAGCAGAAGGGTTTGTCATTAACATTGATGGATATAAGGTTAAAGTCAAGTACAATGACTACGTTCATATCCATAAAGCTTTATCTAAATTATCCTCAATAAATCTAATCATCAAGTCTATTGCAGATGATACGTTCGACGACCTTCTTTCGAAACTTCCAGAAGCTTATCATGACAATGTAAAAAGAGTTGCAAATATTGTTTTTAATTATATTTGTGACACTGAGAGCATCATTAGAAAATATTATAACGAAGCACCAAAGAACGATAAAAAGGAATTTATGATTTGGGTCGATTCTAACGTTCCCAAAAAATATCGCGGATTCTGTCGATCTTTGTATCTCGGAGATCCAATTAATGTATTAAAAAAACATAATGGTTCTGGCTATTTAAAACTCAAAGATATGGGTATCGAGGATTATGGAAAACTATTTACAAACAACGAGAATGAATAACAGGGAACAAAAAAACGAGGTAAAAATGACAATCAAAGACATTGAAACAAAACTTTCATGTAAATCTTCGCTCTATGTTATGTGCGGGCTTTCCGGTAGTGGGAAGTCCACCATTGCTAAAGAATACCAGAAAAAGATTCCTGGCAGCGTGATTATCTCTTCTGATGAGATTAGAGAAGAATTATGTGATGGGAACCGTGCGGATCAGAGTAAGAACGACGTAGTGTTTAGAATATTTCACGATAGAATCCGCAAGAATTTGGAGGAACATAAGAGTGTAATCGTAGATGCAACCAATATTACACGAGGATCCCGTAGAGCTATTCTGGGCAAAGTGAACGGTCTGGATATTAATAAGATTTGCCTGATCGTTCCGAAACCGTATGAGCAGTGCCTGGTTGATAACAAGCTGCGCAAATGGCCGGTTCCCGATGAGGTGATTGAAAATCAGCGCCGCCGGTTCCAGATTCCATTCAAGGAGGAAGGTTGGACGGAGATTAGAATTGAGGGTGGATTCAAGGATCGGCCTTATAAATTCGACGAGATGATGAAAGGGTATGATCAAAAAAGTCCATATCATGCTTTTACTTTAGACGAGCACTGCCAGCTTGCGGCTGACATGTTCTTCGACATCAAAGGATACAGACAGCCATGGTATGCTGGAGCACTACTGCATGATGTCGGAAAACTGTTTACACAGACTATTGATGAAAACGGTGTAGCTCATTACTACAATCATGAAAACGTTGGCTCGTATGAGATTTTGTCATTAAAACCGAATGAAGAGGACATTGTAGATATCTGTTTCCTGATTAATTATCACATGCTACCGTTTAGTTGGAACCTTAATTGGAGCGAGCCGACGAGAACTATGAAGAGATGGCAGCGACGATTCGGAGAAGAAAAGTATCAGATGTTATTAGATTTCCATGAATGCGATATGGCTATGGCGTAGGAGAATAATCATATGGAATATACAAAATGGGAAGACGGCAAGGTTAAACACGTACTTGATTTTGACAAATGCATAGAATCTTTGAAGGAAAGAAATGCTGATCAAAATGTTCGTATTAAAATTCTCGAAGCAGATAATAAACATCTCAAAAGCGAGCATTACAAAGATGATGAATTGCGGAATCTGCAGCATAAATATGACGAGCTGAAGAAGGATGCTCACAGAGGGTTTCCTATTACCGAAAAAGAAGAAAAGCGGATCAATGAATGGAAGTATAAACACGAAATGCAGGAACATCCGAAAGCAAGTTATACCTATATTTTCGCACCTACTGCATTAGGGTTAGCTGGTAGAATTAAATGTTCATGTGGGGCTGAATTTGATTTCAGAAAGTTGGATTAGGAGAATAATACTATGATTGATCGTTTGAAAATTATATGCAACAAAAATTCTCGCTCAAATTTGATCGAAGATATTATTGAAATTGCCATAGAA
>ERZ1034973.1024-NODE-1024-length-17511-cov-16.094581_pt1 | contig 17511 bp, 13 predicted proteins | sample MGYA00520686_ERZ1034973 | MGnify/ENA primary metagenome ERZ1034973 (study PRJEB33766, sample SAMN09781775) | gut metagenome | biome: gut microbiome | host: Homo sapiens | place: Madagascar | study: EMG produced TPA metagenomics assembly of the PRJNA485056 data... | reverse complement strand
CCAGCTCTTCGAGTTGGCTCATCTCCTCCATGGCGAGGTAGGTGCTTCCCGTGCAGCTGTTGATGCAGGTTGGGTAGACCACGACCGTCAGATTGGTCAGACCGGTGTCACCGTTCATCCTAAGGTTTATATTGCCTGCGGCATCTCCGGTCAGATCCAGCACATCGCCGGTATGCAGGATTCAGGCATCATCATCTCCGTAAACAACGATCCTGATGCCCCCATCAACAAGATTGCCGACTACGTCATCAACGGCAATGTCGAAGACGTCGTCCCCAAGCTCATCAAGTACTACAAGCAGAATTCAAAGTAAATAATATACAAGGAGTTAAGGAGTTAAGGAGTTAAAGTAGTTAAGACAATAGCATTTGTATGTTTAGATTCGAAGATATTTATGCCTGGCAGAAGGCTCACGCTTTTGTATTACTCGTTTATCGGGTAACAGGACATTTTCCTGAAGTGGAGCGATTCGGATTGATTTCCCAATTCAGAAGGGCAGCTGTGTCTATCGAAGCAAACATTGCAGAAGGCTATAAGAAGCTTAGCAAAGCTGACAAACTCCGCTTCTTCAACATTTCGCAAGGAAGTCTTGAGGAATGTAGAGATTACATCATCTTATCAAGAGATTTAGATTTCTTGCAGAAAGGTGAATTTGAGGCATTATGCATGAGTATTGAAGAAGCTAGTAAACTTCTAAATGCATATTGCAAAGGTGTTATAAACAATAGTGCTATCAGCTAGCATTTTAGGAGATAAAGGTGTTGTCTTAACTCCTTTAACTCCTTAACTCCTTTAACTCCTTCCAAAAACAAAAAAAATATGGCTAATTACTATAGTGATCACCCTGAGATTGAATTTCATCTCAATCACCCCCTCATGAAGCGTGTTGTGGACTTGAAGGAACGCAATTACGTAGAGAAAGACCAGTTCGAAGATGCACCTGTCAACTACGAGGATGCCATCGAGAACTACAAGCGACTGCTGGATATTACCGGCGATGTGGCAGCCAACATCATCGAACCCAACTCTGAGGATGTCGACCTCGAAGGTCCACACCTGGAGAATGGCCGCATGATCTATGCCAGCAAGACATTCGAGAACCTCGATGCCACCCGCAAGGCAGGCCTCTGGGGCTTGTCCATGCCACGTCGTTACGGCGGCTTGAACCTGCCTAACGCCATTTTCTCTATGGCTTCAGAAATCATCGCAGCAGCCGATGCAGGTTTCCAGAACATCTGGTCACTCCAGAGCTGTATCGACACCCTCTATGAGTTCGGTTCAGAGGAACAGCGTCAGAAGTACATCCCTCGCATTTGCGCAGGCGAGACCATGAGTATGGACTTGACCGAGCCAGATGCAGGTTCCGACTTGCAGCGTGTCATGTTGAAGGCCACACAGGATGAGGACGGCACATGGCGTCTCAACGGTGTGAAGCGTTTCATCACCAATGGCGACTCCGACATCCACTTGGTACTGGCTCGTTCAGAGGAAGGCACCAAGGACGGTCGTGGCCTTTCAATGTTCATCTACGACAAGCGTGATGGTGGTGTCACCGTTCGTCACATCGAGCACAAGCTCGGTATCCATGGTTCACCAACCTGCGAGTTGGTTTACAAGAATGCCAAGGCAGAACTTTGCGGCAACACCCGTCTCGGTCTGATCAAGTACGTGATGGCACTGATGAACGGCGCCCGCTTAGGTATCGCCGCACAGAGTGTAGGTGTAGAGCAGGAAGCTTACAACGAGGGCTTGGCCTATGCCAAGGAGCGTGCCCAGTTTGGTGAGAAGATCATCAACTTCCCAGCCGTTTACGACATGCTGTCAAGAATGAAGGCCAAGTTGGATGCAGGCCGTTCACTCCTCTACTGCTGCGCCCGCTATGTCGACATCTACAAGGCATTAGAAGACATCGCCCGCGACAGCAAGCTCACTCCCGAGGAGCGTCAGGAGATGAAGAAGTACACCCGTCTTGCCGACGCCTTCACACCATTGGCCAAGGGTATGAACTCAGAGTATGCCAACCAGAACGCCTACGATGCCATCAGCATCCACGGAGGTTCCGGTTTCATCATGGAGTATAAGTGCCAGCGCCTGTTCCGTGATGCCCGCATCTTCTCTATCTACGAGGGTACCACCCAGTTGCAGGTAGTTGCAGCCATCCGTTACATCACCAACGGCACCTACCTCAACATCATCAAGGAGATGTTGGAGAGCGAGGTCAGTGACGATCTGAAGGCATTGAAGGCCCGTGTAGCCAAGTTGGCAGACCTCTACGAGGCAGCCATCAACAAGGTGAAGGAAGCCAACGACCAGGCAGTTCACGACTTCCTGGCTCGCCGTCTCTACAACATGACTGGCGACATCGTGATGTCTCTCCTCATCCTCGACGACGCCACCAAGTCACCCGAGCTGTTTGCCAAGAGTGCCAACGTATATGTCCGCATGGCAGAGGAAGAAGTCCTCGGTCATTCCGCATACATCCAGAACTTCACTCCCGAATCTCTGGACAACTTCAAGGCATAAGTTTCAATAACAACATAATGAAAAAGTCCGTGGAAAAATAAATTTCCACGGACTTTTTCATGTTATTTTTTCTTCTTTGTATTACTTCTCGCCATCGAAGGGTCTGCTATATACTTTTGTTGTGGATGATTAATCATCTCCGGAATCCAATAGAAGAGCTTGTTTGCCAATCGTAAAGGTTTTATGTATTTATCCTTCATAGGCTTGGCCGCTCTTTGAATTATCAAAGCAAGCTCTTCGTAGCTATAAGGCTTAAAAGCGCATAAATCTACAAGGAGTTGACTAACCTTTTCCCGAGATGCCCACTTTCCTAGTTTTGCAACTCGTTCTTGGAGCCCTTTAGGAAGTTCCCTCAGTAATTCGTTACGACTTTTCAGTTGGCTTTCGATCTCAAATGTACCATGCTGAGGTGGTATCTTTTTGCCTAATGTACCATGCTGAGGTGGTATCTTTTCGCCTTGAGGTGGTATCTTTTCTCCCAATGTACCATGCTGAGGTGGTATCCTTTTGTCCTGAGGTCGTAACCTTTCGCCTAAGGATACCACCTTAGAGGTTCTTATATAGTAAGTGTTACGACCCTGCCCCTTCTTCTCTAGGAATCCAAGATTGCAAAGCTTATGAATCTCCAAGCGTGCACGGGCATGAGTAATCGAAGATTCAAACAGCCGATGCAGATTTGGCTTCTATCCGCCTGTTCTCATCCCAGCTATTCAATTCGTCAAATAATTCCTTCGCTGTCTTCATTTCTTTTTCTTATTATATAAATAGGTAAAGGGAAAACACCATCTTCTAATCCATTTAGCTATTCGGTGGTAAAGGTAAACAAAAAACAGCAAACAAGCAAATAAAAAGACGAGATTTTCTTTTGGAAAAATCTGTGGGTAGGATTTTGCTCACAGACTTTTTTAATTATTTCCATCTTTCTATGCAAAAAACACCATTTTGTTTTATCGGTTTAACAAAATAATCGTATTTTGTGCAAAACACATTAAACAATATCGAAATTATGATACAAAAAGAAGTTATCACTCCCTCCGCTCGTTAGAAGTTAAAGCCAAATGCCTTGTGTCCATGCGGTCCCATCCCGCACAAAAAACCCAGCTCCGCTGCTGGCGTAGACCTCTGATGGTCCGCCAACCTTATAGCGTAGCGGTTTGAGCACCGAGTAGGGCGGTTGGTACATCCCCTGTACCCTGAGGGGAAAGGGGCTTGGGGAAAGCGGTGGACCCTCCCTTAAGGTTAAGGGAGGACTGGTAGGTTTTCGAAGATCTCTTAAGGTTAAAGAAGGACTGGTGGGTTTTCGAAGATCTCTTAAGGTTAAAGAAGGACTGGTGGGTTTTCGAAAGAACCCCTTAATGCTAAGGGACGACAGGCAGCTTTACGAAAGAACCCTCATTATAAACAAAAGAAGCTAATATAATATATAATGTAAGCAAACATACGTGCTTACATTATATATTATATTAGCTTCTTCACAATATACATTGTATCAAACCACATTTGACCAATCGTTTCCAACACTCCGAATCTCAGGAGTTTCAGAAATCTCTTGCGACGCAGCACAGCCTTCAAGAGGAATGCCTTCTCATTATCAAAAAGATAATGCCCAAAATTACCACCCTTGAACACTTCACCCAACAACACATTACCAAGACTCTCGTCAGGAGAACACAGCATCCATTCAGCATCCATGAGGAACACCTCCTTCAGCACCCACATTAGAGCAGCCGCGGTATTCCTCATCCCAATTTTCCTGATAAGCGCCATAGCCTCTACTCTCTCATCCTTCGAAGAAGACATCAGCACATAGTAAAAGTCGTTCATCTGTCGCAGACCAATACCCCCACTAAAGAAATGACAATGGATATGAGCAAGTTGCATCAGCAAGTTAAACATCGCCGAAGGAATTCTGAATCCCCTGTCACACATGACTGAGTTTCTCACCTCACTCTGCAAGAACCTCTGCAACCGATGACGATGAGTAGGGAAGAAAAGACCCGAAGAAGGCAGGAAATGCACTTCGATATCAATACCACTCGCCCCAGGCAACAGATGCACATGATGATATGTAGCCTTCTCCGCCCTGTCGGCCAGTCCATGTCGGTCTATCCAGTCCACGACAAATTTCTTACCCCCATCCACAAAGATGTCGATATCACCAGGAATTCTGCATCCCCTTACAGGATAAAGCAGCTCATTGCCCTGTCCTTTCAATATCACGGTAAAGATACCATTCTCATCAAACAGCTGTGTCAGCCTTTTCGCCTCCACATCAAACTTCACATTCTTTCGCTTGATAACTTGCGAGATACCCATCCATTTCAGCACCAAGGCAGTAGGCGGTTTAGTACCACCGAGGTTCACATTTCTGTTGACGCCCTCGAAAGCCACTCCCAGCATCGACTGCCTTTCAGCCTCCTTATACAGTCCCTTCCAGGCCTCCATAGGAATCACCACAGCCTCATCCGAAATCCCCAGTCCCAACCTTATCAGTTGAAAGAAAATACTATAGTCCTTTTCCATGCGTTTCTATCTCCAAGTTCTTCAGTTTCTCCACCATTTTACGTTTGGTTTCCTTATATAGAAACATTAGTGACCTTTTTTATTGGACACTAATGATGACATATATATAATGGTACTAATTAATATTTATAGTTCCACTATTATTTTCTACATAAATAGGCTTATCACCTTGCTGAAAGATATGTCTAGACATATTTGGTACATTCTCTGTTGTTGGAGTAAATTTCTTATCTTGAAATACCGATGAAACTTTTATTTGTTTTTCGATTTCATTTACCAACAAGTTTGCATTGTCAGCAACCATCTCAGTATATTCTCCAGTATTAGTATGAACAATATATTCCCAGAACTCATCCATCGTTTTTAAGATATCGTTAATCTTCTTAATCTCCCCTAACAGATAGTCCGAGTTTCCGGGCTCATTTTTTATCTGTTCTGCCTTTCGGTTTTTCTCATTATTCCAATGATTCTTGATTTGCGACAATCCATCTCCATTACGGAGAATATCACCCATGTCAACTATAGGAAAGACTCTATTCTCTACATTTCCATTTTTGAAAAGTTGAGTCATTTCATACATGCAGTCCAAAGATTTCAGATATTTTGGAATAACGAACATGATTACAATATTCGAGACACCTATCTCTTCCTCATATCTTTGTATATTATCTCTATATAAAATGTCATACTCATCAATTGAAAAAGGAATATTGCGAGTTTGTAAACCTGCACAAATAGCTTTTATGCCGGAGTTATGCGACTCGTCATGTTTATAGGTTATATGAACCTTGTACTGTCTATTTACCATTATATAATTTGATTTTAAAGTTATATATTTTACTATATTTTCCTCATGATTAAGACAACCATTACATTTCTTCCTTGATAAAATCAAGTTTGTCATCCCATTATGGCACACTGAATAATTCAGCATTGCAAGTTCTTCATGCTTAAAAGATGCAAAATCCGGTTCCCCATACAACAATAGAACAGAAGTTTTTTAATTTCTCATCTTTCTTATAACTCTCATTAGAGTTTCATAAATAATATTCTCTTTCTGTTGACCATGAGAATTGACTATAGCCAACCTTAGCACTTCTAACTCTTTACAGTCAAATTGCCAACACAACGACATTACCAACATTTCAAATGGTGTTCCACCTCTGGATGGCAACAATTCCTCCATATTGAAAGAATAAAATCTATATTCTTTAAAGTAGTTCACGATATCCTCATCCGTAAGCTCAGTTTCTAGCAAGTACAAACCAGATTGTAACGTTGGCAAGATAGAATGTAAATGCGGCAATTCACTATTCATTATCTAACTTACGAATGAAATTGGTAATGAGAAAACAGTTATCTTTATTCATCATTAGACTGTCTATCATATCCATGGCATGCTCCAATATAGGCTGGTATTCTACATCATTAAAGGAGCGAATTCCATTATAAGATTGTATCAAGACGTCTGTTACAGAATTCCAAATACTGTAGTCGTTAGGAGCCATGTTACGAATAACACATTCTAACCAGTATAATGCTTGGTCAGGCTTCTTGATTGCATAGCCAGCCAAAAAATCGATAAAACCTCTGCCCGTATATTCACTCAAAGGAGACTCTACAAAAGTCTTTGCCATTAAATATTGCCTCTCCTTCGACCACTTTTTTACATATCGAAACATCGTATCGCATTCATGTCCCAGTTCTTTAGAGCAAAACCTTTCTGACATTAAGAACAAAATATAGTTAAAGGATTCAGAATCAATTTCATCATCTTGTTGAGTTAGGAACGATAACAAAGACAGTCTAGCCTCCTGTACCTTTTCACACATTTTATCAAGAAGAACTTTGATATCCTTCCTATGATTGTTATGTACCCATGCAAGCCACAAGATAATCACTTGCTCCTTATAACACCATGGTTTGTCTATTGCGTGAGCAAAAACATCTAACATATCATCCACAGCATAATTGACAAAATACACTAATGGATTATAATTATGTATTGGCATTGCCAGCAATTTATCGTCATAGTCGTGTAAAAGCATTTTAAATAATACTACATTTCGTTGCTGATCTAAATGATTCAACAACGCCATATTGAGCAATATAGCAGAACGTGTATATACTGATGCTGTACTAGCTATTTTCTCAAGAGTTTTAAATATCTCATCTTGATACTCTTTATATCTATAGCACTCTACAAGCATATAGGCTGCATGTCCTCTTGCTTGATTTATTGCTGCATTGTAAATATCTTTCACCTTTATGTCTTCTGATTTTATATCACCTTCTTTTACATTCAATACGACATTGCACAAAAAATCAAATACATTTTTTGGCATAAAGTTACCTTTCAAAAAAGCATCAATCACATAAAGAAAAGAATGTATTCCGAATCCTCGACATTCAGAGTTGACATTATTGTCAATGACTTTAACGATATGATCAAAAAACCGAGCAGCTTCTACATATTCATTTGCATCCAACAACCCTCTAATGCCAGATTCTGCATAACACAACAATATATTGTCATCTGCAACGATATTATCCAATAAATTAAGGTACTTTCTGGGATTTTCTGCTACAATTTGCCTAAACAATTGGCTTTGTCCCTCTAAAGAAGGGCGTTCATAATCAAACGAATGGACGTTATCTATATACTTGGTCATAGACTTATACCAAGCTTTACAGCTCATTTTCCTCGCCTTATCCAAGCCTAAAGAAGTCCAACCGCTCCTACATGAACTTCTAAAAGGCATCTCATTTTCTAACCTCGAATAGCAAACAATACCATTTTTTCTGTACTCAAATTTTCGACCTATTCTCAAGCGTTCAAAATAAGCTTTTTTGCTATATTTTAACAGAGGCCCTTTAGGCAAAGCGTACAAAACTTTTCCCCTATGCAAATCAATATCACAGATAGGATAGCCTACCTGTAATCTTCTTCGAACAATTTCTTTTTCATAAATACGTCTTTCTCCATCATCATTCAAAGATTCAGCTTTATGTACTATTTCGATCTGCTGCTCTGCACTCATATATTGAAAAGAGGACTTTAATGCTTCCAAAGCTTGGTATTCTATCAAGCAAGGAGCATTAGACAAAACAGAACGACAAACGATAATTGTATAAATATCGTTAAAATACCTATCAGGGTACTGAGTAAATACATAAAGCGCAATAAACAAAAAAGCCTCAAACTTATTACGACTAAATTCTTGCAAATAACGCTGCGTTTCGTTTGTACCAATATTCGTCAAGAAATCATCAATCAGTTTATTTACCAAAGTTTTTGGAAAATCATGACGAAAATGCATTCCTTTTTCTCTCTGAAAACAAGAGAATTCAAAAGAACTTATTATTTCATACCCAGAAATATCAAAACGAGTATTCTCCAAAACTATCTGCAATAACTCCACATACAGTTGTATAGTCAAATCATGCTGATTAGATTCCATCATTTCGAAGATTTGATTTTCCTCATAAGTAAAGTCTACTGTATGCAAAGTACTTTTCTCTTTTTGATTTAGCTGCTCAAGAACATTGTCTTTCAACACATCACCAACAAACTTTGGATTACCGGGAATGATAAGCTTCAGCAAATTTGGGCACTCTAATGGACAGCTTTTTAAATCTAAGGCTTTATATAGTTTTATCAATTTATCGACATTACCTTTAAGTGGCTGATAACGAACTAAATCGATTATCATTTTTCTATCATCAACCTCTCCTGTTTGCAGCACATGAAAAGCCACCTTCAATATGTTATCAGCATCGTCCCATAAAGTTCGACTACACATTAATATAGTTTTCTCTTTATAATCTTTAGACAGAGCCGTCCATCCACCTTTTTTATCTATTATCCTCCATATAGCATCAAGCCATTTGCTATTGTGCACTGATTCTAAAATCACGCCCATAAACAAGGAATCTGCGAAAATTTTTCGGTCAATTAGTTGAAGTTCTTCCTGTATTGGCTCATCAAAAAAAGCCATATTACTCAAGGCTAATGACTTCAGATGAAAACGATATTTGTATTCTCCTGTTTCGTCTTCTTCAAAGAGAATTCTATCCAAATTTTGCTTATATAAAGAAGGGTTGGTCTCTCGCAAAAAACTAAAGATACTTTTTACTGCAGCACGCGAGAAAAGACCTTGGTGCTGAATAGATAATTCTTTCAACAAGTCATAGTTATTTTCCACAAATCTACGAGCATAGACATAGTCGAACATAGTTTGATGAAAGAATTGTACACGCCCAATAGAAGTGCATAGCAATAAACCTTTTGAGAAAAGATCATTTAACTCTTCATTATATTTACTTTCAAATTCCAGCTTATGAACAAATAATTCTTGACGCTTGTACATTACATCTACCATTTCATCAAGTAAATTCAATACTCTCTCCCTTTTATTTACATTAATTTCTATTACAAATATTTTCCATAATTCATTGTAAAGTACTTCTTCTGTAATTGGATTACGTAGTTTTCCAAAAGGAATTACTTTCAAATATAGATAAAGATGCAAAGGATTACCCAAAAAATCAAGTAACTGATCACTAATATTATCTTCCAAACTATGACTTTTCAAGACATTCTTTACCTCATCAAAAGATAAGTTTTTGAGTTCCCATTTTGTTTCTATCTTCATATCATTCAAAATCGGATCATATTCCAAATCATAAGGTCTACAGGAAATGACAACCCGAACATGTGGTATAGATTTTATCTTCTCTATCAATTTAAACATTGAACGTAAGGGAGTTCTATTAGAAGATAATGACAAGGAAAGAGCATCTATTTGATCTATTAGGACAATAACCCGCTTGGTCTTTTGTGCCATTTCCTTAATAATATTTACTAAGGGCTTTGCCAGATGCATACGTTTGCTCAAATCCTCAGTATCTCCAAATTCTATCTGGTCAGTCTTGAGTCCAAGTACTAAATACTCTATATTTTGTTCTAAATTCAAAAGAACATCATGCATAACGACAGACTTCCCCACACCTGCACTGCCATAAAGTAACGCAACTCTTTTGGGTTCAGTTTTATCTGCATCTTTTGCTATCCAATTGAGTATGACACCAACCTCTTCCCGTTTAATTTGGGGAGTTATTTGAGGAGCAACCATACGTAATTCAAAAGACCTATCTTCAAAAGCCTCATTAGTTTTTGAGACATAGTCACCCACATAAACATTCCCTTCATTACACTCTATATAAATTGGATTCTTACCAAATTGAAAAACACTATTATTTTCCATCATGATATCATTTTTCTCTATTAAATACAAGCACCTATATCCACCTATCCAAATAACATTTAAACTCCTCTATACCTAATACTTTCACCTTTGGAAATGGAAGATTTTCCAACACCCTAAAATGCTTATCTTCAGTAACAATACACTTTGCATTAGCAGCAATGGCACAATCTACAAACTTATTGTCATCTTTATCAGCCTCTATCAAAGCAGAAGTATAATGAGGATCTTTGCGAATTACATTGTGTCTAAACAATATAGCATAAACTAACGATTATAAAGTCGGTTTATTATATGGAGTACGTTCATGGAGATGACGGAAACTCTCAATACGCTCTTCATTCAGGGTACCTTCATTCCACATTCTATCTAATTCAGCATCAGCCATCTGAACAAAATAATCAGAGATTACCTTATTCAAATCACGCAAAGCCTCAGGAGTCTTGATAAAAGACAACATATCGAGGATTTGCTGTTGAGCTTGATTCATTGTTACAGTCTGTGCCATAATTGTTCTATTAATAATTCTTTAAATAAAGATAATGTAATCGAGCACAATGAAAACTTACTTTCAAATTGCCGAGTGCAGTTTATCTTATTCAAAAATAAGCAAAACTTTCTTTTTCTACAAATAATAGAGCATAAAAACTTAATGTTTTAACCTTCTGCAACGTTTCATAACCAATCATACCTTCCACCTATCTTCATGCGATTCCAGCAACAAGCCCCTCCATATCCAAGCAATTAGCAAGCAGCAATCCCTGCAAGGCGGTCCCAAAGCAGCAAGCATCGTATCCATGCGGTCCCATCCCGCACAAAAAAAAACTGCTCTGCGAAAACGAATTTATCTTTGTACATATGCTGTCCATTGAATTTGGCAGCAAAATTACAATTTCAAATCGTTGCGCACGAATTTCTTCTGCAACAAACTAATTTTCAATCATTTCAAAGAGCATTTAGCGATTTTTAGTGGACAGTAATGATATAAGCATTATTCAACAATAACATTTATCACCCCATCAATACTATCAGTATGCTTTGAGTCTATAATATGATATTTAATTTGGAATTTACCACAAGTCATTTTATCAACATAAATCATATCTTCATCTTTAGATAAAGTTTGAACTACATGATGGTTGACTTGAGAAGTAATAAAAGAAAATTTATTTGTTTCAAGAGAAGCATTTAAATCCCAAATTTTAAAAGTCGAATGATCAGCAAAAGACTTAGGCTTTAATTCTTCCTGCAATATAGGCGCTAGAAGAGGATGAAATTTTGGTGGTGCAGTTGGCCTATAAATCTCTATTTTCTTTTTATCTCTTTCTGAATATAGTTTTATATCATCTGGAAATTCTACAAAAACATTGACATTGCCAGTTTCATCTGTTCCCTGATTATAAAGAGAAAATGATAATTTTACCATTCTGTTATCCAAAACTTTTTGAAGAAGTAAGTTTTTATAATAAGCTTCTTCCTTTTCATAATAAGAATCTAAAAAGTCATTATACCTTTTTATATTCCTACTATCACTTAAAATAAGACTTGCTTCAATATATTGTATAGATTTTAGTGTACCATCCCTATTTGGCAATTTCTTATAAGGATACTTATTTTTTATTTCTGACATATATTCATGAAGCACATTATTAATATCTATTATTTGACCTTTTTCGATATGCAAAACTTCTTTTTCATTATTCAGAACCAGAATAGGCTTTGACATTCTATTTTTTATCGCAGCAAGTTCTTTTTTATATTTATCCAGTTCTTTTTCCTCCTCACTAAGTTCTTCTTTCAATAGATAAGTATCTGGCATCTTTAGATACTTTAGTCCTATTTTTTTAGACTTAATTAATATCGGATTATCATAACTGACGATAACAACGTTTTCATTTTTAAATTCAGATGCTAGAACACACATTAAAATCTTGTCATCTTGCGACATTGGATCAAACTTGTCTTTTACATCCGCAGGAAGATTACTTGGTATACTATCACAATATACAATAGGAAGATTAATTTTTTTGTCTTCCAGAAAAACTTCAGCCAATTTACTACTTATCTTCTTCGCTCTTTTTTGAATTTTTCCTCTTGCAGTATCCTTATGCTTATCTATTTCCTGAGCTACAATATCTGAGACTACTATTGTTATTGCAGAGTCACCAATTAAATCAGCCCATGGAATTTGCTCAAAATCAACAAAATGAAGGAAGATATTAGTATCCAAAAACAAATACTTCATAATATATCAATTCTATATTTACAAAAAACGAAAACAGCATCATGCACAGGCCTCCGCCTGTGCATGATAAAAAGTATCTTTGGTTTCATAATCAAAATCTACTCAAATTCTTTCAGAATATACCAATAATACCCCTCCAGATTCTTACTCACCTCCCCTACTTTTCTATAATTCAATGTATGAATACTCACATGATTAATCAGATCCTGCTGCCATTGCTCCTGATGGAAAGTACGCCCCAAGGCATCCCCCAAAAGGATACTGTGACACAGGATAAGCAGCCTTCATGCCCCCCTCAAGGCACAGCGTATCAAGGCACAGACACCCGTCCACAACACCCCCATACGGACATATTGCCATACAAGCCCCCAAACTGCCGAAAGCGAGTAGTCAGTCTATCAAAATCTACCATTTAAATCACACAATTTATGACAAACACACCATACCACCCCCTCATCTGCTTTCATTGCAAAGTGTTGGGATATAGTCATTTCAACAATTTGTCGATCTCTCTTTGCTTTTCCTCTACCGTCCCATCATCAGGGAAAAGCGCTATAAACATACTGTTATAAAAGATCTTTTTACCACTTGTCGACATAGGAAAATACAAGGTGTTTTCAACCTTAAGACCTTTGATTTTATCTACATAACGATTAAAGCATCCCTCCGAAAACTGTTTAATTCCTGCCCTATCAAGAATATCAACCAAGATTTTCATTAAAGCTTCATACCCTACCGTAGATTGCAGAATATTCGTGGGCTTAGATTGCCCATTATAGCTCCATTGTTTGGAAAACACATCGCGTATAGAGCTAAAGAAAAAGAACATACAATCGGCTATCTTTGAATCTTCGTCATTGGCATAAAACAATCTAAAAGGAAGAGATTTTGAATATTTCCAAGTTCTAAGCTCTTTTCTTTCTCGATATTTATCGTTTTCCGATTCACGCAAGCTGGTACTTATCAAAGCTACAATTGATTTAACCATTGTTGCTTGTGAAAGTGGAGGACTATCAGTCTTATCATAATTGCCACCATATAACTTTATTCTCTTATAAAATGGAGACTTCGGATGTCCATTAAGTGCAAGAACTATTTCCAATGCCGTCTTATAGGGAGAATCTGCAGTAGATAAACCAAACAAGCTATATACCAAATCTTGAGATACACGTTTCTGGGTTCTATTAATAGTAGAGAATATCATAGCCTGATACTCCAATGTCTTGTCAATGAAACAAGATATAACAAGTTCTATATTAAGCAAGTTAGTTAATTTATCTTGCCAATATTGAACCTTATCATCGCAACTTTTATCTATCATAGCACGCAATCTATCAATTGCCACCTCAATACCCCTAATTCGATGCTGACCATCTATTATCGTAACATAAATATCAGCATCCATATCGCCTTCCTTAGCTTTAACGACTTCTTGTACAACTTTATCATTGAAGACTAAATTAATAATTCCATCATCACTAAGCGTTTGAGACTCTATCATATTTTGTGGTATCCCAAGTACTACATTTGTTGGGAAAGTTGCAGTTTCGTCGTTTATTAAAAAATCTGCGATCTTTTCAACTCTACTTTTATCCACTTTGCGTTGAACATGATCATTATAGATAGGATTTTCATTCTCATCATAACCAATGATCAATCGTTCTGTATACTTTGTATATTGCAAAACATCTTTAATTTTAGCTTTGCCAATTATAAAATCTTGCCCATTTTGAGAAACAAGAAAGCCACAAATTCCAACCTGCCCCATAATTATCCCCAATTACTTTGATATTTATCTACATTTTTTTTGATATTCTCATTAAACTTTTTGTCATCAAGCTCAATATTATCATAATTAGCAAGAATCCAAAAGAGTAGAGAAAGAACTACACACATTATCGCCAGTCCCAAAGGATTTGCTGATATAAAAGAGTAACCAACAAGTAAAAAGACAAGTAGTGCTGCCAAGAATACAATAAGCACCAAACTTACCTTATGTTTATATTTTAAGAATGACAACAAAAGCGATATTGCAGAAGGAGCCATTAAAGAGCAAGAATATGTCATCATGTTATTAGACAAAGACGACATACCTAAATTACAATCTTGAATAACAGGAATCCAAACACCAGCACCTCCTAGTACTATGACTACCACCAGAAAATACAACACAAAACTGAATACAGCAACATGCTTTATCCTTTCATAAAACTCACAAAAAATTGAATCTTGCATAGCGTTTATAATTTTTCTTTCCAATATTGAACTATCTCAAAAATTTCGGTCTTAGGATATTCTTTAATGTTAGATACAGCTAAACCATTTTCCAACTTTTCTATATTTCTCATTCCTTTAGCACCATCTTTTTCTGATAATCCTAAGAACTTGTTGATAGCCTTGCTATTTGCCAAGTCATTGATAGGCAAGAGGAATGCAGTTTCACATTCCTGAGAGAAATCGAATGTTCCCTGATTATACTCGGAAATTCCTTGTGAAAGCAACACAACTGAGACTCCATAAGAACGGATCTTACGGAGAAGGACCTCAAGTATTTCTAATGATTTTTTCTCTCTGAACAAATCATGCGCCTCATCAATCATCAACACATAACGCATATTACGATATCCATCAGTCACCTCTGTTCCTCCCAAGTTGGTAAAGACATTGAATATATAATTGATGATTAAAAATACCGAAGTAAAACGCACAGTATTGTCCAATTCTCCTGACAATGAGAAATAATAGTTATTGTTGAGGAAACTACTAGGGTCTTTTATATTGGATTCAAACAATTCATATTCACTCAGTCTGCCTATGATGTCGGTCAAGGTGTCGCGAGAATCTCCTACCAATTCCAACAATTGAGTGTTGATATCAGAAAATGAAGGATGTTTGCCTCCTGTTTGTTGCAAGAAAGCTTCTCGTGTAGCATCTCTCAGTGTTTGTTGTTGCTTTTTACCAATATTGGAGTATTTGGCAATAATATCAACAAACTTGTTAATACCGACAATTTTATTCTTTTCATTTACATTGTCTATAAAAGAGATTGGATTAAGAGGGAAAGGCTCATTTGGGGCACATATACATTGAGTACGAGTAGCCTCAAAAAAATCTTTCATCTTACTTTTGTCATCTTCACTAACCCCCTTAAAATCTAAGAAAAGGAAGTTCAACTTTCCATGGGTCTGCTCATAGAATTGCTTCATCAATTCCATTGCAAACTGAGTCTTTCCAGAGCCAGACTTTCCAGCAATAGCAATATGCTGATTACTATATTTTCCAGAATCATTAAAACAAAAATAAACGGGTTCGTGCATCGCAGGTGAATATCCAACCTTTAGATTTATTGGGCCCGAAAATTCTTGCTTTTGAATATGTAAATTCTGATTTTGAACAGGATCCAACGAGATTGGAGCATCCTCTATGGCATCAATGCCCTTTCCTATATTCTCTATTAGGAAATCAAAGAATGTATATTGAGGATTATTATCGAAAAGATAATTTATTTTCTCCAGCCCATGGTCAATGTGCAGCTTGATATACTTTGGAATATTGTCATCATTCTTCGGGATTCCATAAGCCTGGCACACCAAAGCTATATAAAAATCCTTCAAAGAAGGATCAAAAAGAATGTGATCTTTATACTCCTTACCTTGAGAATCATAAAGCCCAAATTCCTGCTTAGTAAATCTTCTGCCTGAAGCCAAGGAATATCCCAATGCAATACGAGCTATTACATTTTCCTTGGTACTTCCAGTCAACTTTGCCGTCAACTTTGTGACAACAGCTTGATTTTGCTTAGATGTAGATATATTTATCAACATAATTTCAATTCTTTATATTTATCAAATAATGTCTCCGCTTTAACTTCTGTAAAAGAAGAACCATTATCTAAATTTTCTATCAGATAAGCCTTTCCAACTAGAGGTGATATCATTTTATATTCACTTTCTGTCATCTCTTTCATGAGCAATGGGAATAGCACCACCTGCTTTGAAACCTTTGGATAAAATCTGGTGAGCACATTTCGCGTATGACTGGCATCAAATTTTTGCATTGGACTATCAATAAAAACCGGAAATTCTATTTCCGTTTCTTCCACTAAAGCCCCCAACAATGCAGAAGCAAACATTTGACGTTCACCCATGGAAAGATTTCCCTTATCAATCTTCCGATTATCAAAGTCATAAAGATTGATATCAACATCATCTCCATTTCCCGTTATATCAACTATGACATTCTTCACTAAATTATTCTTGTGGAGATAAAGTCGAAGTTTCTCCATCAATTTTTGTTCCAAAGCTTTTTTCTTCTGCTCTTTGAAACTTATCAGAAATTTCTGAATCTTATAGATTAGTTTACCAGCAACAGTATCAACTTTTTTATTTTTATTGGCAACCTCTATTTTCTTTGATAAACTGTCTTTTTGTTTCCTATTGGCAGCAATTTGTTCAACAAGTTGACGCTTACGCGAAAGCTTGTCAGCATTATCCTGCATCAAATGCATAATATGTTCATCTATACGTTCCTTTTTGCGCCTCAATTCTTGTACATAATCATTTTCTGCATGTTTCTCAGCTTCTCGAATTTTCTTTTCTATTGAATACAATTCCGCTTTAGCTTTCGAATATTCATTATTCAGCTTGTCAAACAAACTTTTACTATCTTTTATCTTGAAAACCAAATCTTTAAAAGAATTGATTTCCATCTCAGGAAAATCGTGAAGTAACGAAAAATGCTCAAAACGATTCACATCCACATCATGATAAAAGTACTTTTTAATAAGACTTCTAAATTGTCCCTCATAAAAATCACGAATTCGGATGTCTATATGTTGACCAAAAGACAGTTTAGCCAGTTCCAAATCATTAAGAACTAAAGTTTCGCAAGTGAAAATCCACAAGCGTGATTTAACGTAATTTTGGAATAAAAAAGGCTCTGAAGTTTGTATAA
>ERZ1034973.1017-NODE-1017-length-17599-cov-6.051699_pt1 | contig 17599 bp, 19 predicted proteins | sample MGYA00520686_ERZ1034973 | MGnify/ENA primary metagenome ERZ1034973 (study PRJEB33766, sample SAMN09781775) | gut metagenome | biome: gut microbiome | host: Homo sapiens | place: Madagascar | study: EMG produced TPA metagenomics assembly of the PRJNA485056 data... | reverse complement strand
GCCGTCCTCGCCCAGCTCCACCACGCCGTAGGGGACGGTATAGTGCTTAAAAGCACATACCATCGTCACCAAATTGCCGTGGGCCTTGTGGTAGGCGTACAAATCGCCAAAATCGACATCCAGCAGGGTGTCGCAGTTGGTAAAAAAGAAGGGGCTGTCAATTTTGTCCTTCAGCAGGCAAAGCCCGCCGCCGGTACCCATAAAGACCTCCTCGTCGGCAAAATGGACCTGATAATCCTTTTCCAGCTCATTGAAATAGCTTTTGATCATACCGCGCTTGTAGTTTACGATCATCGTAAACTCGTGGCATCCAAAGCTGCGGAAACGGTCCATGATCAGCTCGGCGATCGGCTGCTCGCCCACGGGGATCAGCGGCTTGGGCAAAATTTTGGTGTAGGGGTACAGCCGGGTACCCAGCCCGCCCGCCATCATCACAACGGGAATGTCCACCCGCTTGCGGTTGTCCACGTCCACGCCGTGGGCAAATACGATGTCCGCAATGTGTCCGCGCTTGTCCAAAATGGGCAGCGCGTCAATGCAGTGGTCTTGCAGCATCCGGCGTGCCTGCCCGCGCTCGGAAACCGGCAGGCTCAGCGGGTGATAGTTGGCAGCCTTGTCCACGGTCTGGTCGGGCGTGCCGCCCCGCAAAAAGAATTTGCGGATATCGCCGTCCGTCACAACCGCCTGCAGCTTGCCATGCGGGGCAATAAACAGGATGCGCTGCCCGGTTTCGTCCAGCTTGCGCAGGGTTTCCAGCACGGTAAAGCTGGGTTCAATAAACAATTCTTCGACTTTCAGCAAGGGTTTGTCCCCCTAATCATTTTTAGTTCGTGCCTTACAGCGCCAGAACCGCATCAATAACGCGGTCGCAGTCCTCCATGCTCAGGTTGGTGGAGCAGGGCAGGTTGACAATATGCTTGCGGTAATCCAGCGCCTTGTCCAGCGCATAGGCTTCGTTGCGGGGGTAATCTGCCTGCTCGTGGATCAGCGCCCACACCGGGCGGGTCTGGATGCCCTGCGCTTGCAGTTTTTCAATAATTTCATCGCGGTCAAGGGCAAAATCCTTCACATACAGGCTGAAAAACCAATAGTTCGGGCGGGTGCAGTCCTCGCGGAAGGGCAGGATGCGCAGCCCCTTGACGCCGTCCAGCTTTTCCACATAGTGGTCGTACAGTGCCTTTTTGTGGGCGATAAACGCCTCCAGCCGCTCCAGCTGGGCAATGCCAAGGCACGCCTGCACGTTGGTCATACGGTAGTTGTAGCCGACCTCATCGTGGAAAAATTGCAGCAGGTTGGTCTTGGCTTGGGTCGAAAGGTGCTTGGCGTGTTCTGCCCAATCCGGGTGGTTGGACACGACGGCACCGCCCGCGCCGGTGGTGATGATCTTGTTGCCGTTAAAGCTGTAGCAGCCGATATCGCCCACGGTGCCGGCAAACTTACCGGCAAATTTGCCGGCGGTAAAGCGGGTACCCAGCGCCTCGGTGGCGTCCTCGATCAGAATCAGATGGTACTTCTGCGCGATCTCGGTCAGGCGCTCCATATCGCCCAGATTGCCGAAAACGTGTACCACCTCCAGCGCCTTGACGTGGGCGCCGGTGGCTTTGTTGTACAGCTTGCCGTCCCGCAGCTCGCAGTGCTCGGCACAGAAAGCTTCCACGGCATCGGGGTCGATGCAAAGGGAATCATCGCAGCCGATAAAAATCGGCTCTGCGCCCACATAGCGGGTCAGCGGGTTGACGGCAGCGATAAAAGTCAGCGTAGGTACGATAACTTCATCCCCGCGGGTGATGCCCGCCGCCATCGCCGCCAGATGCAGCGCGCTGGAACCGGCGTTGCACGCCACGGCACGGGGCATATGTAGATAGTCAGCAAGCGCCTGCTCAAATTCGGTGACCTTGCCGCCGCTGGTGGACACCCACCCCGAGGTGATGGCTTCCCCGGCAAGGGCAGCCTCACGCGCGCCGAAATTCGGAACCGAAAGGGGAATAAACTGCGACATAAAATAGCCTCCTATACAAGATACGCCCACGGGCGCATTTGTGCTTATAATGATACGCTTACATTATACAGCAGTTGCGGCGATACGGCAAGGGGCAAATCCCGCCGCCGGGCAGATTTTACCCCTTGCCCAACCGGACAAAGTAGAGTATAATGTATGCTATATAGGTATGTAAAAATATATGACCCGGCTATATAGGAGGAAAAACCCATGGGTAAATTCAATTTTATCAAGACCGACATCCCCGAAGTACAGATCATTGAGCCGACGGTTTTCGGCGATGACCGCGGCTATTTTATGGAAACCTACCACATCGGTGAGTTTGCTGCCGCCGGCATCGACAAGCCCTTTGTGCAGGATAACCAGAGCCGCTCCACCAAGGGTGTGCTGCGCGGGCTGCACTTCCAAAAGCAGCACACACAGGGCAAGCTGGTGCGCGTTACCATGGGCGAGGTCTTTGACGTCGCCGTGGACTGCCGCCCCCACAGCGCGACTTTCGGCAAATGGGTGGGCGCGACCCTCTCGGCAGAGAATAAGCGGATGCTCTGGATCCCCGAGGGCTTTGCCCACGGCTTTCTGGTTTTGAGCGATGTAGCGGAATTTACCTACAAATGCACCGATGTCTACGACCCCACGGCAGAGGGCGGCATCCCCTACAACGACACCACCGTCAACGTGCAGTGGCCCGACTGCGGCTGCGAGCATAAGACCAGCGCCAAGGACAAGGAGCATACCCCCTTTGCCGAACAGAAGTTTGAATATTTTGAAAAATACTAAGGAGCTGCCGTGCAAAGTCTGAAAAGTACCTGGGCGGGATTCTGGAAATACCGCTATCTTTTGCAAAACCTCATCAGCCGCGATTTTAAACTCAAATACCGCCGCAGCGTTCTGGGCGTTGCGTGGAGCGTACTCAACCCGCTGCTGACCTGCCTGGTGATGTGGGCGGTGTTTGGGGCGCTGTTCAACGCGCGCGGGCAGGGCATTGAGGATTTCCCCCTGTTTTTGATCATCGGTCAGCTGGTGTTCAACTTCTTCCGCGAGTCCACCACCATGGCGATGGAAAGCGTGCTGAAAAACGGTCCGCTGCTGCGCAAAGTATACATACCTAAGTACATTTTCCCGCTGGAAAAATGCTGCTTTGCGCTGGTCAACTTTGCCTTCAGCCTGGTGGCGCTGCTGCTGGTGGCGCTGCTTACGCTGTCGCACATTTCTTTGCGCACGGTGCTTTTGGCGGTGTATCCCATTGCCATGCTGTTTGTGTTCAGCCTTGGCATCGGGCTGATTTTGTCCACCCTGTATGTGTTTGTGCGCGATATTATGCACATTTGGGAGGTTTTCTGCACGCTGCTGGTCTACGGCAGCGCCATTTTCTACGACCCCACCCAGATGGAAGGCTGGATGCAGAGCGTCATCAACCTCAACCCCATTTACTGGTACATTACCTCGGTGCGTTCCTGCGTGATGTGGGGGCACGGGCTGACCGTCAATATGCTGCTGGTACCCTTTGTGTGCGCGGCGCTCAGCTTGGGGCTGGGCGTGTATGTGTTCCGCAAAAATCAGGATAAGTTCGTTTTATATATGTAAGGAGAAACGCAAAAATGGCAGAGGTACAACCGATTATTTCCATCGACCATGTTTCGATGCGCTTTAACCTTGCAAAAGAACGCCACGAAAGCCTGAAGGAATACTTTGTGGCACTGCTGCACGGCGGCATCCGCTTTGACGAGTTTTTCGCCTTGGACGATGTCAGCTTTGACATTATGCCCGGTGACTTTTACGGGCTGATCGGTCTGAACGGCAGCGGCAAAAGCACGCTGCTGAAGGTGATTTCCGGCGTGTACAAGCCCAGCGCCGGCAAGGTGACCGTCAACGGCACCATTGCCCCGCTGATCGAGCTGGGCGCGGGCTTTGATATGGACCTGACCGCACGCGAAAATATTTACCTCAACGGCACCGTGCTGGGCTACACCCCCAAGTACATCGACTCCAAATTCGACGACATTGTGGAATTCAGCGAATTGCAGGATTTTCTCGATGTACCGCTTAAAAACTATTCCTCCGGTATGGTGGCGCGTCTGGCGTTTGCCGTGGCGACCATCACCAAGCCGGATATTCTGATTGCGGACGAAATTTTGTCCGTGGGCGATTTTCTGTTTCAGGAAAAGTGCGAAAAGCGTATGGCAGAGCTGCTTTCGGGCGGCACCACGGTCATTCTGGTCAGCCACTCGATCGAACAGATCGAGCGCCTGTGCAACAAGGTAGCGTGGCTGGACCACGGGCATCTGCGCCGCTTAGGACCCACCGCCGAGGTGACCAAGGAATACCGCAGCTTTGAAAAAAAGGACGCCATGCCGGCAAAAAAGAGCGAGGAGTAATCTGCTATGGGCAACAACCAAGCATCCGGGCGGGACAGTCTGGGCAAGATGGTCCGCCGCCTGACCGACCCGTCCCATTTGGGGGCTGTCGTGGGGCGTACCGCAAAGACCCTGCGCGAGCAGGGCGCCGAGCAGATGTGGCGTGACGTGCGCTTTCGCGTGGGGCTGGCGATGCACAAGGATTTTTGGCAGCACTACGCCGATATCCCCCTGAAACGTGAGCTGAAAGCCCAGCGCGCCGAAAACCTGCAGGGACCCTGCATCAGCATTGTGGTGCCGTTGTACAACACCCCGGCGCGCTATTTTAAGCAGATGACCGGCAGCGTGCGCAAGCAGACCTACACCAACTGGCAGCTGGTGATGATGGATGCCAGCGATGCCGCCCACGCGGAGGTTTCTGCCAAAGCGGCGGCGCTGGCGCAAAAGGACGCCCGCTTTGTCTACCGCAAAATCGAAAACGGCGGCATTGCCGCCAACACCACCCAGGGGTTTGCGGCAGCCACCGGCGAATATCTGACGCTGCTGGATCACGATGACGTGATTTACCCCAATGCCCTGTATGACGTTGTAAGGTCTATACAAAGCACGGGCGCGGATTTTGTGTACAGTGACGAAATTGTCCTCTCGGACGATTTCAGGCAGCTGGGCGGCTACCATTTTAAGCCCGATTTTGCGCCCGATTACCTGCGCGGGGTCAACTACATCACCCATCTGGCGGTGTTCAGCCGCAAGCTGCTGGACGCGGCGGGCGCGTATGAGGACCCGAATTTTGACGGCGCACAGGATCACGATTTAATTCTGCGCCTGACCGAAAAGGCAACAAAAATCCACCACATCAAGAAGTGTCTGTATGTCTGGCGCGCCGCTGCCGGTTCCACCGCCCAAACGATGGACGCCAAGCCCTACGCCGTCGCAGCGGGGGAACGCGCCATCAACGCCCACCTGCAGCGCGTCGGGCTGCAGGGCGAAGCCCACGCCATTCCCGGCGCACCGGGTGCGTTTCAGCTGCACTACGAGTTGACGGGACATCCGCGGATCACCGTGATGATCCCCAACAAGGACCACACGGACGATCTGGACCGCTGCCTGACGAGCCTGTATAAAAATGCGGGCTACGACAATTTCGAAGTGCTGGTTATTGAAAATAACTCCACAGACCCCGAAACCGAACGCTACTACGCGCAAATTCCGCAAAAGTTTGCCGACTGCCGCGTGGTGCGCTATCAGGGCGGGTTCAATTTCTCTGCCATCAACAACTTTGGCGCACAGTTTGCCAACGGCGAACACCTGCTGCTGCTGAATAACGATATCGAGATCACCTCGAAGGACTTTTTGCGGGAGCTGCTCAGCTACAGCCAGCGCCCCGACGTGGGTGCCGTGGGTGCCAAGCTGATTTACCCCGACAACGAAATTCAGCACGCGGGCGTCATTATGGGCATCAACGGCAGCGCGGGACACAGCCACAAGGGACACCCCGCCGACGCGGTGGGCGATATGTACCGCCTTGTCACCACGCAGGATTTTATGGCGGTGACCGGCGCCTGCCTGATGACAAAAACCGCGCTCTACCGTGAAATGGGCGGTCTGGACGAGGAAAAGTTCGCCGTGGCGTACAACGATGTGGACTACTGCCTGAAGCTGTGGAAAAAGGGACTTCTGAACGTCTACACCCCCCTGGCGCAGGCGATCCACTACGAAAGCCGCAGCCGCGGGCTGGACACCCTGAGCGAAAACGCCAAGCGCTATGAGCGCGAAAAGGCAAACTTCTACGAAAAATATCAGCCGTACATCGACAATTACGACCCCTACTACAACCCCCATTTCACCAACAAGGTTGAAAACTTCGGTCTGCGGTAAGATGGATACGAAGCTGTCGAGGCGCAAACCGAACCGCCTGAAATTCTACGACTATGCCCAAAACGGTGCCTATTTTATCACAATCTGCACAAAAAACCGCTGCAAAATTTTCTGGCAAATGCCCACAGAATGGGAAGCGTGTGTAGGGGCGAGCATTGCTCGCCCGCAGCTTAGCCCGCGGCTGACACCATGGGGAAAAATCGCCGAACAGGCAATTTTGCAGATTCCCCACGTTTATCCCGGAATTACGCTGGAAAAATATGCGGTAATGCCCAACCATATTCATATATTGCTGCTGCTGGAAAGTGAGCAGGGCGGGCGAGCAATGCTCGCCCCTACGATCCCGCGGATCATACAGCAGTATAAGGGCGCGGTTGCCAAGCAAATCGGGCAGAGTGTGTGGCAAAAATCCTTTCACGACCATGTAGTACGCACAACGCACGGTCACGACAGAATTTGGCAGTATATCGACACCAACCCCCAAACGTGGCAAAATGATTGCTTTTATGAGGAGCTGCTATGAGTCAAAAATCCAAACGAATCAAGGAATTGTTCGGCTACGCCTGCACCCTTACGCGGGAGCAGGGCGTGGGTGCCATGGCATCTCGTGCGGCGGGCTTTTGTAAGCGCCGGTTCTTGGGCAAAAAGGCGCGCTACCTGCCCGGCAAAGAAACCCTGCAAGCCCAGCGGCAGGACGCGGCGGCGCAAAAGTTCCCCACCATCAGCATCCTGACGCCGCTGTACAACACGCCGGAAAATTTCCTGCGTCCCTATATCGAAAGCGTCATCGGGCAGACCGCGCCCAACTGGCAGCTGGTGCTGGCGGATGCCAGCGATGCCGACCACGCCAAGGTCGCGGATATCGTGCGGGAATACGCCGCCGACGAGCCGCGCATTGTCTACACCAAAATCGAAAACAAGGGCATCTCCGCCAACACCAACGCCGCCGCCCGGCTGGCGACCGGCAGCTACCTTGCGCTGGCGGATCACGACGATATGTTAGCCCCCCATGCTGTCTACTGCGCGGGCAGGCTGCTGGCAGAAACCGGCGCGGACTTTGTGTACAGTGACGAAGCCCTGTTTGAAAAATCCCCCGAGCGCCCCAAGGTCGGGCATTTCAAGCCCGACTACGCGCCCGAATACCTGATGGCGGTCAACTACATCTGCCATCTCGCCGTGTTTAAAAAGGCGCTGTTTGAAGCGGTGGGCGGGGAGCGCCCGGCGTGCGACGGTGCGCAGGATCACGATTTGTTTTTGCGTATCATCGACGAAATGCAGCGCCGCGACCCCGCCGCCAAGCCCCTGCACATCCCGCAGGTGCTGTATTATTGGCGGGTACACGCGGCGTCCACCAGCAGCGGCACGGACGCCAAGCCCTATGTGGTGGCGGCGGCGCAAAAGGCGGTGGCGGATCATCTGGCGGCAACCGGACGCCGCGGCACGGTGGAGGAGGGTGAGTTCCCCGGCACCTGCCATATACGCTGGCAAATCGACGAGCCGCAGCCGCTGGTGTCGATCCTGATCCCCAACAAGGACCACATTGACGACCTCGAAAAATGCCTGCACAGCCTGTACGCCAAAACCACCTACGAGAGCTTTGAGGTGCTGGTTGTCGAGAATAACTCCGCCGACCCGGCAACCTTTGCCTACTACAAAAAGCTGCCCCAACGGTACGAAAACGCCCGCGTCATCACCTACAACGGCGGGTTCAACTTCTCCGCCATCAACAATTTTGCACGCAGGTACGCACAAGGGCAATATCTCCTGCTGCTGAACAACGACGTGGAGGTGCTTAACGGCGACTGGCTTACCCAGATGGTGGGCGAGTGCAGCCAGCCCGGCGTGGGCATCTGCGGCGCGATGCTGTACTATCCCGACGACACCGTGCAGCACGCCGGTGTGGTTACGGGGCTGGGCGGCTACGCCGGGCATAGCCACAAGTACCACAAGCGCGGCGGCAGCGGGTATATGTTCCGGCTGGCAACCGTGCAGGATTATTCCGCCGTGACGGCAGCCTGCCTGTTGGTGCGCACCGCCGTGTACGATGCCGTTCACGGCTTGGACGAGGCGTTTACCGTTGCCTTCAACGATGTGGACTTCTGCCTGCGCGTGCGGGATGCCGGCTGGCGCATCGTCTGGACGCCGTATGCGGAGCTGTACCATTACGAGAGCAAGTCCCGCGGCTCGGACGAAAAGGACACCGCCAAAAAAGCACGCTTTGACGCCGAACGGGAACGCCTGTATGCGCAGCACGGCAGGGACAATATCCTGCACGACCCGTATTACAGCCCGTCGCTCTCCCTCGATTATGAGGATTTCCGCGAAAGCGCCGACCTGCGCAACCTGAAATAAAACAGAAAAGGCGTATGCCCCCAAGGGGCATACGCCTTTTGTTATAAACCCAAATTACTTCGTGCCGAAGATACGGTCGCCGGCATCGCCCAGACCGGGGATAATGTAGCCGTTCTCGTTCAGGCGCTCGTCCAGCGCGGCAACATAGATGTCCACGTCGGGGTGGGCTTCATGCAGTGCCTTCAGACCCTCCGGGGCGGCAATCAAGCCGATAAACTTGATGTGCTTGGCACCGCGTGCCTTGATCTGACCGATCGCATCGGAGGCAGAGCCGCCGGTCGCCAGCATCGGGTCCAGAACAAAGACCTCGCGCTCGTTGATGTCGTTGGGCAGCTTGCAGTAATACTCGACAGGCTGCAGGGTTTCCTCGTTGCGGTACATACCAATGTGACCGACCTTGGCGGCGGGGATCAGGCTCAGCATACCATCGACCATGCCCAGACCGGCGCGCAGGATGGGAACCAGCGCCAGCTTGCGCCCAGCCAGAACTTTGGTGCGTGCCAGCGCCACGGGGGTTTCGACCTCGACCTCCTCGGTGGGCAGGTCGCGGGTAGCCTCGTAGCACAGCAGCATGGCGATCTCACTTACCAGATCGCGGAACTCCTTGGTGCCGGTGTTGCGGTCACGCAGCAGGCTGATTTTGTGCTGGATCAGGGGATGATCGACGATTTCGACAACGCTCATAATACAATCTCCTTCAAATTAAGAAATACATTATTGGTCAGCCTGTCGCTACAGGCAGAGAAACAGGGGCTCAGCGGTTTTCCAGCGCCATCATCTTGTCGATGCGGTTCTGGTGGCGTCCGCCCTCGAACTCGGCGTTCAGGAAGGCGTCCACAATCTGCAGCGCAAGCCCGGCACCTACCACGCGCCCGCCTAAGCACAGGCAGTTGGCGTTGTTGTGGCGGCGGGTAAACTCCGCGCTGAAGGTATCGCTGCAGCAGCAGGCACGGATGCCCTTGATCTTGTTGGCGCACATCGACATCCCCACGCCGGTGCCGCAGCACAGAATGGTCAGGGCGCAGCTGCCGTTCAGCACGGCGTCGCAGCCCTTGGCGGCGTAGTCCGGGTAGTCCACGCTGGCGGCGCTGTCGGTGCCGAAATCCACAAAGGCGATGCCCTGCTCGGTCAGGTGCGCCTTGATGGCTTCTTTCAGTTCGTAGCCGCCGTGGTCGGCAGCCAGTGCGATGGGTTTATCAAATTGCATGGTCAAATTCCTTCCTGTTGTTTTTCACGTTCTGCGCGTTCCCGCTCCGCTTGGCTCAGGCGGTGGTAATCCGGCAAAAGCCGGGCAGGGGGTACGCATTGACCGTCATCGGCCAGGGCTTTGGCGGCCAGCGCAGCGCCTGCACCCCGCAGCACCTGCAGCGCCGGGGGGCAGGGCAGCACGCCGTCCGACTGCCCATAGGTATTGTAGCACAAGTACGCGCCATCGCCAACAAAAAACAAAGGTTTTTTGCAGGTTTTTACAAAATTTTGCAGCTCTGTCACCGGGGCGGCGGCATCCGGGGTCAGCCGGGTGTGGTCGGCAAGGTCAAACGCAGCCCAGTACACCTGCCCGCGGCGGGCGTCCTGCGCGGCGATCACCGTGCCAGCCCCGTTTACGCCGTAGGCAAGCGCCGCCATGGTGGACACCCCCACACAGGGGATCTGCCGCGGCTGCGCCAGCCCCTTGATGACCGAAAGCCCGATGCGCAGCCCGGTAAAGCTGCCGGGACCGTTGGTGGCACCCAGCACGTCCAAATCATTCACCGTCAGGCTGCAGGCGCGCAGCGCGGTGTCGATCATCGGCAGCAGGGTTTCGCTGTGGGTCAGACCGTTGTTGCATTGGGCTTCGTACAGCAGGGTATCGTCCCGCATAACCGCCACGGCACAGGATTTGCCGGCGGTATCGACAGCCAAAAGATTCATAAGCTCACCTTAAAACTATATAAAATGTAAAATGTAAAATAATACAATCAGTCAATGGTAATGCGGCGGGTGTTTTCGTCCAGCCGTTCGATGTTAATGCGAATCGGCTGCTCCTGCGCCAGCAGCTCGGCGCAGTTTTCGCTCCACTCGCAGGCGACAACAGCGCCCATATCCAGATAATCGTAGAACCCGGCGGCAGCCAGATCCCCCTCGGTATGGATGCGGTACAGATCAAAATGCGCCATCGGGCGCGCGCCGCGGTAGTAGTTGACAATGGCAAAGGTCGGGCTGGAAACCGGGTCGGTGCAGCCCAGCCCCTCGGCAAGACCTTGGCAGAACGCCGTCTTGCCCGCGCCCAGACCGCCGGTAAACGCCAGCAGGGCACCGGCGGGCAGGGTCTTGGCGTACTGCTTGGCAAAATCCACCGTTTCCTGCCGGGAATGTGTAATGATCTGCTGCATAGCTGCATACTCCTTTGTTTAAGGCAACACCGCATCCCGTTTACAGGCACACGGTAATGTTTACAGACACACGGTAATAATGATATTATACTACAAAGTTCGCGTTTTGTAAAATTTAATTTATGTAGTGGAAAATTCCGCGCTCATACAGTATAATAAACTACAGAGAAAAAGGAGGGGTAACCGTGTATAAGCTCATCCGGCGCTACCTGCGCCGTGTGGACGGGGGCTATCTTGCGCTGTGCGCGGTGTGCAGCGCCCTCAGCATTCTGGTGCTGGTATCCATCGGGCAGACGCAGCTCGGCTCCAACAGCAAGGCGTCGGTGCAGCTGCTGTCGGCGCTGTTCGGGCTGCTGCTGGCGGTGGTGTTTTCCACGGTGGATTACCGTGCCTTGGCGCGCGCGTGGCCGCTGCACGGCACGGTGGCGTGGGGTATTGTGCTGCCGACGCTGTTTTTGCACAACTTCCGGGCGGGGTTTGTGACCATCGGGTATGATGCGGGCGGCACGTCCAACTACAGCTGGTATCGCGTGGGCGGTATGACCTTTCAGCCCGCCGAGCTGGCGAAAATCAGCTTTATTCTGACCTTTGCGCTGCATATCAGCCGCGTGCGGGACCATATCAACCGCCCCAAAACGCTGCTGCTCCTGCTGGCGCACCTGCTGGCACCGGCGGCGGTCATCCACCTGCAGGGCGACGACGGCACCGCGCTGGTGTTTTTGGGCGTGGGGCTGATTATGCTGTATGCGGGCGGGCTTTCGCACTGGCTGGTGGGCGGCGGTCTGGCGGCGGGTGTCGGCGGCGCAGCGGCGCTGCTGGCACTGCGCCCCGGCATCTTAAAGGGCTACCAGTTCAAGCGCATTCTGGCGGTGCTTACGCCCGACGACCCCGCGCTGGCGGACATTGTCTACCAGCAGAACAAGGGGGCTATGGCCATTGGCACCGGCGGGCTGACTGGGCAGGGGCTGTTTGACGGCGAGCCGATCTTTGTACCCAATGCTTGGAACGATTTTGTTTTTGCCTACACCGCTAACGTGCTGGGCTTTTTGGGCGCGGCGGCGGTGCTGGTGCTGCTGGCGGCGCTCTGTCTGCGCACGCTGAACACCGCCCGCAGCGCACCGGACGCGCTGGGCAGCCATATCTGTGTCGGCGTTTTTGCGGCGCTGTTTTTGCAGACGGTCATCAATCTGGGTATGAATCTGCAGGTGCTGCCGGTCATCGGCGTGACACTGCCGTTTTTCTCAGCAGGCGGCTCCAGCGCTCTGATGATGTACCTGTGTGTCGGCATTGTGCTGAGCGTGCGCGCCCACAGCCGCACCGACCGGAATCCGGCAGAGGAATTTTTGGCATAGCAGTAAGTAGGCGGGCAGCTTCGGCTGCCCGCTCAGACAGTCAAAAAACAAATTTTCCATCCATTTTCATCGGCGGACACGTGCCGACGATGAAAATACCGCTAGAGCAAAAAATCGCGTTCGAGTCGCCGTCAGGCATGAGAACATGATTTTTTGCGACAGGGTGAATCCAAAGGAGGGGTGCAGGAGCGTGGCGCAGCCACACCGCGACGAACCCCTTCTTTGAGCGTGTCGGGTTTCCCGACACGCTTGGCGGGCAGCTTCGGCTGCCCGCTTTTGCGGTTAGGCGTCCTCTCGAACAAGCTCCGGCAGCAGGCACACCCCGGCAACGCCCACCACAATAAACACCGTGCGGGACAGCCAGCTCAGGCTGCCGCCCAGCAGCCAGCCCACCGCGTTAAAGCCGAAAATGCCGTAGACGCCCCAGTTGATGCTGCCAACAATCGCCAGCAAGAGCAAAAGTTTTTTAAAAATGTGCATAGTTACAGTCCTCCTTGCAGACAGTATGGCAGCGGAAAAATAAAATATACATTTTTTGCGACAGGGTGTAACACATTGCAAAATTCTCCGTCTTGTATATTGACGGGGAATATGGTATGATACCTTGCAAAGAAGGGGGTACCGCCCATGACCAAACAGGAAGCCCGCCGTTTTGCGGCGCAGCAGCGCGCTGCGCTGGATCTGTCCGCCGTAGGGGCGGGTATGGCAAAGGTGCTGTTCGCACTGCCCGCGTGGCAGAATGCCGACACCGTGCTGTGCTTTGCCGCCCTGCCGGACGAGCCGGACACCGCTGCGATTCTGTGCCGCGCCTTGGCGGCGGGCAAACGCCTGCTGCTGCCGCGTGTTCTCTCCCAAACCGAGATGGATTGGGTGGAGATTACGGCGCTCACGCAGCTGGTGCCGGGGCATTTCGGTATTGCCGAGCCGCCCGCCGAACTGCCGCCCACCGACCCGGCTGCCCTGCCGGGCAGACTGCTTGCGCTGGTGCCTTGTATGGCTGCGGGGCAGGACGGTACGCGGCTGGGACGCGGCGGCGGATATTATGACCGCTTTTTGGCACACTATACCGGGGAAAAGCTGTTGCTTTGCCCCGCCGCGCTGGTTCTGCCGGCACTTCCGCGGGAACGCTGGGACATACCGTTTTTACCCCAAGAGATCTTGACCGAGAAAGGACTACTACCATGAAAAAGATGATGACCGCTGCCGCGCTGGCTGCCGCCCTGCTGCTGACCGCCTGCGGCAACGCCGCTTCCTCCTCTGCGGCAGAGCCGACCCCCACCCCTGACAGCGAGCCGGCGACTTCCGCCCCTGCCGAGGATATTGACGGGGAGTTCGGAGTGGACGAGGAAATGCCCGAGCCGGACGCGGAGCTGAAGGAAATTGTGGACAAGATGACCGCCGTCTATGACGTGGAGCTGATGATGGTGGAAACCGTGGCGGTCGATTTGACCGACGAGGCGTGGTACACCTACCAGACCGGTCTGACCCCCGAGCAGGCTGCCCTTGTGGATGCCGCCGTCTTGACCGAGCCGAGCATCGGCAGCCAGCCGTACAGTATGGTGCTGCTGCGCGTCAAAAATGCCGGGGATGCCAAAACCATTGCCGACGCCGTGCTGAACGGCGTGAATATGCACAAATGGGTCTGCGTTGCCGCCGACCACGCCCGCGTTGTGACCTTTGGCGACAAGGTGCTGTTCGTTATGGCAGAGGATGATCTGGTGGATGTGGATAAGGTTATTGAAAGCGCCGCCACCGCCCTGAAGGTCAGCTTTGACTACGACGCCTCCCGCGAGGAAGAATTGGACGACGATGACCTGCCCCCCGAGCTGCTGATGGATCAGCCCGCCGTGGCAGACTGATACAAACAGGCAAAAAATAAACCGTATGGAAAATAATTCCATACGGTTTTTTGTTTGCCGAAAAGCGCAAAGCGGGAAAGCCTTCCCCTTGGGGGGAAGGTGGCGCGGAACGCGCCGGATGAGGGGGGAATGTCCGGAGGTTTCCCCGTAAAGTTCACGTTGCCATGCTGCGGCGGGCGGCATATATGCCGCCCCTACAAACCAATCCGTAAATTATCATCACCGTAAAACCGCGGGCGGGGCATACCCCGCCCCTGCTGCACAATGATTTGTTTGCTGCAATATTCTGTGAGGATGCGGTATTTTCGGCAGGTTTGTAGGGGACGCATATATGCGTCCCGTGCGGTTTACCCGATAGTTCGTAATATCCGGGCGGCTGCATTACGGATGCGCCGGCAGGGTAAACACAAACCGGCACCATTGACCCTCCTCGCTTTCGGCGTGAATCTCGCCACCCGAAAGGTTGATCAAAATCTTGCAGATATGCAGCCCCAAGCCGCTGCCGCGCGTGTTCATCCCGCGGGAGCGGTCCTCCTTGTAAAAGCGCTCAAACACAAAGGGCAGCGCCTCGGCGGCAATGCCCGCGCCGGTGTTTTCAATGCACACCTCCACCATATCGCCCCGGCGCTGTGCCGAGAAGGTGATCACGCCCTTTTCGGGGGTGAACTTGATGGCGTTGTCCACAATATTATAGACGACCTGATGTACAAAATCGGGGTCGGCATAGATGGGCAGCGGGTCACCGCCCAAGCCTTGGATGTCAATTTTGCCGTCCTCGATGCGCTGCTCGTCCGAAAGCACCACGTCGGTGATGGTCTGCCACACATCGTAGGTCTTGGCGTGGATGGGTACCTCGCCCGCCTCCAGCTTGGTGATGTCCAGCATATTCTGCACAAGACGCGCCAAGCGCCCGGTTTCCTGCGAAACAATGGCGAGATACCGCTGGTTTTCCTCCGGGGGAATGGTGCCGTCCAGCATACCGTCGATAAAGCCCTTGATGGTGGTCATGGGGGTGCGCAGCTCGTGGGCAATGTTGCCCATAAACTGCCCGCGCGAGTTGTCGATGGTTTGCAGCCGCGCCGCCATATTGTTAAAGGTCGTGGCAAAATCGGCAAGCTCCACACAGCCGTCGACGGGGGCGCGGGCGGTAAAATCGCCGCTGCCCAGCCGGCGGGCAGCCACGCTGATGTTTTCAATCGGTTTGGTGATGCGCTTGGCAAGCAGCACACACAGGATGCTGCACAGCAGCAGGATCGCCGCCGCCGAAATGCCGAACATGATCAGCATATCCTTGATGTACAAAAACAGCCCGCGCATCGGGGTGGCGGCAAACAGGTAGCCGTCGTAGCCGCCCATGCTGATCAGCCGCCCGGCGGTGTAGTAGCGATGGGTGTACACGCCGCCCATCTTGCCGGTGTCAAACAGGTCGCTGCCGGAAGTGATGCCCTGCAGCAGCTCGGCGGGGATGTTCTGCCCGGTCAAATCGGCGCCGCTGGTGTGCAGCAAAATGTTGCCGTTTTTGTCGGCAATGTAAACCAGTGCGCCCGATGCCGTGTTGAACAGCTCAAAGCCGTTTTGCGCACTTTCCAACATGGTATCGTCAGAAAACGGGCGCGTCACAATAGAACCCTCGTCCGCAAAGCGGTTGCTCAGGGCGGTGGCACCGTCCAGCACGGCGCTTAAGGCGGCGTGGCGCTCGCTGACAAAATACGCCGCCGACAGTGCCGTCTGGATAACGCACATAAATGCCAGCCCCAGCACCAGCACGGTGGCAATGGTCGAAAGCAGCTCGCGGCTGATGGTATTGCGGCGGTTCATTCCTTGACCTCAAACTTGTAGCCGACACCCCAGACGGTTTTCAGGCTCCACTTGTCAGAGGCACCCTCCAGCTTTTCGCGCAGGCGCTTGACGTGTACGTCAATGGTGCGCGAGTCGCCGTAGTATTCAAAGCCCCACACCTCATCCAGCAGCTGGTCGCGGGTGTACACGCGGTTGGGATGCCCGGCAAGGCACGCCAGCAGCTCCAGCTCCTTGGGCGGGGCTTCCACCACCTTGCCCTTGACCTTCAGCTCGTAGCGGCTCATATCCAGATGCAGGTTGTCAAAATCGTACACGCCCTTGCTGCCCTCGTCCTTGGCGGCGGTGCGGCGCAGCACCGCCTTGATGCGGGCGGTGACCTCCTTGGCGTCAAAGGGCTTGACGATGTAGTCGTCGGCGCCCAGCTCCAGCCCCAGCACCTTGTCGTAGGTTTCGCCCTTGGCGGTCAGCATAATAATGGGGGTGTTGCTCTTGGCGCGCAGCTTGCGGCAGGTTTCCCAGCCGTCCATCACGGGCATCATAACGTCCAGCAGAACCAAGTCGGGGTGCAGCTTATCAAACTCGGTCAGGGCGGCGGCACCGTCGTGCGCCATCGTTACGCTGTAGCCTTCCTTGACCAGATACAGGCGCAGCAGCTCGCAGATGTTCTTGTCGTCATCCACGACCAGAATTTTTTCGTTAGCCATACTCTCAATTTCCTCCCTGTTGTGGGGAAAACCCACCATATTTATCTTATTATACCGCACAAATATGAAAAGAAAAAGAACAGATTCACGTTTTTGTGTAAAAAATATGTGCAGGGCAGGGCAAACCCCGCGCTGCACATAGGTTTATTTCGTTTTACTGCCCGGCAGCCGCTGGTCGGTGCCGAAAAACTTAAACATCCGGCAGTTGCCCATAATGCGGCTGGCGACCTTCTCGGTATAGCGTGCGGTGAACACCGCCTGATCGGTGATGTTGGTGGTGTACACGGTGGGGCGCTGGGTCAGCATACGGGTGTTGATCAACTCGTACAAAATGCTGATGGTCAGCGGGCTGATGTACTCGGTGCCAAGGTCGTCCAGAATCAGCAGGTCGGCTTCCTGGCAGGCGGTCAGCCATTCGTCCCGGGCGTCGTAGTCAAAATGCTCGCGCCCCAGATGGGCGGCCAGCGCGGCGGAGCTGGTGTACAAAACGTCGTGTCCGTTTTCCAGCACGGCATCGGCAATGGCAAGCGCCAGATGGGTCTTGCCCAAGCCGCTGCTGCCCATAAACAGCAGGTTTTTGCTGTCGGGGCTGAACTGCGCCGCGTAGTTTTTGCAAAAATCCAGCAGCTTTTGCATATACACCCGCGGCGGGATGCCCAGCTCCGGCTCCACGGCGTCGCTGTAGCGGGTAACCTCAAAGCTGTCAAAGCGGCACAGCCCCAGCGGGCTGGCGGCGTTGATCTCCTCACGGCGCAGGCGGCGGGCGGTTTCCGCCACACAGCGGCAGGTTTTGCCGCCCTGCATACCGGTATCGCCGCAGGCAGGGCAGGTAAAGGCGGGGGCAAAGGCGTCCTCGCTGTAGCCGGCGTCCTTGTACGCGCGGTGCAGGGCGGCGTCGGCGTCCGCAAGGGCAGCCTGCGCGGCGGCAA
>ERZ1034973.1016-NODE-1016-length-17601-cov-9.270945_pt1 | contig 17601 bp, 11 predicted proteins | sample MGYA00520686_ERZ1034973 | MGnify/ENA primary metagenome ERZ1034973 (study PRJEB33766, sample SAMN09781775) | gut metagenome | biome: gut microbiome | host: Homo sapiens | place: Madagascar | study: EMG produced TPA metagenomics assembly of the PRJNA485056 data... | reverse complement strand
GGGTATGCCATCGGCCGATGGCATACTGCTTTCTACCGTGCGTCTGCATGTGCAGGAATATTTTCCCGATGACCAACAGGCAAAAAAGTATTTCACTTCCGATGACGAACAGGTACTCCTCACCGCTACGGTCGACATGGTACGCTTAGTGCCAGGCAGCCAGAACGAGGGACTTGATGCATGGGAGGTGGATGCCGACCAGGCCGAGGTCACCATCATACACCAGGAGAGCGACAAGTATCCCGATCTGCATCTTACAGTGCCTGTGGAAAGCAAGTACTATGCTTCGGTGACCATACCTTTTGACGACAAGACCTTCCTGCGCAAGCGCTATTACGACCCTGACACGCACGGAGGCTGGCCCACCTGCTGGGCTGTGTTCAGTGTGCCCATACGCAATAAGTATGATGGTGAGGTGCATACCTACAAGTACACTTACGAAGTGTACCACCGGCTGACCAATGCGGCCTTTGCCACCAATCTCGCCGACAGTGGGGCTGTGGTGCTCAAGGACGATGGCACAGGACATGCCACCATGCGCATGAAGAACCTGGACCGCGAGGAAGGCTTCGAGTTGAGTTTCTTCCAGGGAGTGCTCTCCAACGACGGCACGCGCATCGAGGCCATGGCGCACGGTGCCAAGTATGTGAAGAAGCAGATAAAACCGGGCGACCTCGACATCTTTGAGGGCGAGAAAGACTTGGGCGATGGCGTGGTGCTGCGGATGCAGCGTGACAGGAAATATGTGGAGGCAACCCTCAACTATCCGTTTACCATGGATAAGGGCGAGACCAATGCCCTCTCGGCACATGTGCAGAATACCTATGGCATGTATGACCCGCGCAAGCCGAACTGGAATGCCGGGGAAAACCAACTGTGGGTGAAGGAAGATCCTAGTGCAGAGTGGGGCATGATAGAGCCATACACCTGGTTTTCCAACCGATTCGGAGGGACGAGTTTCAGTCACATAGGCACGCTCAGCGAAGAGCAGTGGGTCAAGGACAACAAGGCGGTGTATGAAGCCTTTGTGAACGACCCGTCTGACAACTACGAGCGGTTTTCGGGCAGCAACCTGGTACACTTCTATCTGCCCAACCTCTATGCCCTGTGGGGAAAGTGTGAGGTGACAGTCGACGGCAAGGAGGTAATCAAGGTTATCGAGGCTGGTGGCAAGGGTCACTTTTACCTTCGCTTCCCCTTTGACGACACGAAGCACACGGTCTCCTTCAGCTGGCCAAAGGTGGGACTCAAGAAGGACTTCCCCTTCACAGCCTACGGAAAAGATATGATCGGCCGCTACCGCTTCCGCGGCAATTATTATGGTGACAATAAACACGCCATAGCCGATCTGGATGTGACCTACACCACTGGCACTGGCGAGCAGAAGACGGTCACCGTGTCCACCACGACGCCCGACGAGTACATCAACTACGGGCACTACTTCACCATCGATGAGCCACAAGGCATCGTGACAGCATCCATCACCGACCATGTGGCCGAGGGTGTGGAGCATGTTGTGCTCGTGCCTACCACCATCGACAAGCCTACGCCCATGCTTGCAAGCACATCGGGTTCGGCTGTCATGTTCTTCGACAATGAGACCGACGCTACAGCCTCGACACAGGCGTGTGCCTACTTCAATGAGGCCGACCTGCATACCATGGACCGCGTATACCTCAAGGTGGTGGATGCAGCGACGGGCGAACCCATACCGAATGCCATTCTCAAGACCACCTATCAAAAACCGGTGATAGAGCCTGACGGATCGCTGATAAAGGTGTGGGGCAACGGCTTGGAGGGATCCATAGCCTACAGCACCGACGGAAAATATTTCCCATGTATCTTCCGCAATTTAGAGTTGCGCCGCCGCTCCATCATCATCAATGGCGAAGAGGCGTTCTTCGATGGCGAGCGGGTGGTGCACACCGTAGCCCTCACTCCCAAAACGAATGCGGGCGATGCAGTACATGTGGAGGACATATACATGGAGGAGACAGCCCCCACTGGTGAGGGCACACAGATGGTGCGCTGTCAATATGCGGGCACGTCAACATTGCTGCCTTATGACGGGTCTAAGAAGCCAGGACGCAAGATAAAGATGCGCCTGCTGGTGCGCGACCCGCTGAATGTGGACAAATGGTATGACAAACTGAGCCTCGTTTCCAACCAAGTAGCATCGGGCAAGAGCATCTCACTGAAGAGGACGGCTGTAGGACGCAGGTATATGTACTGGGCCGATGCCCAGGAGAATGGGCAGAGCGTGAGCTACACTCTCTTACAGGTGGAGGGTGAAATGCGTGACTTCCTCGCTCCTGAGGCATCGGGCGATGTGAGCCTGCGTGTCAAAGGCGACCAGGATTACGCCTTGTTCCAGATGAAAAATATCGACAGCGACCCAAGTTTCATAATCGACGGTGTGGATTTCAACCCAGAGTTGCCACAGATAAACGTAGGTGACGTGTCTCGCGGCAAGGGGTTGGGCAAGATGCAGAAGTCGTTCGACGGATTCTCCATCGAACTGCCATCCTCGCTGCCCTTCACGCTGGGCATCACGCATGAGAACAATGACTACATCGTGCGCGGCATCTACTCGCACAGTTTCCTCCCTGGCGGCAAGATAATGAATATGCTGGACAAGGGCGACTATATCAATAGCTTCGACGCTGCCTTCTGGGAAATGAAGCGTGCGGTAAAGGGCATGAGGGCACAATACAACCGAGATGACCGAGCGCTCACACTGCCGTCGGCATCAGCAGGCATCAAGGCCTGGGTAGAAGGCAAGGTGGGGTTTGACTACGAGACTGAGCGCTATAATTTCGTGCTCAACAGCGTGGGCATCGCTGCCGAGGCTTCGGCCTACATCAAGGCAAAGGTTCCTTTCGGCTTCGGTTCTTTCGGAACGAGCATAGCAGGAGAGGCCAGCGCACAAGCCTCACTCGACCATCCAAGTGATGAAGACCTGGAGGCATCGAAGGGCTCATCGCTACCATCGCCTTTCAAGATGGATCTCACACTCGACTTCAACACCGCTCTCTCTGTAGGTGCTTACGCCGAGTTGGGCATTGACCTGTGGGTGGCTGCGGCAAAGGCAGGCATACGAGGGTCGGCATCGGCATCGTTTGAGAGCATGGCAGTGGTCAAGCCTTACTTAGGCAGGGTGGACAGAGGAGCCAGAATGAGTCTGGAGGCATGGCTGCAAGCCTATGCCACGGCCAAGTTCCTCTTCTTCAAGAAAACATGGACAGGCACGATTCTCGACAAGAAAGGCGAGTGGTATGCACCCAACAATGACTCAAACCCAATCAAACAGCGCGACAATAACGAGGCCCGTAAGGTTACCACCGTGCTGCGCTCGTCGGTGTATAAACCACTCAGACTGCGCCGTGCCCCACAGAACTCAAACATCCTGCTCACGGACATAGATGCCTATGCTCAGCCATCCTACCTATATGGAGGCAAGGATATGGCATACATTCGCCCTAAGAATGGTGATGTAGCGACAGGTGAGGTGGCATTTGGCTCGGGTATGGCATTTGCCGCACCAGATGACCATAACGTGTTTGCCATCCATGCCGCATCGCGTGAGGTAGGCGGGCAGAACACGGGCACTATAGCCTACACCTATTCCACAGCAAAAGCCCCTGAGGCGGCCAATAGCGAGGGCGTTATCCAGGCTGCTGCCGACGCACGTGTGGCTGTGAGCTTGGGCAACGGAAAAGAATGGGGAGAGCCACAGACCCTGTGGGACTACAGCTGTAGCATCGACCCAAAGACGGCTGTTTCGCCCACTGGCAATGCTGTGGTGGCATGGAAGCAAGGCGACTTTGTACCACAGAGCGTGGACGGTGATCCCACTGCTGGTGCCATCGACGGAGCCTTGATGGCCAGCGTACACCGTGACGGCAAGTGGCAGGACAATATAGCACTTATGCCTATGGACACTATAGCCCAGCTCACCGACTACGAGGTAGCCATGCGTGACGGTGTGCCCATGGTGCTCGGCATCGTGAGCAAGCGAAATAATGATGGCAGTGTGCGCTCCGTACTCGCCACGGGCACTCTTGACAAGGATCAGAAGGCGCAGACCCTCTTCACTGACATCGTGGCCTCGCAACCCCATATAGTGGCGATGAAGAGCGGGTACTTTGCCAATGCGCTTGTGGTCAATGACATGGGGCAGACGGATGTAAAGCTCTATCGCCTCACCGAGGCTGGAACAATGGTCGACATGGGACTGCTCGGACTCGGCAACCGTGGCGTGATCGACTATAAGCTCATAGCTCCTGAGTCAGCAGACGGCATTGATGGACTTGCCGTGATATGGAAGGAGATGCACAAGGAGAGCGAGGAGAGCACGGACCAGACGGGAGGTGTGCGCACATCGGTCTATGGTGCGCGCATCGCACGAAGCAATGATGGCTATATCTACCTGTCGTGCCCGCAGAAACTCATAGACCAGCCAGAGAACCTCATCATCACTTACTATGATGCTACATTTGCCGACAACACACTGACGGCTGCTGTCACCGTGGCTGACTTCGACAACGATGGCGCTAACGTACTGCAAAGCCAGGCGCAGTTTGCCAACTCTGTTCGCTGCGAGCATGTGGAACTGGCCGACCGTGTGAAGGAAGGCGAGGATGTGGTACTCAGTTTCCAGGTGTTCAACGAGGGATATGAGGCAGTTGACTATCTGAACATCAACGTAAACGGCCGGAGCACCGTGAAGCAGGTGAACATCCTGCCGGGACACAGTGCCGAGGTGACTGCGCCTGCTCCTGCCAATGCCGACCTTGCGAGTGATCTCTCGTTCGATATCACACCTTATTTCTCGTCGGCTCCTATGCGCACACGTTCCTTTGCTTCAGCCATGCGGCGTGCAGGAGCACAAAAGGTGAAGGCCAATCGTGCAGGTATGGGCACCATCAAGTTGCAGGTGGCAGACATGGCTGTCAAGAAACTTGCCGCCGTGCCTGATGGAGATGATGTAGTGGCTGTAACAGCTACTGTGAACAACGGTTCGCCCATGCCTATGGATGCGTCATGGAGCGTGAAGGTGGGACTTTACGAGGATGCCATGGGCCGGACGCTCTATCGGGGAACAGATGTCTGTACAGTTCCGCAGAGCCTGCTCTATAGCCAGGAAGGCAACAATACGGCTACGGTGGGGTTCCGTGTGAAGGGCATCTCGAAGCCTACTACGCTCTATATTGTGGCGCACACTGTGGATGGAGAAGGTAATGTGATCGAAGACCAGAATCCTTCTAATAATGTGACAGCGGTAAACCTCTTTGCTGTGAAAACCACTGTGGGCATAGAGAAGCCTGTGGCATCAGCCCTGGCTCCGTTCACCGTGACCAGCCAGTCAGGCGGACTGCTTGTTGAGGGTGTAACCGATGGTGCGATCATACGCGTGTATAATCCATTGGGGCAATTGCTGCACTGGCATGAGGCACAGCCTGGGGAGAAATCCCATCTTGTGCCGCTTGCCGAGCGAGGTGCATATCTCGTCACTGATGGAAAGCGCACAGAAAAGGTGTTATACAGAAAGTAAGAGATGTTTATATTTTACGAAAATGACTCTGATGTATGCCGATATCTGGAATTTTTTCGTATCTTTACACCATCAATCAAACAGAAAGACGATGAACAAAAGAGAATATGCCAAGGCAAACCTTGACTGGCTTGCCGCAAAAGCAGAAGAGGATGGCGTGAAGGCCCTTCCTCGTGGAGTTTATTATAAGGTGTTGAGCGAAGGCGTGAACGACGGTCGTCATCCCTCGCCGCGTAGCATCGTGACGGCCCATTACACCGGTCGCACCATCAACGGCAAGAAGTTTGACAGCAGTCGTGGTGGTGCCCCTCTTGCCATCCGTCTGTGCGACCTCATAGAAGGTTGGATTGTGGCCATGCAGCAGATGTGCGTAGGCGACAAGTGGGAGGTCTACATCCCCGCCTCTATGGGCTACGGCAAGTTCTCGCAGCCGGGCATCCCTGGAGGGTCTACCCTCGTCTTCGAGATTGAGCTGTTAGGAATAAGCTGATAGTTTTTCTTTATCCCGCTTGCGGCCCAAACTTAAGCTAATGCTGATGTTTGGTTCGCAAGCGGTAGTAATATTCGGCACTGTGGCCAAGACCTCAGGCTTTTCACAAAAACACTTAGACGACAGGCTTTTATTCAGATAAAAGTGTTATTTTTGCATTATAAATAAATGGAGCGTCTGAAAAGGCAAACAAACAGGCTCCAAGAGATAAAAATAAGCAACAATAACCGTTATACAGAAATGAAGCGAACAATTTTTCCTTACGATTTTTCTCCATACTATCCCATTGGAATTCAGCCATGCCCCATGTATGTGGATGTGGCAAATCGTATTTATGACAGAATGAAGAACATGGACTTCAATTTGCCTAATGATGACAAGCTGAAGAAAGAGATTGCCATCAATGTGGCAATCTACTATGAGGACAAGATGTCTGGCATCGGGCTGTGGAACGCATTTGTGAGTAAGCACTTGCTCAAATATGCCCACTCGTTGCCCTTCTTCGACGACTTTGATGTTCTTGACAAGAATGATGTGAACATAAAAGAAATGGAGCTGTTGGTCTGGTTTGTTTTGACCAGAAATTTTGATGACCGTTTCCTCAATCCTTTAGCAATGCAGGAAGACGCGTCAAACATCATTATGGAGGTTCTTACAGAGGATGATGAGGTAGAAGAGAACAGGGCTTTGCATAATTTCATTTATAACCCTGACACGGCCAGCGACTATTTCAAGTTGAAGCATGTGCTGATATGGCTTCGTCGCTCCTACCTTCTATGCTCTCCTTTATCGGAAGACAGGTTTGAGAGATATGTCGACTCTTACTTAGAGCATTTTAACAAAAGTGAAGCGACCTACTATGCAGAAACTTCTTTCTCCATGAATTGCGAGATAGGACCAATGGCAGAAAAGGCCCATCTATGGTTGGCTGACATGTATTTGGAAAATGACATGCATGAGGAGTCTGAAAAACTAAGATCTCTAAAATATTGCCAGCAAGATTTGTTTGAGGTGATTGATGCTGATTCAGAATATGCTGTGGTGAAGAACTCGAATGACGAAGAATATAAAATGAAGAACGCTTATCCTGACATCATCTTTAAAGGCTCATATTTTTGTACAGCACTTGTAAAGTTTGCTGACAATGATTGGGAAATCAATGGTGTAGTGTTCAACGCGAATAAAGCCATTTATGACAAGATGCATGACCAGCAGGCTGCCTTGAAGAAGTCTTACGAATGTGCCTATCCTTTATATATGAAACGTACAAACGGTAAGCGCCTTGCTTTTTTTGAGGACATGAAACAGCTGAAAAAATGGCTGAAAGAAATTACGCCAGAAATGGATATGGCACAATTTGATTATCAGTTGCCAATTGGCCAGCAGGTTGTTTTTTTATCAGAGAAGGCAGGAATAATCTTTGCACCAGACATCATTCATGCAATAAAATGCAGCTATAACCCTTACTATAAGAAATGTGATGCGTATACATTGCAACAAGAAACGATGGATGCTCTTATCAATACGAAAATCATGCATCCAGAGTTGCTGCATTATCTGCTTGAGAACAACATGTTGCAGGATGGTGATTTAAGCGGAAACTATCCAAGCGAATTGGGTAAGCATATCTTTACTCGCAATATCGACTTCATTGCCCGCAATCATCGCAGACATCTTTATTGGGATCACGACTTTTAACAATTGAGCCCTCACTGAAAAAAGGGCTCAGTAAGACAAAGCAACATAAAGAACGAGGAGGTGAGCACGTTCAGGAAAACCTATAAGTCGCTCCTTGACGACCTGCGTTTTGATGTGGTGTAAGAAGAAAAGGCCATGACATCTATGTAAAGCGTTTCTGAAACTCTTTTCCTGCATAATAAAGTTATTCAGTAAAGGAATAAATTTGTAGTAAAGTAATTTAGTAAAAGCAAGAGGGATGATAAAACAACAATAGATATGAAACAGACTTTTAAATGTTTAATAACGCTATTAATAGCTTTATTTTGTGCTGTTAATTATGCTGAAGGAAAGGTACCTGTAAGGGTGCTTAGAGACACTATCTGTATTTCTGTGAATGATTTGCCACGATATACAGGACACATGAATGTAGAGGTAACAAAAGACACCACGATTTTTTGGATGTCTTTTCTTTCACATGGCGATTCTACAGAAATAAAATGGATTAATATAAGAATTGATGATTTAAGTGAAGACACAGTCAAATATATTCGCAATTCCATATTGGATTTTTACTATTACAAAACAAAGAAAAAGTACAAATACTATCGTAGTTTAAAGTACGTCATTGATGAAGATCCTGGACCTGGCGGCGTTATTGTCGACATTTACAAAGCAACTGGCAAGACTAATAGGTCCTGGTTTTACTTTACACACAACATTATGAGCAACAAGCCGTCGGATAATGGTGCTGAGAGCATTATATATTCGGATGAGTATAAAAGGTTTTTAAGTGTGCTGCTTGAGCTTACATACAAATACACAGCCAAACGCAAAGGTCCATGGCATGAAATTGCACCTGGCTATTATAGTTGGTATGGGTGGGAATGAATGTTTTGGATTATATGGCAACGCGAAAACCATAAAAAGAAACTGTCTTTAAAATCATGCGAAACAGGCTTTAATGTCATACGAAACAGGCTTTAAAGTGATCTTACCCCGGTCGGGGTACATGTGTACCTCGGTCGGGATACATGTGTACCTCGGTCGGGGTACATGCGTACCTCGGTCGGGGTACGATGATTTAAAAGGCATTTTTAGATAACATTACGGTAACAAAAAAGAGGTTGTATCTAAACGAATAGTTTGATACAACCTCTCTTTGGGTGTTGCCTTGTATAATGCTTATATAATAGAAGGCTTATTCTTTATATAAAAGGCTTTTTTAAAACCTCAGTTGTTAAACTGCCATGTTGCTTTTAACCTGTTATTTCTTCATCCAGATCACCTTCTCGTTCCTCGTAAATGCCATCGAGATCATTGTTAGGTCCCCATTGCTTGATAGGATTTTGATCTGAAGCAGCGAGGAAACTGCACTTCATGTCGCAAACCGTAATGCTGATTGCAGGAGCTATATATTTTTTCTTTTTCATAAAATCTTATTTTTGTTCTCTAAAACATTTTTGTTCTCTAAAACATTTCTGTTCTCAAAACCCTTTTTCTTACTTAACAACCACCTTCTTACCGTTCACGATGTAGATGCCTGGCTGCACACCCAGCATATTGTCTACACGCTGACCGTTAAGGTTGTACACCTTGGTGTTGTTTGTGCTGATGTCGGCAAAAGGCACGTCTACGCCCGTTGTCTCACCATCTCCGAAACCAAAGGTAAGAAGCTTGGCATTTTCAGAGTTAACCCATGAAGGAGTGAGCCAGCAGCGGTAACCCTTCATCCAGTGGTTGGCCTTGGTGAGGTGATAGAGCTTGCCGTTGTTCCAGATGTAGTTGCCTGCATCAAGGTTCTGATGATTGTCATAGCTGCCCTTAAACTTCAAGTCGTTCATACCCCACTTGGTTGTGATGGCTGCATCTACACGGAAGTCGACGCTTACAGGATTGTTTGCTGTGGCATCGTCGTATGTGTAGCTTATGCCACCAGCTGCGAGCGAATTGTCCACAGTATAAACCTGACCCGTTAAAGGTCCTGCATCGATAGTCAGCTGGGGGTTCTTTTCTGCTATTACATGTTTCTCAACAAAATCTTTAGCGACCTTGATGATGTAAGGCTTGTTGGCAACCAGATATGGGCTTTGCGCATCAGTTTCCTCCACCAGACTAAATCCGATGATCAGATTGCCGTTGTTTGCTTCATAAACCTTGTTTGCCTGAGCAAGCTGTGCCGTTTCGCCAAAGGCTTGGGTAAACTGTGCTTTGGTCAAGCTTACAGGCATGATGAGCGAGTTCCATTTATCAGCTACGAAAGAGCGCTGGAAATACATCGTCAAATTTTCCTTATATGTCTTTGTGCTCTTTTCGTTAAGATGTACGTTCTCTTGGAAAACGAGGTCTTGCTTGCAGTCGTCTGCTGGCTCGTCCACGTCAGGTGTGCCGTCACCGTCCTTGTCGTTACGCAGCAGGAGGCCATAAACAGACAGTCCTGTAAGGAGATCAAGCCCTGCACCTTCCGTTATAGCCACCTCATCATAGTCGGCTGTCGGATTTATAAAGATGTAACCCTGGTCGCCAAGAGTTATAACATTGGCACCAAGCACGCTCCAATCGTTGAATGTCTCTACGGGTTCATCCTGGCCTGTCTTATAAGTTTTCACAACGATGGCATCGGCCAAGCTTACACCTACGCCTACAGCATCCTTGTTTATAACCACTACAAGCTGCTTGTTACGCGTTGCAGTAACACCAAGTTTTACGGCAAGCACCGAGCCTGATGCAAGTTTCAATCCTGTAGGGAAGGTTGTCTTTGTTTCGAGAGAACCGTCAATGCAGTTGGTGAGGTCTTTCAGACCGTTTCCGCCGTTTACCCCTCCGATAGACTGGGTTCTGTCAGCATCGATGCTGGCATTTGTTTTGTCGAACGAAATTATTTCTGCACCCTCCAACGGGTCATCGAGCACAGCATCTGCATCGGCTGTGTAAGCGTAGTAGATGTTCATCACGCTGAGGTCTGCGCCTAACAGACCAGTAGAGTAGAGACGTATTTCGTCGAAAACAGTAGATGCAGGAACATTGATTGAATATCTGACCTTATGCGAGTTCTGACTACCAATCAGCTTGGCTGCTATGGCAGCTGTGGTGACACCTTCAGCAACCGGTTTGCCTTCGTTATAAATTCTGACATTCATCAGTTTGAGCACATCTGCACTAAGGCCTGTGCCCTTGGCTGTTACAACGAAACCAACCTGACGTTCACCGCTCTGGCGAGCATTTGTTTCATCAAAGATTTTACCATTCTTTTTCTTAACGCTACAGAGGTAAGAATCGCCGATAGAAACGCCACCGAAATAGGTTGCATAGCTGCTGAGATTAGACGAGATAATGTTGGCAGAATTCTTTACGATAGAAGCAAGATTGATGCCGAAACTACTGCCATCGCCCATCTCATATACAGGATGGGCAGGATCTGTATTATAGAGCACGGTTTCCTTCTTGTTTTCCGGCTTCTGCACGGTAGAGCCACCCCAATTTATTGTGATGGTCTGGAAGCAATTGTCCTTGTCGCTCTTTAGCATCATCTCTACCGTCACTTTCTCGCCGGTATTATTTTTGTAGCTATCAGTCTCGCTGAAATCGAGAGTGTTGTTTGTTGGGTCAATCTTTACGTTTTTGTCTGATGTCGTTTTAATGCTCCATGTTGCATTTGGGAAGTTTTCCTTATCCCATTTGAGCTGATAATGAGAGTTGCAATTGCAGAGGTCGAGACTTGCCGCAGGGCTCATCTCACATTGATGGCCAGCTGATTCGGGCTTTGGAATGATGAAGGCATAGTTGGCAGTGACGCCATTAGCAACTTCCACTCCCATTGTTCTGAATTTGATGCCAGAGAAGTCCTTTGGAGCCTTAATGGATACTTTCTTTTGTTTGCCAGCAATAGAAACAGACAGTACGGTTGTTTCTATAGCTTTTTTATAAATTTCGTTGCCATTCTTGTCAAGAAGATAAATGACAGGGGTTACGCCTGCACCAACCAGAGCTCCATCGCTATACACAAAGCCAGCTTCTGTTCCTGCAGGGAATGTTTCTGTGCTCTTTCCATTATTAGCAATGACTTGTGCATAACCAGAAGAGCCAAGCTGCAAGAGTGCAGAAATTACGATACCGTTTGAGAGATTATCATCTATAAGATCACCATTCAATGATTCAATCAAAGGATGAGTGCTTGATTTGGCTTTTAATGATATATTATTGTAGTATTGTTTGATTTTCGTTTTCGTCAACGAATATTCCGCATCACCCACGAAAGCATAGTAAATCTTCAGACCGTTTACGGCATCAATATTCACGCCGCTTTTTCCAATGAGTGCAATCTCATCATAGTCTTCTGTAGGCTGTTTGGCAGCAACGATATCTACGAGATTCTTGTCTGAACTTACACTACCAAGAGTCAGCTCAAGCACAGAGAAGCCAAGCTGTTCTATATCAGATGTCAACAAAGTCTTTCCATCTTTGTAGAAACGAATTTGGTAGTTTGTTTTCAGAACATCGAGTTTCAATAAGCTGCTTTCACCAGAAATTTTGAAACCAGCCTTTGTGTCTTTGTCGATGTAGTGTTTCATGTCTTTCACAGCGACAATAGGCGATCCGACAATAAGGTTAACGTCTGCTACACTTGGAAGAGTGTAGTAGTTGTCCAGATCATCATCGCACAAATAGGAGAGGTTCTTAGAACCAGAACCAACTTTTACACCATCAGCAAGGCGGCTGACCATACAGTTGTGGCCAACAAGCGCCATGCGCGATTTCATTGTGTTACGATTTTCCCCCCCCGGCTATAGTAGGTGTTTGCCTGTCCTACTGCCTTTAGGGGAAGCAGCATGAAGATAACAGCCACAATTGCGGCAGCTTTAAAAACTTTGAAATTCATAATATTCATAATCGTTTTTAAATGAATAACATTTTTTTTAATTACTTATTATGAGAGTATATTTAGGCATATAAAGCCCCAACCTCCTTGTCTGACATATCGGAGTTTTTAATATCCTTTCTCAGCCTTTATGCTTTGTAAAAGACATACTTGTTTTGCGCCAGACAATCTGGCATTATACATTAATGATGGTCTGAAGCTTTGTTTTTTTAAAAAAAAGTGAAGTATATTTATTCCTTTTCAGACATCATTATTTTAATAAATGCCCCCCAATTTAACATTAGCCATCCTGTAATTCAATTCTGTTTTTACATCATTTTTGTTCTCGTTTTTGGGAGTTATGATTTTCGGGTGCAAAATTACAAAAAAAACAATAAGGCTTATATGTTTTTTAAAAAAAAGCAAGAGTATACTGTTAAAAAATTATAATTTACTAAAAAATCAACATTATAAGACATTTTAACATCACAATATTATTCGACAATAAAACAAATATTTCCCCAACATTAACATTTATGCAATAAGAAAACTCTATTTTTGCAATGTCCAAATTACAATTCTTAAGTTTTCTAAAAACATAAAAGATTTTGGAAGAAAATGCTCTTGCGAAAGCTTAACATGCTCCATATTGTTTTTTCTAAAAATATTTTTGCCCTTTTCTCTTGACTTTGCTTGCGCGATTGTGTATCTTTGCATAACGACAAACAATCTTAACAACGCAATGAGCATAAAATACGAAATTCATTCAATCAAGAACTCGCAAGGCACAGGAAAGGACCGCCATTTTGCACAAATATTCGACCAACCGGCCATGACTGCCGAACAGCTGAAAAGCCACATCCAGGCCAGCTGTTCGCTGACAAAAGGCGACGTGGAAGCCACGCTGTCGGCTCTGCACGAGCACATGACAAGGGAGCTTATTGAAGGCCACCGCTTCTACATTCCATCCATTGGCTATTTCACTCTGGCTGTAGACATGGACATGCCCGAAGACAAGCCTATAGACAAGATGCGTGCCGACTATCTGTCTGTGCGCAACATACGCTTCCGTCCCGATGCCACCTTGCTGAAAGAGGTGAGAAAAGGCGTGCGCTTTGAACGGGCAACGTTCACAACGAAGTCGGCAAACCTGACAGAAGACGAGCTGAAGGAGAAGATAATCCTTTATTTCGCCACCAACAACTGCCTGACACGCCGCGCCATGGAGCAGGAGTTTGGGCTGCGACGAAACGCCGCTCTAAAAAGACTCAGACATTTCACCGAGACAGGACTGCTGAAAAAAGAAGGTTCAAGAAACTCGCCTGTCTATTTCCTCAATTGACAATGCTCTTGGGCACGAAAGAACACAAGAAAGAAGAGCACCAAGGACACAAAAGAGAATTAAAGAGAATTAAAGAGCATTAAACAAATTTACAACACCTCATTTAAAATTAACGCCATGCAATATCCCTTAATATCCGAATATGTTAGAGCCATTCAAAATGCAGAGCTCAATCTTAACCAGTTGGGACACCTCACACCCGTGTTTGATAACCATGATGAACCGTATCATTGCAACGGGGCATCGGCTGTTGTGTTTAAGATGAAAGAAGAGCAAACGGGAAAGTATTACGCCCTAAAATGTTTCACTGAGGAACGAGAAGGACGGGCAGAAGTTTACCCCCAGATTGCTGATGCGCTCAAGGGCGTTAACTCAATGTATATTACATCGATGAAATACATGGAAAAAGAGCTGTTTGTAGACTGCAACTATGAGGAGAATGAATTTGCTGTACTGCTGATGGACTGGATTGACGGCGAGACCATGGAAACATACGTTGCCGACAATTATCATGACCAAGACGCCATGTCGATGCTCAGCTTCCGTTTCTGTGAGATGGCAGCATGGCTTCGCTCACAGCCGTTTGCCCATGGCGACATCAAGCCCAAAAACATAATGGTGCGACCCGATGGAACACTCACACTTATTGATTATGACGACATGTTCGTGCCAACAATGAAAAGACAGAAATCGCCCGTCTTCAACACAAACACATTCTCTCATCCCCTTCGCACTGTTGACGATTTTGACGAAAACATAGACGATTTTTCTTTGGCTTCAATAGCACTTTCCTTAAAGGCTCTTTCTCTTAAGCCCTCATTATGGAACGCTTTTGGCACCTCCGAACGTCTGTTGTTCTCAGCCAACGATTATATTGATTTAAGCAAGAGCAAGGTGCTCGCTGCAATGCAAGAACTACTGACAGATGAAGACATGAAGACCTTGCTCTCCCTCTTCCTTTTGGCAAGCGCCAAGAAAGATTTAAGCATGTGCTCGTTCAGAGCGTTTATTGTAAGGAAGCCAAATGAGATGGAGGGCGTTTTGAAACAAGGAAAGGACAACGGTGACGGTAAGGACAACTTAAAAAGAATTAATATGAAAAACAGCGAAACGATAGAGAAATACAGAAAAGCGGCGGAACAAGGAGACGCAGAAGCTCAATGGAGATTGGGAGAGAGTTATGAGTCGGGATATGGTGTAAAGAAAGATTTTGCCAAAGCTGTGGAATGGTACAAGAGATCGGCGGACCAAGACAATGCTGCGGGCAAACTGTTTTTAGGCCGATGCTATATGAACGGACAAGGCGTAGAGAAAGACCTATCTAAAGCCGTGAACCTGTTCAAGCAATCGGCAAAGCAAGGACACGCTGTAGGCCAATGGGTCTTGGGCCTATGCTTCTATTGCGGGGAAGGTGTGGAAAAAGACTATGTGAAAGCAGCCAAACTGTACAAGAGGTCGGCAGAGCAAGGAAGCGGTGTGGGACAATGGCGACTGGCTACCTGCTATCTTTTGGGCAAAGGTGTTGAACAGGATTATGCTAAAGCCACGGAATGGCTCATAAAATCGGCTTATCGAGGAAACGCTGAGGGACAATGGCGATTGGCCCAAAACTATTTCTTGGGCTTAGGCGTAAACAAAGATTTTGCCGAAGCCGTGAGATGGTTCAGAAAAGCGGCAGAACAAGGACACGCTGAGGGACAATGGCGATTAGGCCATTGCTACCAGTTGGGCCAAGGCGTGGAGAAAGACTGTAACAAGGCGGCTGCGCTGTTCAGGAAATCGGCAGAGCAAGGCCATGCCGTTGGACAACGGCGATTGGCTTATTGCTATGAAAAAGGAATAGGTGTTCCTCAAGATATCGAGAAAGCAAGAGAGTGGTATCTGAGGTCTGCAAACAAAGGAGACGCTACAGCCAAAGCATGGATGGAAAAGAATTCTTGAAAACAGAAAGACAAGCAACACATCTCGTTTAACATCTTTACTCATTTACTCAACTTTCATAAAACATGAAGATAGAAGAAAGCTACATCTGTGGCAAGCACACGGAAGCCGACTGTGAGGACGGCATGGTCATAACACCTTGGTTTGCAGCCGTCATTGACGGCAGCACCAGCAAGACGCCACGCCGGCTGGACCCGACGATGAAAAACGGACGACTGGCCATGCTTATCATCTCGCAACACATCAAGACCATGCCAGCCTCAACGACCATGGAGCAGTTTTGTGAGGGCGTGACACGGCGCATAGCCAACGAATATGAGCGGCACGGGGTGGCAGAACACATGGGCGCTCACCCCGAAGAACGGCTCACGGCCTCAGCCATAATTTACAGCGTGCAGCGACGCGAGGTGTGGATGGTAGGCGACTGCCAAGCCATCGTCGACAACACCTTCTTCGACAACGCCAAACCTTATGAGCAGCACATCGCTACCCTTCGCGCCAACATGATAAAGGAGGGCATGGCGCCAACCGATGCCCGCCGCGCCATAGAGCCTCAGCTCGTTGAAGCCATGCTGCAAGGACAGAACACAAGCTACGCCGTGATCGACGGAACGCCCATCTACATGGCTGGCACACGCACCGTTGCCGTAAGCCACGCTGCCGTGCTCGCATCAGACGGCTACCCCTTCCTCCACCCCACCCTCAAAGAGAGCGAGGAAGCTCTGGCGCGGCAACTCGCCGACGACCCACAAAACATTTCGTCGTTCGTAGCCACCAAAGGGCTTGTCGATGGCAACAACAGTTTCGACGACAGGGCCTACATCAGGCTAACCGTGTGATTATGAGCACATATTTAAGGAGGTGAACAAAAATTTTTTTGGCCAAACCCTTGTTTCGTGTTGAAAAAATCGCTATATTTGCATCATAATAAGAAAAGGATCAGCTAACTGTCAAAAACTAAAGATATTCTAACAACATAACAGGAGGACTCTAACTATGACGAAAACAAGAGAAATTTATCGTTGCTCCATTTGCGGCAACATCGTTGAGGTATTGCATGAAGGCGCCGTGCTTTCGTGCTGTGGCAAACCTATGGAGCTGCTGAAAGGCAACTCTACAGACGGGGCTTATGAGAAGCATGTGCCTGTGGTTGAAAAGGTGGAGGGCGGCTTCAAGGTGAAGGTTGGTGCCGTGGAACACCCCATGGTGGAGGAGCACTACATTCAATGGATTGAGCTGCTCACGCCGTTCTGCGTCATGCGACGCGAGCTGCATCCCGGCGACAAGCCCGAGGCGCTCTTTCTTGTGGACCCCGCAACGGCATGCGGACAGAAGGTTATGAGCTGCGACGTCGGCGAGGTTAGAGCACGCGAATATTGCAACCTGCACGGGCTGTATATTTTGTAAAAAATCACCAGCTTATTGCGAGAGAAGGAAAAGCGCAAACATTGTGGATAAAAAACAATGAGACAAAGGTTTGCGCTATGCGCATTTTTTAAACATTAATTTCCATTAATTGAACATTAATTTAACATCAATTTTCCGCGCGAAGCGCGTATTAATGATAATTAATGGGACATTAATGGAAATTAATGTTTAAGAAAACAACGAGCGCGAAGCGCAAGCATTGTGGATAAAAAACGATGAGACAAAGGTTTGCGCTATGCGCATTTTTTTAAACATGAATTTCCATTAATTGAACATTAATTTAACATCAATTTTCCGCGCGAAGCGCGTAT
>ERZ1034973.1014-NODE-1014-length-17630-cov-5.372006_pt1 | contig 17630 bp, 14 predicted proteins | sample MGYA00520686_ERZ1034973 | MGnify/ENA primary metagenome ERZ1034973 (study PRJEB33766, sample SAMN09781775) | gut metagenome | biome: gut microbiome | host: Homo sapiens | place: Madagascar | study: EMG produced TPA metagenomics assembly of the PRJNA485056 data... | reverse complement strand
GGGCAAGACCACGCTGGCGCGCTGCCTGGTCAACGCCTGGCCGCCGCTACGCGGCAAGGTGCGGCTGGACAGCGCCCCGCTCGACCAATGGCGGCCAGAAGCGCTGGGTGCGCTGATTGGCTACCTGCCGCAGGACGTGCAGTTGTTCGCCGGTACCGTGGCCGAGAACATCGCCCGCTTTGGTGAGGTGGATGAAGCCAAGGTGATTGCCGCCGCGCAGATGGCCGGGGTGCATGAACTGATTCTGCAATTGCCCGAGGGCTACCAGACCCGCCTGGGCGAAAACGGCATGGGCCTGTCTGGCGGGCAACGCCAGCGCGTGGGCCTGGCCCGCGCGCTGTACGGCGAGCCGTGCCTGGTGGTGCTGGATGAACCCAACGCCAATCTGGACGAAGCCGGCGACGCCATGCTGGCCGAGGCCATTGGCCGGATGAAGGCCGCTGGCATCACCCTGGTGCTGATCACGCACAAACCCAACATTCTCAAGCAGGCCGACAAGCTGCTGATTTTGCACGCCGGTGCCCAGGCCGACTTCGGCCCGATGACCGAGGTGATGCAGCGCATGCAACGCGGTGCCCAGCCAAGGCCAACGTCCGGGCAACCCCAACCACAGCAACGGGTCATGCCCATTCCCACCTATGGGGCCGCGATGAACTTTGCGCAACGCAAGGAGGGAGCATGAGCACGACGATGAATATGGACGCCTCTTCACTGGATGCCGACCTGATCGACCCCAAGGATGATCTGCTGTCGGTGGATGACCGCCACTATGTGCGGCTGGGCTGGCTGATCGTTCTGGTCGGTGTAGTGGGTTTTCTGGGCTGGGCCATGCTGGCACCACTTGATGCCGGTGTGCCAGTCGATGCCAAGGTGGTGGTCAGCGGCAACCGCAAGGCGGTGCAGCCCATCAGCGGCGGCAAGGTGCAACGGATTCTGGTCACTGAGGGCCAGCGGGTGCAGGAAGGCCAGGTGCTGGTAGTGCTGGAGCCGAACGTGGCAAGCAACCAACTGGATTCCTTGCAGTTCCAGTTTCTCAGCAGCCTGGCGACGGAAAACCGCCTGATGGCGGAGCGGGACGGCCTGAACGACATCCGCTTCGATGAACGCCTGCTGCAAGCCGAGCGCGAGGGCAACTTGCAGGCCGCGGAGATCATCCAGGCGCAGCGGCAGTTGTTCGACAGCCGCCGCAGCGCCCAGCGCGCCACGCTGAATGGGCTGGAGGCGACCTTGCGTGGCCTGCGCGAGCAGCGCGACAGCCTGCAACGCATCCTGCAGTCGCGCCGCAGCCAGCGCGAGACCTTCGAGCGGCAACTGGCGGGCCAGCGTTCGCTGGCCGAAGAAGGCCTGCTGGCGCGCAACCGCCTGCTGGAGTCCGAACGCCAATACCTGCAACTGGCCGGTTCCGTGGCCGATGACCAGGGCCGCCTGGCGCAGTTGCAGGGCCAGGTGCAGGAATACGAGCTGCGCCTGATCCAGCAGCGTGAGGATTACCAGAAGGAACTGCGCACGGCCCTGGCCGAGACCCGCACGCGCACGGCGGACCTGCGCTCGCGCCTGGACAGCGCGCAGTACGAAGTGAACAACATGCAGATCGTCGCCCCCACCGAGGGCATCGTGGCGGGCCTGGCGGTGTTCACCCAGGGCGGCGTGGTCGGCGCGGGGGACACGCTGATGGACATCGTGCCGCTGGACCAGCCCTTGCTGGTGGAAGGCCGCCTGCCGGTGCAGGAAGTGGACAAGGTGCAGGCCGGCCAGCCGGTGGAGCTGGAGTTCATGGCCTTCAACCGCGCCTCCACGCCCAAGCTGCCGGGCACGGTCAAGACCGTTTCCGCCGACCGCCTGGAAGACGAACAGGGCATGCCCTACTACCACGTCGAGATCGCGGTGGATGACCTGAAGGGCCGCGAGGTGCAGCCGGGCTTGCAGTTGCAGCCGGGCATGCCGGTGACGGCTTTCGTCAAGACCGGCGAACGCACCTTGATGAGCTATCTGCTCAAGCCGCTGCGCGACCGTGCCCGCCTGGCACTGACGGAGGAGTGAATGGGCTGGCGCACTTCTCCACTGACACGCATCGCCTCGCTGTATGGCGACCTGTGCGTCCGCTTCCCGCGGCGCGGATTCCTAACCGGCAAGGGCCGGTACCTGATCTCCATCGCCACGGTTGTGGCGGCGCTCGCGCCCGATGCCGTGCCGACCGCCCATGCGCAGACAGAATTGGCGTTCCCGCCGATGTTGACGCAGCCGGCCGCCTCTGCCGCTACCACCACGGCGGCGCCGGCCCAAGCGACGCGCCCCAGCCAGTTGGGCACGCTCGACCTGACGCAGGCCTACGAGCGCATGCTGCTCAACGACCCGCAGGTGCGTGCGGCCAGCGCCGCGCTCGCCGCCGGGCGTGACGCCGGCAACATCGCCCGCGCCGCACTGCTGCCGCAGGCCTCGATCAACTACCTGCGCAACCGCACCAGCCAGACCGAGTATTACGACAGCACGACGGCCGGACAGCAGAGCGTCGACTACCGCTACTTCGGCCGCCGTGCGGGCCTGACCATCGAACAGACGTTGTTCGACTATTCCGCCATCAGCACCTATCGCATGGGCAAGACACAGGCCGAGTACGCCGAGGTGCAGTACCGGCTGCAACTGCAGCAACAGGCCGTGGCGCTGATCGATGCCTATCTGAACGCGCTGCTGGCGCGCGATTCGCTGGATCTGGCCCGGCACCAGTTGCGGGCGTACCAGGACATGCTGCGCGGCAACGAACGCATGATGGCCCAAGGCGAAGGCACGCGCATCGACATCCTGGAAACCCGCAGCCAGGTGAGCGCCACGCAGTCGGAGCTGGTGGGCTACGAGAACGACCTGGCGGATCGGCTGCGCGAATTGTCCGCGCTGCTGGGGCAGCCGGTTCACGCCGGCGAACTGCTGGCCATCGATCAGCAGGCCATGCTTGCGCCGCTGCCGGACGGCGAGCTGGAGCGGCTGCTGGCCGATTCCCGCGAGCAGAACCCGGAGGTTCAGGCCGCGCGCCTGGCGGTGCGCTACAACGACCTCACGGTGGAGCGCGAGAAGGGCCAGTTCATGCCGCGCGTGTCGCTGTACGCGGCGCATGAGCGCATCGTTTCGGACACCGTCAACAACCGCGGCCGGGACTACAAGACCAACACCATCGGTCTGCAGGTCACCATCCCGCTGTTCAGCGGCGGCTCCAGCTACTACAGCACGCGCCAGGTCTACAACCGGCTGGAACAGGCGCGCTACGAACTCGAACACACCGCCAGCACCACCATCACCACGCTGGAGCAGTACTACCGCGTGTTCAGCACCAGCGCCGAGCGCATACGCACCTTGCGCCAGAACGTGAGCGACGCCACGGCGCTGGTGGACGCCATGCGCAAGAGCGTGGCCGGCGGCGAACGCACCAACACCGATGCCCTGCATGCCGAACGCCAGTCCTACCAGGCCCGGCAGGCCTTGCTGCGCACCTACGTGGAATGGTTCCAGGCCTACGCCAAGTTGCAGTTCTACGCCGGCAGGTTCTCGGAAGAAGACGTGCTGGTGCTCAACCGGCATTTGCTGACGGAGGTTCGATAAGGGGCCTGGGTGATGCGCCCAGGCGCGGTACCGGGGAATCCCAAGGGTAAACGGAGATGAAGAGGGTTTCTCATGACGGACGCGAGACGAAACGACACACCATCGAGGGGGCATATCGAAGCGACGCTTCGTGAGGAGATCGCCGCCGACCTCGGGATGCCCACCGGGCAACTGGATGCCGATGCCAGCCTCCTGAAGCTGGGCATGGATTCGATGCGCCTGATGGCCTGGATGCATCGCCTGCGCAAGCGCGGCCACAAGGTCAAATTGCGCGATCTCTACCAGCAGCCCACGGTGCGCGGGTGGAGCCAACTGCTGCAGGACTGCCCGGCCACGGCGCCGGCTGCCCAGGCGGCATCCCCGCAGCCGAGCGGCGCCGCCTCCCCCGCCGCTGTCGCCTGGCCGACCATGGCCGATGGGCACCCCTTTGAACTGACGCCCGTGCAGCACGCCTACCTGGTGGGTCGTGCGCCACACCAGACGCTGGGCGGTGTCGGCTGCCATCTGTACCAGGAGTTCGACGGCCAGGGTCTGGATGCCGATGCCCTGGAGCAAGCCATTGGCGTGCTGGTCGAAAGGCATCCCATGCTGACGGTGACGTTTCTGGACGATGGCCGCCAGCAGCGCCGCCCCGGCACCCGATGGCGCGGCCTGACGCTGCACGACCTGCGCAGCGCATCGCCCGCCCAGTGCGAGGCCCACTTGCTGGCCATGCGCGCCAGTCATGGCCACCGGATTCTAGACGTCGGGCAAGGCGAGAACTTCGATTTCCAGCTCAGTTTGCTACCCGACGGGCATCACCGTCTGCACGCGGACATCGACCTGCTGGTGTTGGATGCCGCGAGTTTCAGCCTGGTGTTCGATGAACTGGCGGCGCTAGTTCGCGGCAAACGCCTGCCGGCGATCCCGAGCGACTACGATTTTCGCAGCTATCTGGCCCAGGCGGCGCAGGAGAACGAGGCGGCCCGCCAGCAGGCCAAGGCGTTCTGGCTGGAGCGCGCGGGCAGTTTGCCGCACGCACCGCAGTTGCCGCTGGCCTGCGAGCCGGAGCAGATCAAGCAGGTTCGCATCTCGCGCCAGCGAGTAGAAATCACCGCCGAGGACTGGGCGCGGTTCCAGGGCCTGGCGGGCGAATGCGGCGTCACACCGACGATGGCGCTGGCAACCTGCTTCGGCGCGGTGCTGGCACGTTGGTGCAGCCAGCCACGGCTGCTGCTGAACCTGACGCTGTTCGACCGCCAGCCGCTGCATCCCGCCGTGGACGGCATGATTGCCGACTTCACCAATATCCTGTTGCTCGATATTGCGGGAGAAGGCGCGAACTTCGATGCGTTGGCACAAACCAACCAGCAGACTTTCACCGATGCCTACGAACACCGGCATTGGTCTGGCGTGGAGCTACTGCGTGAGTTGCGCAAAACGCCGGGTGCCTATCCCCACGGCGCCCCGGTGGTGTTCACCAGCAACCTGGGCCGCACGCTGTTCGGCCAGGACGTGGAGCGTACCTTGGGCGTTCCCGGCTGGGGGATTTCGCAAACACCACAGGTCTGGATCGACCATCTGGCCTACGAGCATGCCGGCTCGGTGTTCCTGCAATAGGACAGCAACGCAGCCCTGTTCCCGCCTGGCATGCTCGAAGCCATGTTCCAGGCTTACGTGGGGCTGGTGCGACATTTACTGGATCACCCGCAGGCCTGGCACGAGGCCTTGCCCGATCCGATGCCACAGGCACAGCGAGATGTGCGTGCGCAAATCAATGCCTATGGTGACGTGCCAGCCCCCGAAGGGTTGCTGCACTCAGGTTTCTGGCGACAGGAGCAAAGTCAACCGGATGCTGTGGCGCTGATTCATGGCGAGCGCCGCCTGAGCTATGCCGAGTTGGCTCACCAGGCCCGTTGTTGCGCGGGCGCACTGGCAGCGCAAGGTGTCCAGCCGGGTGATCGGGTGGCTATCAGCATGTCCAAGGGTATCGGCCAGATCGTGGAGGTGCCCAGAGACATGCGTTTTTGTTTGCCCGCCCAGCAATAGCGGAAGTGCCAAGTGCGACCGCCTTGGGCAGTGACAGCGAGAGAAAGACCGTCGATATCGCCTAGTGTGTAGGCTTTGCCAGTTGATTTGGCCTTGCGAACGGCCATGTCGGAAAGTGCCATGGTGTAGCTCCTAACTTGCAGAGTTAGGGCCCATCCTGGACTCGATCACCGCTCGCACCCAGCAACAATGCGGAACCACGCTCACCCGTATTTATGGACTAAATTATGGACTAAAAAGTCGCGGATACAGGTGGATTTCAGTGGACGTTGCTGGAATGAAAAAAGGGCCTTTCGGCCCTGTTTTCAACGACTTACAGGCTTCAGTGGATGTCTGTAGATCATAAATTGGAGCGGGAAATGAACCGCATGTTCAGCTACCCCAGCAACCGCTGGATCAAGACGCTGGAGCCCTACCTGCTGTTTGAGGAGGCGCGCACCTGGTTCCATGAGTCGGCCTATCGCGACCAGACTTTGCGATCCACCAGCCTGGGCGTGCGCTTTGGCGATCAGCGCTACTACAGCCTGGACCTCTCCGTCTCCAAGCCACAGGGGGACCGCAGCCCGCAAAACCCTGCGCACAAGCTGCGATACGGCCTGGCCCTTACGTATCAGTTCGGGAAGTAAGCTGCCCGCTGTCGGGCGCGGCAGCCTTGCTGCGCCCGGCGGCAGGAATGCCTCGCGCCATGCGCGCGTTATAGACCGTCAGGCGGCTCAGGCCCAACTGCTCAGCCACCTTGGCGTCCGATGCCGTGCCCAGCAGTGCCACGGCTTCAGGGGTCCAGTCAAATGCCCCGCCCTGCTGCTCGGTAGCGCTGGCAATGTCCAGCTCCTTGCGCTTGGCGAGCACGCTGGCCTTGCTCATGCCCCAGCGTTTGGCCAGTTCTGCATCGCTGTCCGTGCCAAGTAGCGCGAGCATCTCACCCGTCCACTGCACATGACCAAACGCGGGAATACCCAGCGCATTGCGCTTGAGGTTCACGGTCTTGGCCGTGGTGCCCCAGCGCTCGGCCAGCACGGCGTCTTTTTCCTTGCCCAGCTGGGCCAGCATGTCATCCGTCCATTGCAAGGCGGCTTTGCCCATGGAATGTCTCTTGAAAAGTTACAAGCCAAATTGGCCACCAGCGCCCGTCCAGCAAGCGCTAGCAGCTCTTGTTTTTAATTAATGGGTATGACCCCAGTAGATCAGCGCGTCGCGCCCTTCCACCGACAGCGACACGGGCGCGCCCACAGGCAACAGCACCTTGGTGGCCACATGACCATAAGGCAGGCCCTGCAGCACGGGAATCTTCACCTGCGTGCGCAGCCAGTCAATCACGCTTTGCAGCTTGTAGCCCTTGTCGTGGCTGGTGAGCTTGAACTCCGTGAACTGGCCGAACACGATGGCTTTTTGCTTGGACAGCACACCGGCATGCAGCAGCTGGGTGAGCATGCGCTCGATTTTGTAGGGGTGCTCGCCCACGTCTTCGAGGAACAGAATGCCGCCCTCCACCTGCGGGAAGTACGGCGTGCCCAGCAGCGACACCAGCACGGCCAGATTGCTGCCCCACAGCGTGGCGCCGCCTTCGACATAAAAGTCATCGGGCACTGCGCCTTCGGGCTGCTTGGGCATGCGCCAGCCCGCGCCTTCGCCGTGGCCGTAGAGCAGGTCTTCAAAGCAGTCGAGCATGATGTCGTCCACTTCGTCCTTCTGTCCAAAATCGGCAATCAGCGCCGGGCCCGCCCAGCTCACCGCACCAGTCTGCGCGAGCAAGGCGTTCTGAAAGGCCGTGAAATCGCTCAGTCCCACAAAGTGCGTGCCCTGCTCCACGGCCTTGGCCACGGCCTGGTAGTTGATGCCGGGCAGGATGCGCGAGAGGCCATAGCCGCCGCGTGAAATCAGGGCCACATCAGCACCGCTGGCGGCAGCACGTTCAATGGCAGCAAGACGTGTGGCATCGTCACCGGCAAAGCGCTGGTAGCTGCTCAAGGCGTCGGTATCGACTTCCACTTCATGCCCCATGGCTTGCAGGCGCTTGATGGCGCGCTTGAATGCGGCCTTGTCACGCACGGCCCCCGAAGGGGAATACACATAGATGTGCCTGGGGCCGTGGCTGTGGTCATGGCCGCAGCAGCCACCATCGTGCGCATGATCGTGGTGGTGGTCGCAGTGCTCGCCGTGGGCATGCGTATGTCCATGCTCGTGATCATGCTGGCAGCAGTCGTGTGCGCCGCAGCCATGTTCGTCATGCGCGTGTGCATGCTCAGGTGCGGGAGAGGTTTTTTTCTTGGAAGTCGCCACAGCGTGTCATGCAGCGGCTGGGCTGCATGCTCCATATAGATCTATCAATGTTGGCTGGCTAGGACGCAACCGCCCTGGCTGTTGCCCCAAAGTATTCCATAGCCTGCGCCGCGCTGATGGCTGCCTGCGCGGGAACCATAGGGAACAAGGGGGTCTGTTGCAGCGCCTGTGGGTATTGCCGCAATGCAGACACAGTGTCACGCCAGGCGGCTTCCCACGCGGCCTGTGGCATCAGGGTGTTGGTGGCGCTGCGGGTGATCCAGCACTTGCCCTGCTCCATCCAGCCTCTCAGCAACTCATGCGGCACCGCAGGCAGCTGCGCCTGCACCCGCGGCCAGGCCTTGAGCGCTGCGCGGTGCCCGGCCTGTGCAAAAGGTATAGCTAGTGGCGCTTGCTGCATCTGCCCTAGAGGCCAAAAACCTGCTTGAACCATACTCTGCACTACATCCCACTGCGGCTTGTTGGCGGCGGCTTGCAGCCACTGCGCCAACGGCTTGGGCACATCCGCATCGGGCCAGCTATCGATCAGCCAGCCGCCAGTAAAACGCTCGGGCATGGCCTGCGCCACCGCCAGTCCCAGCCGTGCGCCATCGCCCTCGCCTACTAGCACCACTTGATGCAAGTCCATGGCCTGCACGAGTTCTTGCAGCAGCTGCACATGCCCGTCTGCCGTATGCGCCTTGTCACGCTTGGGCTGGTCGCTGCGGCCAAAGCCGGGCAGATCGGGCACGACCACACGATGGCCTGCCACCAGCCACTGCACCACCAGATGCCGGAAGCCATACCCCCAGCTGGCCGCGCCATGCAGGCACAGCCAGGTCATGCTGGCATTCCTGGGGCCTTCGTCCACCACGGCCATGCGCAAACCGCCCAGTGCAGGCAGGTCACTGCGCCACTGCGGCGCATAAGGCCAGTCAGGCAGGTCGGCAAAGGCGCTGTCCGGGTGGCGCAGCGCTGTGTCCTTGAGCGGGTGATTGGCCAGCGCCACCGCACGCTGCTGGGCGCGGCGCTGCTGGAAGAATGCCGCCATCACTGCCGCACATTCTTCGGCCAGCACACCACGCACCACCTGGGTCTGGTGGTTGAGGGCGGGGTAGCCAAACACATTGAGCACCGAGCCTGCAGCGCCCGTCTTAGGCTCGGCCGCACCATAGACCACGGTATCGACGCGCGCATGCAGCATGGCGCCGCTGCACATGGTGCAAGGCTCCAGCGTCACATACAGGGTGCAGCCATCGAGCCGGTAGTTGCCCAGCTTTTGCGCCGCAGCGCGCAGTGCCTGCACTTCGGCATGGGCCGTCGGGTCATTGCACGAGAGAGGGGCATTGCGCCCCTCGCCTACCATCTGCCCATCTTTGACCACCACGGCCCCCACGGGCACTTCGCCCGCAGCCGCAGCTTGCTGCGCCAGTTGCAGCGCGTGGCGCATCCAGTGTTCGTGGTCAGAAAAGGCAATCGTCATGGGCCGGAATTATCTCTGCCCGTCATGGCCCTCTTGTTTCCATCAGCTCAAGAACTTGAGAAAGAGCTGAATGAACACCGCATTCAGAATGTCGATAAAGAAAGCCCCCACCATGGGCACAATCAGAAAGGCCTTGTATGAAGAGCCGTACTGGTTGGTAATGGCCTGCATGTTGGCCACCGCCGTGGGCGTAGCACCCATGCCAAAGCCGCAGTTGCCGGCGCAGAGCACGGCCGCGTCATAGTCTTTGCCCATCACTCGGAAGGTCACAAAACCCACGTACAGCAACAGCACCAGGGTCTGCACCGCCAGAATGATCACCAGCGGCCCAGCCAGATCAGCCAGCTCCCACAGCTTGAGCGACAGCAGCGCAATGGCCAGATAGATCGACAGCGAGGCATTGCCAAACACGTCAATGGCACGGTCGAACACCTCAAAGCGAAACACATAGTCCAGCGCATTGCGAATCAGCACCCCGCCGCCCAGCGCCCAGACAAAGGTGGGCAGCTTGAAGCTGGAGCCTGCCGTCAGCTCGGTCATGAACTGCGCAAAAGCCAGGCAGCCCGCAAACAGGGCCAGGGTTTCCACCGCAGCTTCTGCCGTAATCAGGCGGTTCTTGTGGGGCGACGAGAAATTGGGCATGGCCGATTCCTCACTGTCGCTATTGCCATCTGCCACCGGACCACGCAGGCCATTGCGACGGATCAGCCACTTGGCCAGTGGGCCGCCGACCAGGCCACCAATCACCAGACCAAAAGTGGCGCAGGCAATACCCAGGGTGATCGCACCTTTGACGCCATGCTCATGCTCCAGCACCGCGCCCCACGCACCCGCCGTACCATGCCCACCCAGCAAGGTGATGGAGCCAGCCACCAGACCGATCAGTGGATCCAGCCCCAGCAGCTTGGCCATGGTGATGCCTACCGTGTTCTGCACACCGATGAACACCACAATCACCAGCAGAAACACCAGCAAGGCCCGCCCGCCCGCCTTGAGCTTGGAGAAATTGGCGCTGAGTCCGATGGAAGAGAAGAACACCAGCATGAAGGCGTTTTGCAACTCCGCATCAAAACTGACGCGATAGCCCGTGAACTGATACACCCCTAAACAGACCAGGGCAGCCACCAGACCACCCGCCACAGGCTCCGGAATATTGAAGTTGTTGAGCAGCGGCACTTTGCGCACCAGAAAGCTGCCAATGATGAGCACCACTGCCGCACAGATCAGGGTGTAGTAAGAACTGAATTCAAGAGCCATGGAAGAAATAGGAAAGCACCTTAAAGCGGGAAACTCAACCCTGCCCATAAAGCTGTGCAACGGCTATAGGACAAGATCGCCAGCTGCTGTTTGGCTGCTGACCGCTACTGCTCACAGCATCGTTTCACAATACCCCCCATTCCCCACACAGGCGTGTGGCGCACGGATAATTCGCCCCCTATGTCTCTATTGCCTCATCAACTCGAACTTCTCTCCCCCGCACGTAACGCCGACATTGGTATTGAAGCGGTCAACCACGGTGCGGACGCTGTGTACATCGGCGGCCCCGGCTTTGGCGCACGCGCCACGGCAGGCAATGAGACGCGTGATCTGGAGCGTCTGGTCAAGCACGCCCACCGCTTTGGCAGCCGCATCTTCATCACGCTCAACACCATCTTGCGCGACGATGAACTCGAAGGCGCGCGCAAGATGGCCTGGGACATGTACAACATCGGCGCGGACGCGCTGATCATCCAGGACATGGGCCTGCTGGAGCTGGATTTGCCCCCCATCCAGCTGCACGCATCCACCCAGAACGACATTCGCACGCCCGAGAAAGCCAAGTTCCTGCAGGACGTGGGCCTGAGCCAGATCGTGCTGGCACGCGAGCTGGACTTGAAGCAGATCAAGGCCGTGCACGATGTGCTCAATCCAAACACCACCATTGAATACTTCATCCACGGCGCGCTGTGCGTGGCGTATTCGGGCCAGTGCTTTATCAGCCACGCCCATACGGGCCGCAGTGCCAACCGTGGTGACTGCAACCAGGCCTGCCGCCTGCCCTACGAGGTGCTGGACGCCAACGGCCGCATCATTGCGCACGAAAAACATGTGCTGTCGATGAAGGACAACAACCAGTCCGACAACCTGCGTGCGCTGATCGACGCCGGTGTGCGCAGCTTCAAGATTGAAGGCCGCTACAAGGACATGGCCTACGTGAAGAACATCACGGCCCACTACCGCAAGCTGCTCGACGAAATCATTGAAGAACGCGAAGTTTCGGACTACCCGCTGGCACGCTCGTCCTCGGGCACGACCACCTTCACCTTCAATCCCGACCCTGACCAGAACTTCAACCGCGAATTCACAGACTACTTTGTCAACGGCCGCAAACAGGACATTGGTGCGTTTGACACGCCCAAAACCCCAGGCCGCGCCGTGGGCTGGGTCACACAGGTGGGTGACAAGTGGTTTGAATTTGAAAGCAACGACAAGACCGCCATCTTCAACAACGGCGACGGTCTGTGCTACTACGACCTGCAAAAGGAACTGGTAGGTGTGCACATCAACCGCGCCGAGTGCGTGAATGCCAAGAAAGGCATCTGGCGTGTCTTCCCCAAGAACGAGATTGCCGAGTTCAAGGACTTACGCAAAGGCCTGGAAATCAACCGCAACCGTGACATGAACTGGGTGCGCATGCTCGACAAGAAGTCGAGCGACCGCCGCATTGGCCTGTGGGCCGAGTTCAAGGAAACCGCCAACGGCTTTGCGCTAACGCTGACCGATGAAGACGGTTTTGTAGGCAGTGCAGCCATTGCGCAGGAACACCAGGCTGCAACGGATGCTTCCAAAGCCGAAGCCACGCTGCGCGAACAGCTGGGCCGCTTTGGCGCAACGATTTTTGCAGTCAACGACATCAGCCTGTCCATCAGCCAGCCCTGGTTTGTGCCCGCCTCCGCCCTGAACCAGCTGCGCCGCGATGCCGTGGCTGCGCTGGAGCAGGCCCGTGCAGACGGCTTTGTGCGCCTGCCACGTGCCAAGCCGGTAGAGCCGCCCGTACCCTTCCCGGAAGAGACGCTGACGTATCTGGCCAACGTCTACAACCACAAGGCCCATGACTTCTACATGAAGCACGGCGTGAAGGTCATCGACGCAGCGTATGAGAGCAAGGAAGAGCTGGGCGAAGTCAGCCTGATGATTACCAAGCACTGCGTGCGCTTTTCCATGAGCCTCTGTCCCAAGCAGGCCAAGGGCGTGATTGGTGTGAAGGGCACCATCAAGGCCGAACCACTGCAGCTGATCAACGGCAAAGAAAAGCTGACCCTGCGCTTTGACTGCAAGCCCTGCGAGATGCACGTGGTCGGCAAGATGAAGCAGTCGGTCTTGAACCAGCATGCCAAGGAAATGAAAGAGTTCCCCATGCAGTTCTACCGCACCCGCCCTGCGGTTCAGCCCAAGGCATAGGCATAAGCCAGCAAAGCCCCCCGCATGCCACCACAGCGCATACGGGGGCAGTCATCAGTGCTTGATGGCACTCAGATAACGAAAACCCCCACCTGCAATCTGCAGCCCGTCACGGCGGCGTGCGAAGTAGCACGTATTCAGCTCTTGCGGACCAAGATCTTCTTCCACGGTAAAACCCGCCTCTGCCAGCAACTGGCGCATGCCATCCGGGGTGTGCGCAGACAGCCAGGGCTCGCCGCCTGCCGCCATCATCTGGCCGGTGAACTGCATCATGCTGCGCTCCAGAGGTGGCAGGCACTGGTCTTCGAGCCGGTAGTCCAGCACCAGCACAGAACCTGCGGGCAATGCACGCAGGCGCTGCAAGCTGTGCGCTACCTCGTGCTGGTGCAGATACACCAGCACGCCCAGCATGCTGATCACGCTCGGGCTACTGCGGCTCCAGCCCAGCCGCTGGGGGTCTTGCAGTGCGGCCTGCTCCCGCAAATCCACAGGTACCCAGTGCAGGCGCGGGTGCAGGCGCCAGCCATTGGCCAGGAGCATCTGCTGCTTCCACTGCTGCATGGCAGGCTGGTCCAGCTCAAACACCTCCACGCTCGGCAGCGTCTGGGCATGGCGCAGCGCCCAGGTGTCCAGCCCTGCGCCCACGATCACATACTGCTGCACGCCTGCGGCAATGGCGCGCAGCACACGATCTTCCGCAAAGCGCGAGCGCGCCACCATGCCTGCGCGCATGGAACGCGCCGTCACATCGTTATGGGCATCGGGGTCCAGCATGAGCTGGGCGGCAGTGGCTGCGCCCAGAATGCCTATGGCAAAGGGGTCATCGAATACACGCTGTGTGTCCAGCAGCTGGTGCAGCGCCCGCGAAGCGGCCACACGCAATGCAGAAGGGCTTGGGCAGGAAGCGGGATTGAAGTGGGTCGTCATGAATGTGCTTTCTTGGTGGTTTTCCATGGAGAGTCGCGCACACCGCCCGGCAAACCGCAGGTTTGCGTTTGAGACGAGGCGCGAAGCCGCAGGCAGTACAAGGCGTACGACAAGGCTTCGCAACGACGTATCAAGGGTGGTGTGAGCGAGTCTTAGAAAGCACGACTGTCAGGGCTCACGTAACGTCAGGGTCAAGCGCTTTTTCTAAAAAGTTGCGCAATGCAGGTGACAGGTAATGCCTGTGGCTCAGGATCGGCTCTTGGTGGTAGGCACGCCGCATCTTCTCGGCCAGCGCTGCATCATGGCGCACCGTGCGGTGGAGCAATTCGGCATAGCGGCTCGCCAGTGCCTGGGCCTGCGGCGTATCAGCAGCCACGTCTGCAGCTACCAGCGCTTGCGCATCAGCAGCCAGCTGCACCCATTGGGGCCCCAGGCTGCCATCGAGCTTTTCCAGCTCCTGCGCACTCATATGCCGCAGCAATGCCGCCATACGCATGCCAATAGCCTGCTCCAGATAAGCCAGCAAGGCCGTATCCAGCCCCATGTGCGCCGCCGTCTGCGGGGCGTGTTTGTGCATATCCGCCCATTGGCGAATGGTGCTGAGCTGCCCACCAAACACGGCCATGGCCACATGCATCCACTGCTGCGCCAGTTGTTGCACCTCGGGGGCATCGGCAGGCAGGCCTTGTTGCTGGCACTGCTGCAAGGCCAAAGCCAGCGGCTGCCATTGCCCCCTGGCTCTGCGCCAGCTGCTCAGCAAGCGGCGGACCTGGCCCACGGGCAAAAACTGCTGGTAGCTGGACAGCAGCTGCATGCCTTGCAGCAAGGCCTGTGCGCTGTCTGCTGCAGCCTGACTGCTGCGCAGCTGGTCACGCACCAGCAGCAGCTTGTCCTTGAGCAGCTGTGCCTGCTCCAGGGCCTGCTGGACCTGTGCCATCTGCTGTTCAATCAGTACCAGTGGCTGTACGCCCTGCCCTTGCAGCACTTCGGCAATGGCTTCCAGACTCAGCCCCAGCTGCTTGAGGGACTGCACCGCATGCAGGCGCTCAATGTCCTGTACGTGGTAGAGCCGATAGCCAGCAGGGCTGCGCCCGCTGGGTCTTACCAGCCCAATCGTGTCGTAATGGTGCAAGGTGCGCACCGTCAGCTGCGTGCGTTGGGCAACTTCGCCCACGGTGAAATACAAGTCTGCCCCCTGTCTGATGCTGGTAGTGTGCGCAATATAGCGGCACGCAAGCAGCCAGCGGTAGCACGGCTGCACGCACCCACAGCCGCCTGGGCCATCTACCAATGCCAGGACCCGGCAACAGGCCGCACCACGTTTCAGGAACGTCCCTGCGAAGCTACCGGCATGCGCGGCAAGCAGATTGAAGTGCGGCCCAGCACACTGGGAGCCACAGGCTCTGCCACTGCCACTGCCACTACAGCAGGCACCGCACAGCAACTGCGCGCGCAGTCAGAACGCCATGCCAAGGAACGCCGCCTGCGTGATCTGAATGCCCACGACATTCCCAACGCACAAGCTCGCGCACGCAGCGCTGCCAGCCGCTGCAAGGAGCGCATGGATGCCGTAGGCCGCAAAAAATCCAGCGCCAGCAACAACCTGGCCGGTGCCACCTGGGAACAGTCACTGAGCACCGAAATGCAGGCCATTGCCACCCAGTGCCATGCAGAAACCGCGGTACTCAATGCAGAGGTCGACCGCCTGCTCAACGAACAGCGCCAGCTGGAGCAGGAACTGGCCGCGCAACCCGCGCAATGAACGCACACAAAATAAGCATTAAAAATGCTTCCAGCGCTTATGCAGCAAGCGCTGGAAGCTATGAAAAATGAAACTTGTTGAAATCTAGACGCGATCCGCCGCCTTGGCTTCACGCACCGCCAGCAAGGCACCAATCAAAAAGCACACGGCCCCCAGCATCAGCTGCGCATTGGAAAACAGCGCCACTGCACTCGACTGCCCCTGCTGTGGCACAAAGGCCGTGCATGCCGCGATCATGAAGGCGATACAGCCCACCAGATTCACAAACACGATCTGCCAGTCCAGATCCTTCAGCCGCCAGCGCCAGAAGCTGTGATTGGCCTCTACAAAGGCCAGATAGGCAGACACCAGAAACAGCACCGACCCCAGCATATCCGGCGCCCAGACCAGCAGATCCTGCAGATACCAGAGGCTGCCCAGCTTCACCGCGCTGAGCGTGCTCACGTTAAAGGCCAGCGTCCCCAGAAACTGCGTCAGCGTACTCAGCCAGCCAGCATCTCTGGGCTGCCACCCCAGCAGCTGAATGCGGGTGTGGCGCGCCTGCCCCTCTGGGTCTGGCGTAAAACTGCTTGTATTGGCTGCCTGAAAGTGCTGCATATAGGCAGCCAGCGTGAAGGGTATCGAGCCCATGAAAAAGATCACGTTGGCCCAGGCCAGCAAGGCAGCGCTCGCCTGCGGCAGCATGGACAGCACGCTGCCCAGAATAAACAGCGCTGACCCCACCGCAAAAGTGCCCCCCATCAGCCGGTTGTAGCCGCGCGACTTCCACAACGGCACAGGCAGATGCTCCATGGCACGCGCCGCACGCAACAAGCCTTTGCGATGCTCGCGCGCCTTCCAGATAATGCGCCGCCCTGCTGCCAGCTGATAACTGCGAAAGGTGATGAAGGGGCCTGCCCCGGCCTGCAGGATGCCGTGAAGGGTAGAACGGTGAATCGATGGGTCCAAGCGAAAGCTCATGTCACGGGTGGGCGCTATGCACAAGGCGTGCAGTATTACATGACGCTCAGCCGAGAACTGCCTATCAGGGCGAAGCCGGTATCTGGCAAGTGCGGGCCATGCATGCCCTTTCCCCGCCATAGAGAACAGCGACCAAGCCCCCCACCACAACCTGCCAAGTCGCCACGCTTGCCCAGCTAACCAGCAGCTATGGAACGGTAACAGTTGGGGCTTTTCTTCTGTGGGTGTACGGACCACCAGTACCCGGCCACTGGGTGATAAAAACATGGTGCTCATCGCCTCAGGGGAGCGACAAATCTACCCAGCAGCGCGACATTGCCAAGGCCCAAGCCATGGTGCAACTATTGGAGGAGTAACAGCTATGAACCGCACAGCCGCTGAGAAACTGGGCATCAAAGCCTTTGATGCTGCGGAGTATCTGCAGTCTGACGAAGACTGCGCCGCCTACCTGCAAGCCTGCCTGGAGCAGACACCCGACGATGCTGCCGTATTTGCCAAAGCCCTTGGCGACATTGCCCGCGCACGCGGCATGATGCAACTGGCCAAAGACACCGGCCTGACACGTGAGGGGCTGTACAAAGCTTTAGGGAACCTCTGCCACGGAGGCGTTGAGATCACCAAGTTAGGGAACCTGAATCGACCAGCTTTTCCTAGGGCGTGTCATCTAATAGCTGTCACGCTACGTTATACGTAGCGTGACTCGTAGATATGCTTTGACCGACAACCAATGGGAGCAAATTAAGGACCTTCTGCCCGGAAGGGCTGGCCATGTGGGCGCTCCCGCCAAGAACAACCGCCTCTTTGTAGATGCCGTGCTCTTTCGATACCGCGCAGGCATCTCATGGCGTGATTTACCCGAACGGTTTGGCGACTTTCGCGTCGTGCATCTGCGGCACATGCGTTGGAGTCGTACGGGTGTCTGGCAGAAAGTCTTTGCTGTCTTGAGCGCTCAGGCAGACAACGAATACGCAATGATTGATTCCACCATCGTCCGGGCCCACCAGCATAGCGCTGGCGCAAAAGGGGGCTCCATAGCAATGCAATCGGACGAAGTAAAGGCGGGTTAAGCACCAAGATTCATGCCACTGTGGATGCCTTGGGCAACCCAACTAACTTTTACCTCACTTGCGACAAGGCAAACAAGTGGTTATTCCCAGTCGCAGGTGCTGCAAAGAAAAA
>ERZ1034973.1013-NODE-1013-length-17652-cov-7.765585_pt1 | contig 17652 bp, 10 predicted proteins | sample MGYA00520686_ERZ1034973 | MGnify/ENA primary metagenome ERZ1034973 (study PRJEB33766, sample SAMN09781775) | gut metagenome | biome: gut microbiome | host: Homo sapiens | place: Madagascar | study: EMG produced TPA metagenomics assembly of the PRJNA485056 data... | reverse complement strand
TGGTCAGACTGAGGATATTGCAAATGTTTGTCTCTTCCTCGCTTCTGATATGTCCAGCTACGTTAGTGGTCAGGTTATCCAGATTGATGGTGGTATGAATATGTAATCTATCTGTATCAGAACGTGCAAGTAGTTTACGAAGATAATCATATAATTATTGTCTCAAAGAGAAGTGGTGAAATCGTGCAGGGCGATAAGACCGGCGACGAGCCTCTCTCTGAGACGGTAAAACAATATATCAAGGCGAAGTGTCAGAAACCGGGAAATGTGTTCCTGGGTGTGGTACATCGCCTTGATCGTCCTGTATTAGGACTTGTTGTTTTTGCCAAGACTTCCAAGGCGCTCAGTAGATTGAACAATATGTTCAGAGACGGCGAGGTGCACAAGACCTATTGGGCCATAGTGAAGAATAAGCCCCGTTTGGAAGAGGCTGAGCTGGTGAATTGGATTGTGAGAAACGAGAAGCAGAACAAGAGCTACGCCTATGATCATGAGGTGAAAAACTCGAAGAAGGCGATTCTGCGTTATAAGATGATAGGTTCTTCCGACCATTACTCATTGCTTGAGGTGAATCTGTTGACAGGACGTCATCACCAGATAAGATGCCAGTTGGCAAAGATGGGATGTCCTATCAAGGGAGATTTAAAGTATGGTGCTCCTCGCAGCAATCCCGACGGCAGCATTTCATTGTTGTCGCATAGGGTTGAGTTCGTTCATCCTGTATCTAAGGAGACTATCGTCGTAGAGGCTCCTTTGCCCGATGACAATCTATGGAAGGCGATAGCGCCATAACCGATAGAATCCATATCACTGATACCATAGGCGATGGTTAGTAAGAAATTGACTTCAGTTTTACAATATAAAACTTAGAATCCATGTCTACAAAGAAAAAATGCGGAATTTGGGCAGCAGTTATCGTATTTACCCCGATATTGCTGATAGCTTTGCTGACTTTGTTGCTTTATCTGCCACCTGTGCAGAACTGGGCAGTGAAGCGCGTAGCTGCCTATGCTTCCGAGTCTACAGGCATGGATATTACAGTAAAGCACGTGGAACTGGTCTTTCCACTGCGATTGGGTGTTGAGGGTGTGAAGGCGCTTCAGCCCATCGATTCGGTGAAAAACAGTAATGATGTAACTCTCAGAAATAAAAAAGATACAGTTGCTGATATAGAAAAAATGGTAGTTGACATTCAGTTGATGCCTTTATTCAAGCAGCAGGTAATGGTGGACGAGTTGGACTTCAGACGTATGAAGGTCAACACCACCAATTGGATACACGAGGCGCGTATCAAGGGTGATGTCGGGCAGATGGCATTGCGTGCCCATGGCATCGACCTGAGCAAGGAACTTGTCCATGTAGATGACGCCTTGTTGTCGGATGCCCGTCTGTCGGTAGAACTGAGTGATACCGTACCTCCCGATACTACGCCAAAGACCAACAAGTGGAAGGTGAATATCCAGAAGCTCAAGTTGAAAAACACAGCTTTGGCGCTTCACATGCCAGGAGATACTCTCAGGGTAAATGCCTATATGGGTGATGCTACGGCTCATGGTACCTACCTCGATCTCTTCAAAGGACTTTATCAAGTGCGTGCCCTCGACTGGCGAAAGGGCAGGGTAACTTACGACAATTATCAGACAGAAATGCTGGCTGGTAAGAATATCTCTGTGCTTCGTCCGGCAGAAGGTCTGGACTTCAACCACATTGCCTTGTTGGATATGACCTTGAAGGCAGACTCATTCTATTTCTGTGACTCGAAGATAGATGTAAAGATTCGTCAGGCACAGTTCAGAGAACGCTGTGGTCTGAACGTACAGCAGATGTATGGCCGGTTTGTGATGGATTCATTGAAGTTGCAGTTGCCCGACCTCTGTCTGCGAACTTCTTCCTCCACTCTTCAGACCATGGTCGACATGGACATGAATGCCTTTGCCGACAGCGCTCCTGGCAAGTTGACTGCGATGATACGAGGCAGTATCGGCAGAGAAGACCTCATGCTTTTTGCCGGTGCATACATGCCTCAAAAGATGCGTCGGAACTGGCCTTATTATCCTATGGAGGTTGCCGGTACTGTAAAGGGAAACATGCAGCGTCTTAGCTATTCGGGTTTGAAACTCAATTTGCCTTCAGCCTTCCAGTTGTCCTCCGATGGTTGGTTGGCACATCTCAACGATATGTCTCAGATGAAGGCGAAAATACATTTAGATGCGCGTACCTATCATTTGGGATTTGTTACAGCGATGCTTGATCCTGCTCTAATGAAGGATGTGCGTATTCCTAATGGCATGATCCTGAAGGGAGATGTCGCAGTGGACGGCTCTAAGTATGCCACCAAGATGACCTTGTGGGAAGGTCGTGGACGAATGAATGTAGAAGCATCTGTTGTTACTCATACAAAGAAAGACGGAAGTCTCGACATGAACCACCTGGCCTATCGTGCCAAGGTGCAAGCCCATCAGATACTGGTGAGTCATTTCCTGCCTCATCAGGAACTTTACTCTTTTACAGGATCGATGGAAGCCCAGGGCGTGGGCACTGATTTCTTGTCCAACCATACTCGACTCAACGCCAAGGCAAAGGTGGCACAGTTGCATTATGGCAAGTATCACATCAACAACCTGTTGGCTGTTGCCCATGTAGCAAATGGTAAAGTTCATGCAGATATCGACAGCAATAATCAGTTGCTCAAGGGATTGGTGAGTTTGGATGCGCTGACCAACAGCAAGAATCTGGAAGGAACAGTAGTAGCTGATGTCAGGAATGTGGACCTTTACCTCATGGGACTCACCAAGGTGCCTATGAGAGCAACTGCCTGTGGACAGGTAGACCTGAAGACCAACCTGAAGGAGGACCACTACCTGCAGGCTATGTTGGGCAGTATCGTCATCAAGACTCAGCAGAAAGAATATCGTCCCGTGGATATTGTTGCCGACGTGTTGACTCGTAGCGATACAACCCATGCCGTACTCAATTGTGGTGACTTCCATCTTCGTATGGACACCCATGGAGGTTATAAAAAGTTGCTGTCAAGACTTGATGAACTGCAAGGCGAGGTGATGAGTCAACTCAAGAACCGACGTATCGACCAGGTGGCTATCCGTCGCGAGTTCCCCTTGGGTCGCATCACTCTTACCACAGGAAAAGACAATTTCATCTCCCGTTTTATCGAGTACAACGGCTATCATTTCAAGACGGTGGACATGGATCTTCGTACCTCACCCATATCAGGTCTGAACGGTCATCTTAATATCGACTCTTTGGTGGCACAAGGTGTACAGTTGGATACGGTTCGTGCCAACGTGATGACCCAGGGCGACACCATCCGGTATACGGCGAGGATTGTGAACAACAAGAAGAATCCGCAATACGTATTCCAGGCATTGGTGGATGGCGAGTTGGCAGAGCGAGGCTCCGATATCGCAGCCCGCATCTATGATGCCAACGGCAAGTTGGGCGTGCGTGTAGGGTTGGCGGCAATGATGCAGGAAAACGGCATCAAGGTGAGTCTTACCGATACTCATCCTATACTGGGATATAAGAAATTTACAGCCAACGATGACAACTATCTGATGCTGGGACGCGATATGCGTATCTCTGCCAAGCTTCAGTTGGAGTCCAGCAAGGGAATGGGTGTGCGTATCTACTCTAACGACGGCAATGAGGATGCCCTGCAGGATATCACTATCGGTATGACCCGTTTTGATTTGGACAAGGTACTGAGTGTCATACCTTATATGCCTGATGTCTCAGGTATCATGAATGGCGATTTCCATATCGTGCAGACCAAGGAGGCCTTGTCTGTATCGTCCAATCTATCGGTCGACAACTTGGTTTATGAGAATTGCCCGATGGGTAATGTCGGCTCCGAGTTCGTGTATATGCCTATGAGCGATGGCACTCATGCCGTCGACGGAATACTGAAATACAACGGTGAGGACGTAGCCACTATCAAAGGTACTTACCAGTCGGAGGGCGAGGGCTATCTCGACGCTACTGTCGGCATGGACAAACTGCCGCTCCACTTCATCAATGGATTTGTGCCCGACCAGCTTGTTGGTCTGGAAGGTTGTGGTGAGGGAAGTCTTACCATCAAGGGCTCGTTGAGCAAGCCACAGGTAGACGGCGAAATATACATGGACTCTGTTTATTTAGTGAGTGTGCCTTACGGACTGAGGATGCGTTTCGACAACGACCCAGTGAGGATAGCCGGCAGTAAGTTGCTCTTCGAGAACTTCATGATGTATGCCAACAATGAGAGTCCGCTCAACATACAGGGCTATCTGGATTTCTCCAATCTCGATAAGATGATGCTTGATGTCAGGATGCGTGCCCAGAACTTCCTCCTGGTAGATGCTAAGGAGAATGCCCGTTCCGAGGCTTTCGGTAAGGCGTATGTCAACTTTTTGGGAAGTATGCGTGGCGCCTTGTCTAATCTGAAGATGCGAGGTAAGCTCGACGTGCTGGGTAATACCGACATGACTTATATCCTGCGAGAGTCGGAACTCACCACTGATACTCAGCTTGAGGAGTTGGTGAAGTTTACCGATTTCAAAGACAGTAAGCAAGAGACGGTGGTGCGTCCAAAACTCGAAGGCTTCGATATGCTCTTGGGTATGTCGATAGATGAGTCTGCCCATATTCTTTGTGCGCTGAATGCCGACAAGTCCAATTATATTGACCTTGTGGGTGGAGGCGACTTGCGTATGACTTACAATCCTGCCGACAATCTGCGTCTGTCGGGTAAGTATACATTGAGTAATGGCGAGATGAAATACTCCTTGCCTGTCATTCCACTGAAGACCTTTACCATTCAGGACGGAAGTTATATTGAGTTTACGGGCGATCCTTTCAATCCTACGCTCAACATCACGGCTACCGAGAAAATCAAGTCGACCGTGAATGAAGGGCAGGGTACAGGCCGATCGGTAGATTTCGAGTGTGGGGTGAAACTGTCGCAGACACTGAATAAGCCTGGTATACAGTTTATCATCTCAGCACCTTCCGACATGAACGTCCAGGATGAGTTGAACACGATGAGTGTGGACGAACGCGGCAAGGTGGCTATCACCATGCTGGCTTCGGGCATGTATCTTGCCAACGGCAATACCAATTCGTTCTCGATGAACAGTGCCCTCAGCTCGTTCCTCAATTCCGAAATCAACAACATTGCAGGAACCGCCATGCGCTCCATGGGACTTGATATAGGCATGACTGTCGACAACTCTCTCAATGCTGCCGGTGCATTGCATACTGACTACAATTTCAAGTTTGCCAAGCGATTCTTCAACAATCGTCTGAGCTTCAGTGTGGGCGGTCAGGTTTCTTCGGGAGCCGAGATGGAGAATGCTGTCAACAACGATACCTTCTTTAATAATGTGGAGATACAATATCGACTCAACGATGGAGCCAGTCAGTATATCCGAGGTTTCTACAACAACAACATCTACGACTGGTTAGAGGGTCAGATCGGCGAGTATGGTGTTGGTTTCATGTGGCGCAGAAAATTGCAGCGCTTCAGTGATATCTTCCGCTTTAAGACCGAGAAACAGGCTTTGCCACGTGCTGCAGCCGACACCCTGAAGGCTGTGCCTGCAGCTGTTCAACAAAAATGAAAAAGCAAATGATGAAAAACAGAAAGTGCATTCCCTATAATCATTCCCGCGGCTTTCGCCTGTTGTCTATGGTTTTTGTTGCCATAGTGGTGGTTGCCGCAGGTACATCTTGTTCTTCCACGAGTGCTCTCAAGGAAGGCGAGCAGCTCTTCACGGGTCTGAAGAAAATAGAATATACCGATTATGAGCCAGGCGGTTATGCCGATTCTACGATTCTCGAAATGGAGTCGGTACTGGCTTCTGCCCCTAATGGAGCCCTCTTCGGCAGCAGTTATTATCGCACGCCTTTCCCTGTTCGCCTTTGGGTTTGGAATGCTTTCTCGCAGTCGGATGGCGCCATAGCCAAGTGGATTACCAAGGCATTCGGCTCACGTCCTAAATTGATGGGCAATGTGAATCCACGATTGCGTGCACAGGTAGCAGAGAACCAGCTTGCCAAGTATGGCTATTTTCATGGCAAGGTAAACTACGAGATTCTGACCCGGAAAAATCCCAAGAAGGCCAAGTTGGCTTATCATGTGTCTTTGGGTCCGTTGATGACCATTGATACGTTGCAGTATGTCAATTTCCCATCAGTAGTCTCTGCTTTGATCGATTCCACCCGTCAGGAGGCTTTGGTACATACGGGCAGCCCATTCAATGTACCTCGCCTGGAAGGTGAGCGTCAGCGCCTTACCCGTCTGTTCCGCAACAATGGCTATTATTTTTATCAGAATGGCTATGTCTCCTATCTTGCTGATACCTTAGATGTGCCAGGCAAGGCAAGCATGAAGATGATCATGGCCGACAGCCTCGACTCGCAGGTCACCCGCCAGTGGTATCTCGGCAATATCAATATCAACTTCCGCAAGCAGTTTACAGAAGAGCTTACCGATTCTTTCTGTCGCCGTTACCTCAATATCCGTTATCATGGCAAGAAGATGCCTATCCGTGCGGGTGTGGTGTTGCGCGACTTGAACTTGCGTCCCCGACAGCTATACAGGGTAGAGAACGAGGAGAAGGCGCGCCAGCATTTGCAGTCGATGGGAGTCTTCAACTATACCAGCCTTCAGTTTACTCCTCGTGACACCACAGCTCAGTGCGACACCTTGGATGCCACACTCGACTTGATTTTCGACAAGCCTTATGATTTCTATATAGAGACCAATGTCAAGGGCAAAACCACAGGCCGTGTAGGTCCCGAGTTGGTTGTAGGTTTTACCAAGCGCAATGCCTTCCGTGGAGGCGAGAAGCTCGATATCAATCTGCATGGCTCTTACGAGTGGCAGACAGGCGAGAAGGGCAACGGATCCAGCTCCAACCATATCAATTCCTATGAGTATGGTACGGATGTGTCACTCTCGTTCCCAAGCATCGTCACCCCGTTCAATCTATTTACGACCATGGCACAGCGTGAGCGCCGTTTCCGCAAAGGTCATATCCCGCGTTCATTCTATGGCGTTCCTTCCACCACAGTGAAGGCCTCGATGAATGTGCTCAACAGGGCAGGTTATTTCCGTCGCCATGTGGTGTCGGGTGAACTTACCTACGACTGGGCTACCTCAGCCAAGCATCGCCATTCGTTCAGTCCTTTAGTGTTGTCGTATGAGTTTATGAACAGCCGTACCGCAGCCTTCGATGAGGCCATCTCTGAGAGTCCTTATCTGCAGATAGCCATGCGCGACCAGTTTGTACCCAAGATGAGCTACACCTATACTTATACCAGTCCGGCGAAATATCGTCATCCCATCATCTGGTCGACGACTGTCAGCGAGGCAGGCAACATCCTGTCGTTGGGTTATCTCTGTACAGGCAAGAAGTGGAACGACGAGGACAAGGAGATGTTCCGCAATCCTTATTCCCAGTTCCTGAAGTTGGAGACCGACTTTGTGAAGTACTGGCGCATCGCCGAGCATTCCACCTTGGTGGGTCACCTCAATGCGGGTGTGGTATGGAGTTATGGCAACAGCGAGAAGGCGCCTTATTACGAGCAGTTCTACATTGGCGGTGCCAACAGTGTGCGTGCTTTCAATGTGCGAAGCATTGGCCCCGGTCAGTATCTGCCTACAGGCAGCAAGTATTCCTATATCGACCAGACAGGCGACATTAAGTTTCTTGCCAACATTGAGTATCGTCCTCGCATCTGGGGCGACCTGTATGGAGCCTTGTTCCTTGATGCCGGCAACGTGTGGACACTTCGCAGCGAGGAGCACAGTCCGCAGGGACAGTTCAAGTTCCGAAAGTTCTTCAAGCAGATGGCTGTGGGCACGGGTGTGGGTGTGCGCTATGATATGGGTATGTTCGTCATCCGTGTAGACTGGGGTGTGGGGCTTCATGTGCCTTACGAAACCAGCAAGAAGGGCTTCTACAATATCGATTCCTTCAAAAACTCGCATAGCCTCCATCTGACTGTGGGTTATCCTTTCTGATTTTTGCCGGTAGTCGCATAGATGTAGACGAATGAAATATAAATCGCCAAAAAAAAGTGATAAAAATTGTGCAGCAGTCATTTTTTTTATTACTTTTGCATACTGTTAGATAATATCAACTATTAAACAAATAAAATATGAAACCTACATTATTGCTTTTGGCGGCTGGTATGGGTAGCCGCTATGGTGGTTTGAAACAGCTCGATGGTCTGGGTCCTAACGGCGAGACCATTATGGACTACAGTATTTACGATGCCATTCAGGCAGGATTTGGCAAGATTGTCTTTGTCATCCGTAAGGATTTTGAAGATCAGTTCCGTGAGAAGATACTTGCCAAGTATGAGGGACATATCCCAGCAGAACTCTGCTTCCAGTCACTCGACGCTCTTCCTGAAGGATTCTCAGTTCCCGAGGGTCGTGAGAAGCCATGGGGTACCAACCATGCTGTATTGATGGCAAAGGACATTATCAAGGAGCCTTTCTGTGTCATCAACTGTGATGACTTCTACAATCGTGACTGTTTCAAGGTCATAGGTAAGTTCCTTTCCGAACTTCCAGAGGGCAGCAAGAACAACTATGCCATGGTAGGTTTCCGTGTAGGCAATACCTTGAGCGAGAATGGTACTGTGGCTCGTGGCATCTGCTCAAAGGACGATGCTGAGAATCTGACCACAGTCGTGGAGCGTACAGAGATTATGCGCGTAGACGGCAAGGTGTCTTACAAGGACGAGGAAGGCAAGTGGGTAGCTGTTGAGGACAACACTCCTGTATCTATGAACGTATGGGGCTTCACTCCCGACTATTTTGAGCACAGCGAGGCTTACTTCAAGGAGTTCCTCAGCGATCCTAAGAATATGGAGAACCTGAAAGCTGAGTTCTTCATTCCATTGATGGTCAACAAGCTGATCAACGATGGCACAGCTACCGTCAAGGTACTCGACACCACAAGCAAGTGGTTTGGTGTCACTTATGCTGCCGACCGTCCATCAGTAGTAGCAAGAATTCAGAGTCTGATAGACGAAGGCGTTTATCCAAGCAAACTCTTCTAAATGAACGTAAATATATTGAGTTCACAAGAAGCCGCTACCCTCCAGGAGATGATAGCGGCTTCTCAGCATATTGTGATATGTTGTCATAAGTCGCCCGACGGAGATGCCATCGGCTCTTCTTTGGGATGGCGTGGCTTTTTGCTCTCGCAGGGCAAGCAGGCACAGGTATGTATGCCCGACATGATGCCCGACTATCTGCAGTGGCTGCCCGACAGTCAGACCATTCTGCGTTACGACAAGCATCCTGCCGAGGTGCAGCGTGCTTTCGATGAGGCCGATTTGGTGTTCTGTCTCGACTTCAATGGCGCTGGTCGTCTCGACGAGATGCAGGATGTGCTTATCGGCTGTCGTGCCCGTAAGGTGATGATCGACCATCATCTGGCACCCTGTATGGATGTCGATCTTCAGATTTCTCAGCCCCACATGAGCAGTGCCAGCGAGCTGGTGTTCCGCATCGTGTGGCAGTTGGGAGGCTTCGGGCAGATGGACCGCAAGTGGGCTGCCTGTGTATATTGTGGCATGATGACCGATACGGGCGGTTTTACCTACAATTCCACCGACCCTACCATCTATTTTATTATCAGCCAGCTGCTTACCAAGGGCATCGATAAAGACAAGATCTATCGCAATGTATTCAATAACAGCAGCCTTTCTGCCATCCGTTTTCGCGGTTATCTGATGAGCGAGAAGCTCCGTGTGGTGGAGGGCTTGCATGCATCTTATTATTGTGTCACCCGTCAGGATATGAAGCGATTCCATTTCATCAAGGGCGACCTCGAAGGTTTGGTCAACGAACCACTGCGTATCAAGGGACATAAGTTTTCCATCTCCTTGCGCGAAGATACCGAGCGCGACAATCTGATATTAGTGAGTCTTCGTTCGGTCGACGACTTCCCGTGCAACAAGGTTTCCGAGCAGTTTTTCAATGGCGGAGGCCATCTCAATGCCTCGGGAGGCAAGTTGTTCTGCAGCATGGCAGAGGCAGAGGTGGTAGCCCAAAAAGCCATCAAGGCGTTCGAGGCATTGCTGAAATAAGAAAGATAAGTGATAAATAATAATAAAATAGGACTGCCAACATTGGCAGTCCTGTTTTTTTTTTGTACCTTTGCGCCATATTTGTATAAAAATTACGAACTTAAAGAATGAAGAAACTATTATTAGCAATGATAGCAGTAGCGGCTTTGATCTCATTTGCCGCGTGTGACCATAATGAGACATATGCAGACCAGCGCGACAGAGAGCTGGACTCTATCAATGCATTCTTGCGCAATGAGAATGTCAAAGTCATCAAAGAGGCCGAGTTTGAAAAACGTTTCGAAGCCCGTAAGGCTGGTGACAAGACGGTCAAGTTGACTGATACCGATCCCAACAACAACGAGTATGTGCTCTTCGAGAGCAATGGTATCTATATGCAGGTCATCAACGATGGTTGTGGCGACTATATCGCCAAGGGTAAAACCAAGAATGTGTTGTGCCGATTCACGGAGTATTGTCTTGCCAAGCGTGCCAAGATATGCGATGATGCCATCACGCTGACCAATGATGTGCCTAAATGGGCAGCTATGACCGACGAGATAAGCGTTACCAATACTTCGGGAACCTTCTCCGGATCTTTTGTTGATACTAATCTCAGTCTTTTGGCTAATACCTACAATTCCTCTTATTATGGTACCGTGAGTGCCACGGTTCCATCGGGCTGGTTGATTCCTTTCACTTGGATCAAGGTGGGGCGTCTCATTACTGCCGACGATGAACTGGCGCATGTGCGCCTGTTGGTACCTCATACTTATGGCACTACCTCAGCTTCAGCGAGTGTGTATGCCTGTCTGTATGACATTCGCTTCCAGGCTGCCCGTTAAGGGAGTGGTTTCTTTTCCTCTGAATATTTATCAAGCATTAACGTCTTAATAAGAATATTATGACTCTAATCAAATCTATTTCTGGTATCCGCGGAACTATAGGCGGACCAGCGGGTGATACTCTTAATCCGCTCGACATCGTCAAGTTTACTTCAGCTTACGCTACCTTTATTCGTCGTAGCGGACAGTCTTCAAGCAATACTATCGTAGTGGGCCGCGATGCCCGCATCTCTGGCGAGATGGTCAAGAATGTAGTATGTGGCACCTTGATGGGCATGGGTTATGATGTGCTCAACATAGGTCTGGCTACTACTCCTACCACCGAACTCGCTGTCACCATGAGTGGGGCAGCAGGTGGTATTATCATCACAGCCTCTCACAATCCTCGTCAGTGGAACGCCCTCAAGCTTCTCAATGAGAAGGGAGAGTTCCTGACAGCCGCCAACGGCAATGAGGTGCTTGCCATCGCCGAGAAAGAAGACTTTGAGTATGCCGATGTCGATCATTTAGGCAAATATACTGAGGACAATAGCTTCAACAAGCGCCATATCGATTCTGTGCTTGCTTTGAAACTCGTCGATGTGGAGGCTATCCGTAAGGCACATTTCAAGGTTTGTGTCGACTCCATCAACTCAGTGGGTGGTGTCATTCTTCCAGATTTGCTCGATGCGTTAGGAGTGGAGTATACCTTCCTGAACGGTGAGCCTACTGGCGACTTCGCTCACAATCCTGAGCCATTGGAGAAGAACCTCGGTGGCATCATGGACGAGTTGAAGAAGGGTGGCTACAACATGGGTATCGTTGTTGACCCTGATGTTGACCGCTTGGCTTTCATCTGCGAGGACGGCAAGATGTTTGGCGAGGAATATACCTTGGTGAGCGTGGCCGATTATGTGCTGAGCCATACTCCAGGCAATACTGTCAGCAACCTTTCTTCTACCCGTGCTCTCCGTGATGTGACCGAGAAGCATGGTGGCAAATATACAGCTGCTGCAGTAGGCGAGGTGAATGTCACCACCAAGATGAAGGACGTTCATGCCGTAATAGGTGGCGAGGGTAATGGCGGTGTCATCTATCCAGAGAGCCACTATGGCCGTGATGCCCTCGTAGGTATCGCCCTTTTTCTGAGCAGTCTGGCACATAGGGGTTGCAAGGTGAGCGAGCTTCGTGCCACTTTCCCCAACTACTTCATCGCCAAGAATCGTATCGACCTGACACCTTCTACCGATGTAGATGCTATCCTCGTGAAGGTAAAGGAGATGTATGGCAAGGAGAAGGATGTGACCGTAACAGATATCGATGGCGTGAAACTCGACTTCCCTGACAAGTGGGTTCACCTTCGCAAGAGTAATACCGAGCCTATCATCCGCGTATATAGCGAGGCTTCCACCATGGAGCAGGCCGACGAACTCGGCAAGAAGCTCATGCAGGTGGTTTATGATATGCAGTAGATGCTACGAAAAATTGCAGGAATATGGGTGAAATGTTCTTGCAGAATATAATTAATAAAACCGCCCAACAGCTGATGTGCACTTGCACAATAGCTGTTGGGCGATTGTCTTTCAGGTGTTGTGCGGTTGCACAACACGAGTAGTGAAGTTTTCTTTTTACTCTTCGGCGAGTTCTTTCATCGTGTCGTTGAGAGTATTGAAGAGTACATTGATGTTTTCTTCTTCCTCCTTGCACGCCTCTTTGAAGAGCGCCACAGGGTCTTCGCTGCTGCTTTTCAGCGGTGTCTCGTTGAGCAGTATGTTCACGTTGTTGAGCAGCATTCCGTGGATAGTTGGCATGTGCAACTGTGGCAGTTTGCCCTCCTTGCTTCCACATTTCAGTCCGGCGGCATAAGCCTTCACGATAATCCTTACCAGCAGGTGCACAGCCATGGGCTCGTCGGCCAGACTGATGAGGATGCCGTGGGTATAGTCGCGTACATGCTCCTCAAGGGTAGTGAACTTGCCCTGCAGAAGCCAGGTGAAGTTGCGCTTGTATTCAGCCTCCATCGCCTTGTACAGCTGTGGACTCTTGCAGGCAATGCGCAGGTAGTCGAGCATGGTAGGCTCGAAGGTTGGGTCGGCTTTCTTCATACTGTCGAAGTTCTTGTGCATGCGCTCGTTGGCTTCCTCGGCAGTCTTGTAGTTCAGACGTACCAAGGTAGAGAACATGATGTCAAAGTAATATTGGTTTACCTCGCCATAGTGTTCCAGCATCATCTGCTTGATTTCCTTTGGATCGTTCTTCTTCTCGAAGTCGTTGCCCTCTATGACAGCATCGATGATGCCACGTGCGTAAGCCTCGAAGAAACCTCTTACGAAACTTGCCACAGCCTGATAGCTGTTTATTCTTTTCTTCATTTATTTGAATATCTTGAATTCGTAGCCCTGTTCCTGAAGCCATTCTATAGCCTTCGGAAGGGCAGTCTTCAATTTGTCTATGCTCTTCAGTGAGTCGTGGAATGTAATGATACTTCCGTTGCGGGCGTATCGTTTCACATTGTCTACCACGTCCTCTGCCGTCAGCCACTTGGAGTAGTCGCGTGTTACCACATCCCACATGATTACCTCGTAGGTGCGGTGCAGCCACCAGTACTCGCTGGGTCTCATCCATCCGTGTGGCGGACGGAATAGGTGGGCGTGGATGATTTCGTTGGCCTTGTTGGTGTTGAGCACATAGGAGATCACACGATGCTTGAAGGCTCCAATGTGGTTGAATGTATGGTTGCCTATCTGATGGCCCTCTGCCACAATCTGGTTGTAGAGGTCATGATTGCGCAACACGTTTTCTCCCACCATGAAGAATGTCGCCTTGATGTTGTATTTCCTCAGCGTCTCAAGGATAAAAGGTGTAGATTCGGGTATGGGTCCGTCGTCGAATGTCAGGTAAACAGAGTGTTCCTTCGGATCCATCCTCCAAATTGCCTTCGGATACAGCCATCTCAGCCATTTGGCTGGTTGCTCGATAAACATAGACGAGTTCTTTTTAAATGTTTAATATTCAGAAGCTAAAGGAGTTAAGGAGTTATCGCTCCCTTCGGTCGCTGAGGAGTTAACTCCTTAACTCTTCATTTTAGTACCCTTCAGGCATACGTCCTCCACGTCCGTGATAGAGTGTGTAGAGGGCGTTGAGCTGCTTGGCATACTGTGCTTCCAGTTTAGGACTTACCATGCCAGCCACCTCTGCTGCGCTCTGCATGATCATGATCTGGCGTATGCAGTCGCTCTGTGCCTGTGCGAATCGGTCGGCGTTGAGCGAGAGGTAGTAGTTGAGATACTGTGTGGCGTTGGTCCATACCTTCTTGAGGTATTCCTCACCCTTGGCCTTCTGACCGGTGAGGAGCCATCCTCGTGCCATGTCGAGACCGCCGCTCATATAGTCGACAGGAACATTATAATAAGGTATCTCCACGTCGGCTTTCTTCAGAATGTCGATGGCTTTCTTGTCCTTGTGCTCAGCGATGAGCGCCAGGGCTGTCTGAGCCAACAGGCGACGGTGAGTGTAGCACATACGCATAGTGGTTTCGTCCACATACAGACCTTTCTGCTTCAGGTTGCCAAACTTGAAGCGGGTCATGATGTTGTGGTATGCCTTCTCCGTATCAAAGTTCTTGGCACCAGGCTTGTTGGTGGTGAAAGGAGTGATACGGTTGACGAGTCCCTCCTGTACGAAGTTGTCACCCAAGTTCATATAGTTCTCCTCACCTACGGTGAGTGCCACATAGAGCGGACGCTTCCAGTTGCATTGTGCCAGCATCTCGAGCATCATGAGGTCGTTCTTATAGAGCGCGTTTTTTCCTGCCAATGAGATTACCATCTTGTCTGGTATGCTGTCGGCTGCCATCATCATACCGCTCTGCTTTACTGCCTCCTTGTCGATAGTGAGGTAGAGGGTGTCGGTAGGAATCATGTGCAGGTCGGGGTTCTTGCTGCGCACCCAGTATTTCAGCACATTCTTCAGCTCGAATGGATCCTCTCCAAACTGCTTCTTGGCTGTCTCGGGATCCTGCTTGTAGAAGTCGAGAATCTGCTGCTTGGCCTCTGGCTCTATGGTCACATACTCATTGGTTCCTGAACAGAAGTCGAGTCGTGGCCAGGTGATAGGAACAGAAGGTGAATTGTATGCAGGACGTTTCATCTGGTCGATGTACCAGTCGGTCTGCAGATAGCTCAGGTTGCAAACTCGTGCGTCTGTGCCTACACCTTCCACTTCCTGGTTGTACCACAATGGGAAGGTATCGTTGTCACCGTTGGTAAAGATGATAGGATTGCCCTTCTCCTGAAGCGACATCAAATAGTTCTGACCAAAGTCGCGGCAGGTGTATCGGTTGCTGCGGTCGTGGTCATCCCATGTCTGCGAAGCCATTTGTATAGGTACAAGGAGTGTGATGACTGCCACGATGGCTGCTACGGCAGTACCGCTCAATTTGGCATGCTCTTTCAGCAGGTCGAGGATAGCCAGTACGCCCAGGCCACACCAGATGGCAAAGGCATAGAACGAGCCGGCATAGGCGTAGTCGCGCTCACGAGGCTGCATAGGCACCTGGTTCAGATAAATCACGATGGCAAGACCTGTCATGAAGAAGAGGAAGAACACCACCCAGAACTGCTGGATACCGATAGGCAGCAACTCCTCTGTCTCCTTTCCGTTCTTCACCACCTTGCGCTTGCGGGTGTACCATGCCTGCCAGAAGAGACCGATGAGACCCAATATCAGAGGCATGCAGTAGAACACGTTGTGTCCCTTATTCTCCTTCAGGTCATCAGGCAACTTGCTCTGGTCGCCCAACATGGCGTTGTCGATAAACGGAATGCCCGTAATCCAGTTGCCATGCTCAGGCTCGCCGTTGCCCTGGATGTCGTTCTGTCGTCCGGCAAAGTTCCACATGAAGTAGCGCCAGTACATGAAGTTGCACTGGTAGGAGAGGAAGAAGCGTATGTTGTCCCACTGTGATGGAACCTTTACTGTCATGTTCTCACCGCAACGGTCGAAAGGAACTTCTGTTCCGTTGACGCCACCCATCCAGTCTTCGTATGCCTGTGCGTGAGCGGCATCATACATACGTGGGAAGAACATATTCTGCGCATACTTATATTTATTCTTGTGGCTCACTACGAAGTATGAGTCCTTCTCGTCCTTGCTGGCTTTCTCCTTGCGCTGGTATACGGGAGCACCCTCCGTCATCACCGGCTTGCACATGTCGCCATCTACCTCGAGTGCCACCTGTGAGGTATAGGCCTGTCCGTAGAACAGAGGACGGTCGCCATACTGGTCACGGCTCAGATAGCTGCCAAGGGTGAAGATATCCTCTGGCGAGTTCTGGTCCATAGGAGGGTTGGCAGCCGAGCGGATTACGATGAGGGCATAGCTTGAGTAACCTATCATCAGCATCAGCATGCACAGCAGGGCTGTGTTCTTCACGCGGGCTGAGATGAGAGGCAGGAGCTGCACTTTGGTCTTGGTGAGTCCGGTAGTCTCGTCGTTCTTAACCACAACTTCCTTCTTGCGCTTGTAACCCAGTACAAACCACAGTACGATGAGCACCGCGATACCTGTGATGGCAGCGCTCCAGCCATATCCGTAGAAGGGGATTCCGAGCATGCCGAAGCCCAAGACAAAGGCAAGGTTCTGTCGCTTCTCGTTCTTGTCAGTGGCATTGTAGGTCTCGTAGATACCCCAGATGACCGAAGCCACCAAGCAGATGATATATACGATCTCACCCGTATTGAATGGGCAGCCTAAGGTGTTAACGAAGAACAGCTCAAACCATCCGCCCACGGTGATGATACCAGGCACCACTCCATAGAGCACGGCAACGACTACCAGGAAAGATACGAACAGCGCCAGGAGCGAGCCCTTGAGGTTGGCATGTGGCACCTTCTTGTAGTAATATACCAATACGATGGCAGGGATGCAGAGCAGGTTGAGCAGATGAACACCGATGCTGAGGCCTGTCATATAGGCGATGAGTACCAGCCATCGGTCGCTGTGAGGCTCGTCGGCATGGTCTTCCCATTTCAGGATAAGCCAGAAAACCACGGCAGTAAAGGCAGATGAGAAAGCATATACCTCACCCTCTACAGCCGAGAACCAGAAGGTATCGCTGAAGGTATAGATGAGTGCTCCCACCATACCCGATGCCTCGATGCCTACCATCTTGGCGGTGGTCATCTCTTTCCAGTCGCCGATGATGAGCTTGCGTGCCAAGTGGGTGATGGTCCAGAAGAGGAACATGATGCAGACGGCACTCAGCAGAGCGCTCATCGTGTTCACCATCTTGGCGACTTGTGTGGTATCGCTGGCAAAATGAGTAAAGAAATTACCTAAGAGCATGAAGAAAGGTGCCCCAGGAGGGTGACCGATTTCCTGCTTGTAGGCAGTTGTGATAAACTCTGGACAGTCCCAGAAACTGGCTGTCGGCTCAATTGTGGAGCAATACACGAAGGCCGCAATAAGGAAAGCGACCCATCCGAAGATATTGTCCACCAATTTGTACTGTTTCATTATTGTTTTAAAACTTAAATGTATGATTTTACTTTCTTTACGATGCCTCAGGGCATAAATCGCTGCAAAGATACTAAAAAGAGAAGAAAAGAGCGAAGTTTGCTGTTTTTTTTAGATAATATTATATTTCTCAGAAAGCCCCTACCATAAAGCGATTGTGGAACAGGTTCTGTTCATCATCGTCAGTCTTGCCAAAGCCATCCTCATCACGATAATACATACCATC
>ERZ1034973.996-NODE-996-length-17839-cov-84.275753_pt1 | contig 17839 bp, 20 predicted proteins | sample MGYA00520686_ERZ1034973 | MGnify/ENA primary metagenome ERZ1034973 (study PRJEB33766, sample SAMN09781775) | gut metagenome | biome: gut microbiome | host: Homo sapiens | place: Madagascar | study: EMG produced TPA metagenomics assembly of the PRJNA485056 data... | reverse complement strand
TTATTATTATTATATGTGGCAACGCATATACCAGGGCGTTACGCACACTTTATCATGTTGTCTTATTCTTCTCCCTTAAGAGCCTTAAGCGCCTCAGGGCTTACCTTTGCATTAGCAAGAAGTCCGCCGTTTGCAGGCACAGCATCTGCAGCATCTACGTTCTGCTTCGGAGCACGTGCCTCTGCCTCACGCTTCTCACGGTCTACCTTCTGCTGACTCTTCTTTACTACACCGGCCTTTTTAGGAGCCAAGTAAAGGAACATCTTCTTGCCATCGAGCTTCGGGAGCTGTTCTACCTTTGCATATTCCTCAAGGTCGTTGGCAAAACGAAGCAATAGAACCTCGCCCTGCTCCTTAAAGAGAATAGAGCGACCACGGAAGAACACATAAGCGCGAACCTTATTGCCCTCGTTCAAGAACTCCTGGGCATGTTTCAACTTAAAGTTGTAGTCGTGCTCATCAGTCTGAGGTCCAAAACGAATCTCCTTCACTTCAACCTTAGCCTGCTTTGCCTTCATCTCCTTGGCATGCTTCTTCTGCTGATAGAGGAATTTGCTATAGTCTATGAGACGACAAACAGGTGGTTGGGCATTGGGGGATATTTCTACAAGGTCAACACCTTGCTCTCTCGCCATGTCCAAAGCATGACGTGTAGGCATAACAGTTGATTCACCGTCACTCACTATACGTACTTCCCTAACGCGAATCTGCTCGTTCACGCGGTACTGGTTTTTCATTTTGTCATTCTTCATTAAACTATTTTTGTGATAAAGCTATATTTTTTAAAGCGTTAGCTGCTTTTATAAGCGGGTGCAAAGTTAGTCATTTTAACTTGGTTGACAAAATATTTATCCTCTTTTTTGCTCCCTACCCCATGATTTTCTTCATATTAACGTGCTTTTCTGCATGTTTTTAAGTAATTTTGCACTCATAAAACACGTTACACATGGATCAACTTTATTTCACCGGCTTAATAATAGCCGTTAGCACATTTCTTATTATAGGATTGTTCCACCCTATCGTCATCAAGGTAGAATACTATTTTGGTACACGTCTTTGGTGGATATTCCTTATATCAGGTCTGTTGCTCATCTTAGGCGCAATGTTTGTGGCCAACGTTATAGCATCTGCCCTATTGGGTGTATGTGGCGCATCATGCCTGTGGAGCATTGGCGAGATATTCGAGCAGAAACAAAGAGTAAAAAAGGGATGGTTCCCTATGAACCCTAAGCGAAAGAAAGATTATGAAGACTGAACTTATACTGATAGGCAAGACCAATGACAAACTATACGTCAACGGCATAAACGACTATACAGAGCGCATTACACACTATATGCCATTTGGCATAATCACCATTCCAGCCATTAAGAACACCAAGAGTCTGTCGGAAGAACAGCAGAAGCAAATGGAGGGTGAACAGATACTAAAACTCATTCAAGCATCCGACACAGTGGTATTGCTTGACGAGAAAGGTGCCGAACGCACCAGTATGCAAATGGCAACATGGCTTGAGAAGCGCCAACAGACTGCACGACGTCTGATATTTATCATCGGAGGTCCTTATGGTTTCTCCGAAGCTGTATACAAGCGTGCCAACGAACTCATCTCACTATCCAAGATGACATTCTCGCACCAAATGGTAAGACTTATCTTCACCGAACAGCTATATCGTGCTTGCACCATTATAAAAGGTGAAAGCTACCATCACGAATAGCACACACTTGCCACGACAAACCACAAAGAGCCAGGATTTATGCCCGATACCGCATCAGCAAGAATACCAACATGCTGAAGCGAAGCGCATCAATCCTGACTCTTGTCTTTTTATCACAAACCCGGCTATCAACCAAGAATCAGCGGAATTATAGATGGAGTAAGCAGCGAAGTGAATATACCGTTAAGCGTAAGTCCAAGGCTGGCATAAGCTCCATGCACCTGACTGCGGTCCATAGATGTTGCCGTACCTAAGGCATGAGCTGCCGTTCCCATTGACAATCCCTGGGCTACGGGCGACTTTACATGTGCAAAGCCCATTGTGCGATAACCGCATACGGCACAAAGCAATCCAACACCTACCACTACAGCTGCTGTAAGCGACGGTATACCACCAACTGCCTTTGTTACTTCCATTGCAATAGGTGTAGTTACCGACTTTGACGCCAACGACAATACAACCTCCCTTGAGGCACCAAGTTCCTTGGCTATCCAAACCACCGAAACAATACCAACCACACAACCTGCCAACTCTGAAAGTACAATTGGTGTAAGCTGCTTCTTGATAGTGGACAACTGCATATAGAGAGGCACACCAAGAGCCACTACTGCAGGACGTAACCAAAACTCAATCATATGTCCACCCTGATTGTATGCCTCGTAGCTTATGCCTGTAATTTTCAAGAATGCAATGATGCACGCTATCGATATCAATATCGGATTCATCACTACCCAACCAGTAAGACGGCGCAACAACTTGCCCAAGAAATAAGTGCCAAACGTCAAGGCTATCAGAAAAAAATCGTTAGAGAAATATTCCATATTATCTACTTGCTTTACATTATTAATAATAATACATTATATATAAGACATTAGGCTTTGTCGTCATGCTTCAACATATCATGAGCCTTGTCCTTAGCCTTGCCATAACATTGGTGCACCCAACCCGTAACGGCAAGCACAAGTACAGTAGACACAACCGAAGCAACAACAATAGGCACAAGCTGAGCCTTGATAATGTCGAAGTAAAGCATAACAGCCACTCCTGGCGGAACAAAGAAGAAACCAATATTACCAACCAAGAAGTCGGAAATGCTGCGCACCCACTCCAGGCGTATAACCTTGAGCTTAAGCAAGAGTGTCAACAAGAGCATACCCAGAATGCTCGAAGGCAGCGGAATATGAGTGAGATAAATTACCAGCTCACCCAGCGCTAGACACCCGAAAATGATAGCCAACTGACGAATCATCATAATCCCAAAAACAATTTTTAAATACCTTTATTAATAATATTATACGGAGAGTTATCCAACTGCAAAGGTAGACATTTTTTAGATAAACAGCCCAAAAACAAGCAAATATAATTCAAGAATACAAATATTTTATTGCTATACATCAATTCTTTAGTAAAAAACGTTAAATAAAACAAGTAAATACATTCACACCATTGCCAGTATAAAATAAAAGTAGTACCTTTGCTCCCGCAATTTTGCAAAGTATTTTTAATTTTTCACAAACAATGAATCGATACGAAACCGTTTTCATTTTGACTCCCGTTTTGTCTGATGAACAGATGAAGGAAGCGGTCGCAAAGTTCAAGAAGCTTCTCACCGACAATGGTGCTGAGATCGTGAACGAGGAGACCTGGGGACTCAAGAAGATGGCTTATGCTATTCAGAAGAAGTCAACAGGATTCTATTGCCTGCTCGAGTTCAAGGCTGAGCCTACAATCGTTAAAACTCTCGAAACTGGCTATCGCCGCGACGAGAAAGTTATTCGTCACATGACAGTTAAGCTCGACAAGTATGCTGCACAGTATGCTGAGAAGAGACGTAACAAATTTGCAAACAAGGAGGCTTAAATTATGGCAGCAGTAGAATCAGAAATTCGCTATTTGACTCCACCTTCAGTGGACACACGCAAGAAGAAGTATTGCCGTTTCAAGAAGAGCGGTATCAAGTACATCGACTATAAGGATCCTGAGTTCCTCAAGAAGTTCTTGAACGAGCAGGGTAAGATCCTTCCACGTCGTATCACAGGTACATCTTTGAAGTATCAGCGCCGCGTAGCACAGGCTGTTAAGCGTGCTCGCCAGATTGCTTTGCTTCCTTACGTAACCGATTTGATGAAATAATTATTAAGGAGGAATAGCAATGGAAATCATACTTAAAGAAGATATTATCGGACTGGGTTACAAGAACGACATCGTTAATGTAAAGAGTGGTTACGGTCGTAACTACCTCATTCCCCAGGGCAAGGGTGTAATCGCATCTGAATCAGCAAAGAAGGTTCTCGCTGAGAACTTGAAGCAGCAGGCTCACAAGCTCGCAGCTATCAAGGCGGCAGCTGAGAAGAAGGCCGAGGAACTCAATGGTGTAGAGCTCGTTATCACAGCTAAGGTTAGCGCTACTGGTGCTACTTACGGCTCGGTTAACGCTGCTACCGTTGCTGCTGAGCTTGGCAAGAAGGGCATCGAGGTTGATCGCAAGATCATCACAATGCGCGATATCAAGCACGTAGGCGACTTTGAGGCTACAATCCACTTCCACAAGGAGGTTGAGGTTAAGGTTCCTGTTAAGGTAGTAGCTGAGGATGCTAAGGTAGAGGCTCCTGCAACAGAGGCTACCGAGGCTCCTGCAACTGAGGCACCTGCAGCAGAGTAATCTATATTACAACTGTATATAATAAAGAGGAGGACATCTTGTTCTCCTCTTTTTTTTGTTTTATACTGACATTCCAACAACATACACCCTACCCCCTACACTCTCTCCTATTCTATTGTCCAATTCTATTGTCCAAGAACAACCGTTATATATTTTATAGACACATGGCTAAAGTTTATGTTCCGTGTCACCGAATGTACGTTCCGTAACACCGAATGGCCGTTCCGTGTCACCGAATGGCCGTTCCGTGACACGGAATGGAGATTTATTATTAATATCAAACAGAATTATCTCAAAATAAATCTGACGTTTGCACGTGTTTTTACATAAATTTTAGTTACATTTGTGGCGACTATATTCAAAACAAAAAGCTAATTAAGATGAACAAATTTTTCCTCACAAGTCTTCTCGTTGCGGCTGCCATAACTGCCAACGCACAAGACAATACAACTAAGGATTCGCTCACCATGGAAACCATGATGCACAATATTCCTGAAGTGATGGTAAAAGGATCGCGCCCTATTGTCAAGGCAGAGCGTGGTATGCTGTCGTACAATATGCCGTTGCTATTGAAGCAGTTGCCTGCCGACAATGCTTATGAGGCATTGACACACATACCAGGTGTCAGCAATGCCACTGGCAACATATCCTTCTCGGGCAATGAGGTGACATTGATTGTCAACGGACAAGCCACTACATTGACACAAGAGCAACTGGCTGAGCGCCTTAAGGCAATGCCAGCCGCACAGTTGGCTAAAGCCGAAGTGATGCTGTCTGCCCCTGCCCGCTATCATGTGCGTGGCATGGCTATCAACATAGTAACGAAAGACTATGCCGGCACCAATCAACTATCGGGACAGATTATTGGCGGCTTGGTGCAAACCAAATACGCCAAAGGGTTTGGCGATTTATATCTTTCCATGCAAAGAGGCAAGTTCGGGCTGGATGCACAATACAAATTAGTTAACGGCAATTCCTACGGTGAGTCTTCACGCATAGCCAATCATCCACTTGGCAACAATCGTATACACTATAATGATGAAACCGGGCAGAAGTCGTTTGGCATTACACACGACTACCGACTGGGAATGAATTACACCTTTAGCAAGAACAATCGTCTTGACGTAGAATATACGGGACAATGGGACAAGACAAACTCAAACAGCCGCACAACAGGTTCAAGCATAAGCGGAATGCATCGTGACAGTCATGAATATCTGCACAATGTGGATGTTAACTACGCGCTTCCTTTCGGACTAACCCTTAGCGGTTCGTACACTTACTATCGCACGCCTCAGCAACAAGCCCTCGATGGTACGATAACTACGGAAAACAAAAATGAAACTGAACGCAACCTAACAAGCGGCAGTGAGCAGACCATCAACAAATGGATGTTCACAGCCGACCAAACTCATTCTTTGGCAAATGGTTGGGGATTGTCGTATGGTGTGAAAGGGCAATTCACAAGCAACAAGAGTTATCAGACCACAATAGATAAGGATGGAACCATCCTGCCTGATGGAACAAGCAGCGTGGACAATAACGAGCGGATATGGAATATATATGCCGGTTTCAGCAAGCAGATAAACAAGGCCCTTAGTCTTGAAGCATCCGTTGCTGCCGAGCAATATCACTCTCCGATATGGGATAAATGGCGCGTATATCCTACGCTCAATGCTTTGTGGAACGTCAACGACAACCATTTGCTCAATCTATCATTTAGCTCCAATTCCGAGTTTCCGAGCTATTGGTCAACTATGAGTAATGTGTTCTACTCGTCCACATACACCGAGATACATGGCAATCCCGATTTGAAACCCTTCTCTTATTACAATGTCAACCTGATGTGGCAGATAAAGCGACGTTATACGCTTATGGCTTTTGCAAGTCTGAAGCCCGACTATTTCGTGCAGTTACCATATCAAACCACAGACCGCATGGCTGTGATAATGAAGGAAACCAACTTCGACTTTTCCAATAGTTATGGACTACAAGCATCTGCCATATTCAGTGCAGGCAAATGGCTCAACGGCAACGTGTTTGCAGTAGGAACCTACAAGCACGACAAGAGCTGTAATTTCTTCGACTTGCCGTTCGATCGCAAGAAACTGTCTGTCATACTTGGAGGTACAGCATCCGTAAAACTATGCAGCACGCAGGACTTGCGTCTTATTCTGAATCCTTTCTATCAGACTAAGGCTATACAAGGCGTTTACGACATAAGCCCTATCTTTAGGATGGATGCCAAGCTGCAATGGTCGTCGCATGACGGTAAATGGGGCGTGCGCCTAAATGGCAGCAACATCTTCAACAACCGGTTCGACACCCGTTCAGTACAAGGCAACCAAGACTACCGTATGAAGATAAACTACAACTGGGCGTCTGTCACCTTCGCAGTTATCTATAAGTTTGGTGGCTACAAGGAGAAGACAGTAAAGGAGGTGGATACATCACGCATGGGACACTAAGCAATAAGAAGACAACAATTCCAATATATATGCAGTTCTTTAAAGTTATCGTATCTTTTACGTTTGCTGCAACATAGAAAGGCACGGCAATGAAAAAGCACCCGAAACAGCATTGTCGAATAATTATCAGAAAAATAAATAGGTTGGAATGAAAATCTCAATTATTATTTGTAAATTTGCTACATTATAAAATTAGATATTTGATATGGCATATACAATAAGCGACAAGTTAGATTGGATTATGATCTTCATTTTGGAGTTCGGTCGAAAACACGGACTAACGATGAAGCAAGCGTTCAATTATCTCAACCGTTACCAAGGTATGGCATTCTTGGATAAGCATTACGACTATGTACATACCCAGTCTTTCAAATCAATGGTTGATGATATAACTGAATATTGCCATAAGAAAGGAGGCGGATTGCAATGAAACTATATCATGGTACAAATATTGACTTTGATAAAATAGATATATCCAAGTCTAAGCCCAATAAAGATTTTGGATGTGGCTTTTATCTTTCGGCAGATTTTGAACAAGCCAAAAATATGGCGAACATTAAGTTTGAACAAATGGAAACCGGAAAGCCACTTGTTCAAGAATATTCTATTGATGAAATAGAAATGAAGAAGCTAAAGTGTCTTATCTTCGACGACTACACCGAAGAATGGGCAAAGTTCATACTGCTAAACAGAAACAACCCATTGTCTGTCCCTACTCATGATTATGACATTGTCATTGGACCAATAGCTAACGACAGAGTGGGTGTTCAACTTTGGAAATATGAAAGTCAACTCATTGATTTGCCAACGTTAGTCAAGAGACTAAAATATATGAAGGGTATAACTATTCAGTATTTCTTTGGAACAGAGCGTGCCATTAAATTATTGAAACGACTATGAACGAAATTAGCGAAATGAAAGCGGACATGGTTAAAAACTTAGCCATTCTGTTGATGAATAAAAACAAGGGTATGGAATTAAATGAAGCCCTTGCAATTATTTTCAATTCTGATACTTATCAAAAGGTGATGGATGACAAAACAGGACTTTATTATCAAAGTCCAAGATATGTATTATCTTTCTTAGATAGTGAAATTAAGAACGGAAAGATTTGTTAAACAATATCAATTATTAGTGTTTAAAGTGCCATATCGGTCAAGCAAAGAGCACCATTCATTGGTTTGCCTTTGCTTGACCGATATTGTTATTTAGCGCTATCCTGCATAGCCTTCAGTTTTTTGTCTGTCATCTGCACATATAAAGAGACACCATAGAGGGTTGTTCCATCAGCTTCTATTCCCAACGGATGAACCATGCAGAAAAGTTGCCAATATGATAACTATGCAATCCATTACAGCCTTACGTGGACGCGGGATTATGCTTTCTTAAATATATAAGCCATAACAAGGTTTAGCTCGGGCACTCTATTTTGTATATTCAGATATTTTTTGTATATTCGCATCGTAATAGAAAATAACCCACGAGTATGGCAAGAAAACTATATCCTTTAGGCATACAGACATTCTCGGAAATCCGCACGAATGACAATCTTTATATAGACAAGACTGCCTATATATATCGTATGGCGAATACTGACGGCAAATTCATCTTCTTGAGTCGTCCACGCAGATTCGGCAAGTCGCTTCTTGTCTCTACATTGCAGAGCTATTTTGAGGGACGCAAGGAACTCTTCAAGGGGTTGGCAATAGACAGATTGGAAAAGGAGTGGACGGAATATCCCGTGCTTCATTTCGACCTTTCGGGTGGCAAGCACCAGGAAGAAGACCAGCTGAACAGATATCTCGACTATATACTTAAGTATAACGAGCACATGTTCGACATAAAGTGTGACGCTGTGGATGCAAATGTGCGCCTGGCAAATCTCATATCTTCCGTCTATAATAAGACGGGCAAGCAGGTGGTTGTGCTTATTGACGAGTATGACGCTCCGTTGCTGGATGTGGCTCATCAAGACGAGCGGCTTGAAAGCTTGCGATATCTTATGCGCAACTTCTACAGTCCGTTGAAGCAGTGTGAGCCGATGTTGCGCTTCGTGTTCCTTACGGGTATCACTAAATTCTCGCAACTCAGCATCTTCAGCGAGCTGAACAACATCACCAATATCAGCATGGACGAAGCCTATGCCGGCATTTGCGGCATCACCAAAGATGAATTGCTTACGCAGATGTCTGACGACATTGACAGTCTTGCAGAAAAAATGTCCATCACCAGAGAAGAAGCCATACTACAGCTTACAGACAATTACGACGGTTATCATTTCACGTATCCGTCGCCCGACATTTTCAATCCTTACAGTCTGCTGAATTGTTTCTCAAAAGAGAAAATAGGGGCTTATTGGTTTGGCTCGGGCACTCCGACGTTCCTGATAGAGATGATGCGCAAGTTTAAGGTTCTCCCCTCAAGCATCGGCAATATCTACGCCAAGCTGTCGTCGTTCGATGCCCCCACGGAGAATATGACGTCCATTATACCATTGCTATACCAGAGCGGATACATCACGATAAAGGACTATGACAAGGAGCTGAAACTCTACAAACTCGACATACCAAATAAGGAAATAAGCATCGGACTGTATGAGAGTCTGTTGCCGAATTATGTTACAACGGAGATAGATGAAGGCAAGGTCGTAATAGCTCGAATGTCGGCTTTCATAAACAGTGGTGACATTGACGGAGCATTGAGTTTGCTTCAGACTTTCCTTGCTACTGTGCCTTATTGCGACAATACGCTCTATGAGGGTCATTACCAACAGATGCTCTACATCATCTTTGCCCTTCTTACCGACTATCGCATCCTTGTGGAGCAGCGCACGGCAAAGGGGCGCACAGATATCACTCTCGAAACCCATGACCATGTGTTCATAATTGAACTGAAGTTTGACAAGACTGCAGAAGAAGCACTTGAGCAAATAGAGGCAAAGCGTTATGCTGACGCATTCGCTCTGAGTGGCAAGAAAATAGTGAAAGTAGGAATCGCTTTCAGTGTGAAGGACGAACGGAACATTACGGAATGGATAATAAGATAGAAACAAATATCGGTCAAGCAAATGCCAATCATTCATTGGTTTGTCTTTGCTTGACAGATATTTTATTTTAGGGAATCTCAAGTAAGATGTATTCCTTACATTCTGTTCTTCTGACTGTCTCCTGCACCCGTACCCTTATACTTGCTTCGAGTGACATTAAACTTATAGCGAACAGTCAATGATATTTTGCTTGTAGAGAACTCGTCAAAGATTGTTTCCTTCAGTTTGCCGTATTTGCCTATGATGTGACTGTCGTTTGTGCCAAACACGTCGTTGACATAAAGCTGGAAAGTCAGGCAGTCCTTCAGAAAGCCCTTGTATATAGACAAGTCGGTTGAACATCGGCTTGTAGATGTAATGGTTCTCCTCATATCCCTTTGTGATGTAAGTCATCATAACGGAGAACATCGCCCATTTAGTATCGAAGGTGTTGTTGAGTTTTAGCTCAGCTACAGGTTTGTTAAGATACAGTCCGTCCCTTGTTTCCAACTTGAACCATTGCTTCTCAACCATAGCTGACAGCATAGGATGCCAAATGCCGAAGGTTGGCTGCAAGGTGAGCATAGAAGACACATTGTTGTACGATTTGCCATTTATCATCCTCATCAATCCTATGGTGGCATTGTCCTTATACATCTCTACTGTCTGATAAATCGGATCAGATACATGTTCATAAGTCAAGTTGAAAGTCAGCCATTTGTAAGCGAGGTCATAACTGATATCTCTTGAAATTTCTGAGACAAGAAACGGATTGCCAGTCTCGTATGTATAGTGGTTGCTATATTGCACACCACTTCTTAATACCCAGTAGTTAGGACGATCTATGTCGGCAGCATAGCTTAGCTGCATCTGTACATTGCCGATTGGCATAGAAAGGCTGAGGGATGGGAACCAATCGCCATAAGTCTTGCTTTGCTCCGCCATATACTTACCATCGTCGTAATACTTGAAGTCAACATTCTCGTATCTCAAACCAGCTTCCATGTTCAGCTTGCCAAAGTCACGACTGTAGGTGACGAACGTAGCGGACATGCCCTCTTTAATGCGGTCTCTTACATTATCGGCAAGAGTGTTTGGTATGATGGCGTAGTTGGTGTTGCGATTGGTGAACGAATACTCGCCACCTACAGACAAGTCACCACCCAAAAGCGGATAAGAGAGCACTATTTTGGAAGCAATCAATCGGTTGTATTTTGAAGTGGTACTGTTTACAAGTTGGTTTTGCATATCCGAGTTCACTTCCTGATAATGTTCATCTATATTGTTTTTATTGTTTCCTTTCGACCAAAACCAGTCTGTATTGAAGTCAATACCCAATTTACCAACCTTACCTACATAATATATATTACTTGACAAGTTGCTATTCTGCCCAAACTCCGATCTAATAGAAGTGTTGGTCTCCGTCAGATCTTCATCTCTCAACACAGAGCCTTCCGTCATTCCGTCTGTTATCAGCTTTGGATTGCGCAAGAAACTAAAGCTTGCTCCAAACGAATTGTTGTCGTCAAACTGATAACTGACATTCAGTCGAGAACTAAAAGTTTCGGTTTTGTTTTTCCAACGTGTTTTGTCCTGTTGGTTCCATGTCTTGTCGAGATATGTCATTTGCTGCAAGTCTTTCTCGTCTGGCGATGATTGTTTTGCGCCATAGGCGTAAGCGCCAAGCTCCAATCCTTGCTTGCGGTAATACATATTCAGCCTGCCATATCCTCCCATGTTCTTTTTCTCATCGTATGATCCTTCTGTAGTAGCGTCAAATCCGAATCCGTCGCCTTGTATCTTCTTTGTGGTGATACGTATAACAGCCTTAGTGCTTGCAGCATAACGAGCACCTGGGTTGGATATAACCTCTACCGACTTGATGTTGTCCGAACTCAAGCGGTCGAGTTCGCTTCTGTCTCTCATCTGTCGTCCATTGATATAGATGATAGGCTCGCCACGTCCAAACACTGCAATGTTGCCGTTTTGCGCAGATACGTTAGGTATGCGGTCGAGCAGATGCTCCATATTTCCTGCCTTTTCAAGTACAGACCCAGCAACTGTTGTTGTCATTCCTCCATTCTTAAGGATAGTCTTAGGCATAGATGATTTCACCACCACTTCGCCTAATATCTTGCTGTCTGCCATCATCTTTATCACACCGGCATTCTCTCCCGCACAATCCTTCCATACTGTCTTGTATCCAACAGACGTAACCTTGATTATTCCATTGTTGCAAGGCGAATCGATGGTAAAATGTCCATCCTCACCACTCACAACACCTTTAACAAAAGCAGAATCCTGCCTATTCAAAAGCACAACATTGGCAAATGCCAAAGGTTGGTCCTTCTCATCCACAATCTTTCCCTTGATATCCTGTGCAATCATCGGTGATATAGCCGAGAAGCATAGAAACGTTATGAGCATTTTCTTATTCATAGTTTCTATATTCTATTTCGCTGGGTGCAAAGGTAATAAAAAAAAAAAACGAAAGAAAATGCAGTAAAAACTTGGAACGTAAAAAACAATATCGTATATTTGTAGTAAAATGAAAAGATTATGACAACAACAAACGATTATATTACCATTCTTCGCAAATACCTAAGCACCAAAGCTGATGCTTATGGAATTACAAAGATAGGAATCTTTGGATCTGTGGCGAGAAACGAACAGACCGAAGACAGCGATGTCGATGTTTGTGTTGAAATGAAAAAGCCAGACTTATTTACAATGGTTCATATCAAAGAAGAACTGCAAGAACTCTTTGGTAAGCCAGTAGATATAGTACGACTTCGCAATAATATGAATCCTATGCTTTTGAAACAAATTAAAAGAGATGGAATATATGTATGACGAAGAACTCTAAAATATCGGTCAAACAAAAGGCAATCATTCGTTAGTTTGTCTTTGCTTGACCGATTTTTATTACTTTATAATGGATATACCCTCTTCGGTGCTATTCAACACTTTGCCAAGTTTATGCTTCTTGTCAGCATTCTTACGGAAAGTATATCTTAGAATTACCCATGGACGGATTTTTTGGTCCTTGTAATGATTCTCTACTACAGAGTGGAAAGACCCGTCAACAGTCGTTGTCTTACTTTGATATTCGCCAGTGACATGCTGTAAGCAGACACCAATATAGAAGTCAGGTGTGAAATTGTAGTTCACTTGTAGATTGGCAACTGACGGATGCGAATATGTGGTGCATGCCAATGCCGTGTAATCTCTTGAATTGTAATCTATATCGCCATAGAATGAAAAGTCTTTCACTTGTGCGTTAAAGCCAAATGAAACATAGGTTGAGCTTTTAGCTTTGTGCCCCATGAAATAATAGGCTTTCCAACCGCCACCTGCATACACTCGTCCCCACTTAAAACGATAACTCAAATCAGCTCCTGCAGATATCTGGGCAAAATGTCCAGTATTTGCATAAGTGCTATAATAAACGCCCCCATCTGAATGGCCATAGTTTTCTATCACATCACTTATGTATTTATAGTCAGCAACAGGTGTGAAGTACAGCTTGCCGACATTCAATGTATATGACATGGAGGCGCTATGTGTCATTTGTGGCTTTAGATTCGGGTTGCCTATGCTTACAAACAAAGAGTCGGTTGATGTATTGTAAGGGTTCAGATATGCAACATTTGGAGCTGTATTTGAAAGTTGATAACTTAAGCGGACGGAGTTGTGTTTGTTAGCTACCCATGTAATACTTGTATTGCACCTTGGACGAAAATAGTTATAGTTGGCGTCACCTGCCTTTGCCCATATACCTTCCATTCCAATTGAAGCATTATAGTGTAGATGCTTGAGAGAGCCACCATAACCCACATATACATATTGGTTATAGCTATAGTGTTTGAATATTGGATTTTCACCAATGGCGTTATTGATGTCATCCATGATGAGCGTGTTGTGGCTTCCTGCTATCAGCGAACTGTTGTTGGCATATTCTTTTGAATAGTCAATATTGAAACTTCCGGAATGACGTTTGTTGTTATATAGTGTATTTGCATCGATTTGTTGCTTTTCATAAGAGTCTGTGCGATTGGCATTATAATCATTCTTATTGAAATTGTACGCTAAACGCAATTCTAAATCACTACTTTTTGAAAATGAATGTTTGTAATACAGACTTGTGGTGAGAATATTGCTTTTGTTCGTGTCGAAGGATTGGAAACTATACCACTGTGAAATATCAGTAGTATAATTTCCATGAGCCGAGGCATTTCCTTTAGTAGTATTATATGAGTCATATAGTTGAGCTGCAAAATAATCATTAGGAGTAATCTGATACTTCAGCAACAACTCACCTATCCATTTATTGGCATCACTACGAGTTGACTGGTCATAAGTCTGTTTATAACCAGTATTCGTGCGCTTAACGAATGATTCTACATCTTCATGGTATTTATAGTGATAGGCTGCTCTGCCGTAAAGACTAATCTTATGGTTTCCTATTTCAAAATACCCCACACCAAAACCATTATCAAGAGGAATTTCATGACGTGTTGCTCCTTCAAGCCATAAGTATGGTTTGGTATGCTTTTTCAATCTAATATTCAGAATGCTCGTAACACCTTCTTGCAGATAACGTGCAGATACAGAGTTTACAACCTCAACAGACTCAATGTCAGCTGGAGAAATCGGTCCAATACCAGAGTTAATCATGTTGCCGTTGATAAGAATCAAAGGTGCTTTTCCGTTTAACATTTTTACAGATGAAGTGTTGGCATCAGATATGATGGCAGGTATCTCTTGCAAAGCCCTGAATGGATTGCTCATTTTCTTTGCATCTGACGACAGATAGAATATTTCACCATTGGCAGTCCTTTTTACAATCTGACTACGGTCGGCTACAATCGTCACCTCGTCAATTTCTTTTGTTTCTTCTTTTAGTCTATAGGTACGTTTTGTTGTATCTTTTATACTAAGAGAATCGCATATTGTTTGGTAGCCTAAGCACGTTACCTCTACGATATAATCACCGGCAGGAATATCCTTTATGGTAAAACTGCCATCCTTGTAAGAAGAAGTAGTTTTGAAAATATTTCCATTTTGTATAAGCAGAATATATCCATTCACTATACCAACCTTGCCATTCTTCGACACAATTTCTCCATGAAATACATTTTGGGCATGTGAAAATGCTACGTTTACCAGCATGAAGAAAAGTATGACAACTCTATTGTTTATATGGTTCATAATGACTAATTATTGAAAATTTCCTTTGTGCCATTCTTTTTATAGTATCCATACAAGGCAATGGAAATGATCATAAGAATCCCGATATAGATGCAGTTCCTTAAGGTCACAGTGTCTTTCACGTTTGCCGCAACATAGAAAGGCACGGCAATGAAAAACACCCGAGACAACATACGTGCTATATCTGAGAAATAAGCCTTCTTGAACATTATACCTGTAACATTCTCGTCAAATCCTTTATACTTCTCGATGAAGGCCTGTTTCTTAAGCTCATAGTCACGACTGTAGTGCTTGCCTATGGCAAACCAAATAAGTGCCCATGCCAGGAAGAAAGCACCAGATATTAAGCCTCCTGTTTCCTCATCCAAGAGATCACTGAAAGGGGAATCTGTAAAGGTCATGAACGAACCAAACAAAACAACAAGAAAAAGTATCCATACTCCCATGGATATCATCCCATTCTTAATGTGTCTATCCATATTTTGCCGTTTTAAATTGTTAGTTATTGAAAGGTATTCACTTATGCAAAGTTATGGAAATTTATCAGAAAAACAAATAGGTATGGATGATTTTTTCGATAATTATTTGTATATTTGCCACATTGTTATATATACACAATTGTAAACCAATAAATAATTTTTCGCTAATGAGATATCTTGACCCAAAAGCTGATCTTACATTCAAGAAGATATTCGGTGAGCATAAGGACCTGCTCATCAGTCTTCTCAATGCTCTGTTGCCATTGGCAGATGACGAGCAGATAGAGAGTGTGGAGTATCTCTCGCCTGAGCTTGTGCCTGATACTTACGTAGGCAAGAACAGCATTGTGGATGTAAGATGTCGTGATGTAAAGAACAGGCAGTTTATTGTGGAGATGCAAATGTTGTGGACTGAGGCATTCAAGCAGCGTGTGCTGTTCAATGCTTCCAAGGCTTTTGTGCGTCAGCTTGACAAGAAGCGTAAGTATGAGTTGTTGCAACCAGTCTACTCGCTCAATCTTGTCAATGAGATTTTCATGAAGGAATATCCCAATGAGTTTATCCATAACTATAATGTTGTGCATGAGCTGCATAGCGATGAGATTATCGACGGACTGCATTTCACATTCGTGGAGCTTCCTAAGTTCCAAGCACATTCCATCAGAGAAAAGAAAATGGCTGTGCTGTGGCTTAGATTCCTTACTGAGATAGATGAGCAGACAAAGGTAGTGCCGCAAGAATTGTTGGATAATCCCGAAACCTCCAAAGCTCTAAAGACAGTAGAGGAATCGGCTATGTCGAAAGACGAATTGCTCGCCTACGAGGACTTTTGGGATAAACTCGGTGCAGAACGCTTGTTGTTTGTCGATTCTAATAAGCGAAGCATGGAGGAAGGCAGAGCTGAGGGACGTGCGGAGGTTGCGCGTAACTTATTGCATATGGGAATGTCTGTAGATGACATTTCTAAGGCAACAGGAATCCCCAAGGAAGAAATAGAGCTGTTATAGTAAGTTATGTATAAATCCAAGAAAAGCGAGTGTTCTTGATGCACAAATATGCATCAGGAGCACTCGCATTATAATCAAATCTGTTTTATTGTCGGTAGATATTCTATCCTTTAGTTTGCCTCAATATAATGTCCTAATCGGTCGACTCTTGTTCCATCGGTAAAAAGATAAAAGATGCCACATTGATTTTCTATGACAAAGACTTCTGTATAAGTGAAATCTGGATGTTTTGTATGTAATGTGTCAAGCACACGACTCGGTACAGTAGTGCCTTCTGGCAAGGCATATCTTGTCTCCTTCCATTTTGAATCAATATTGTGTGAATCGAACAATACCGACTTTAACACTCCGTTGTGCATAATTAGATAGTTGTCATAGCCCAGATCGTTTATATATCCAAGTACTGTAGCATCTCTATAATGTTCTGATATCCAGTCTATATCTGTAGGGAGCGGTCTTACGTAAGCGTTATCGTTAAGTTCATATTCGCAAGACTTGAGCACCGTGCCATTGCTGTCGATAACAAGTGTGTGGATCCAGTTCTTATTCATTGAAGAATCTTGAACAATATAACACAACTCATAGTTTTTTCCACTTATACATGCTTGTGATATTTCCTTTATCTTCCTGAACTCGTATTTGACAGATTTAGGAAGTTCTTTGTAAAATCTCTGTCGCACATTGTCTGGTAATTTATTAATGTCTGATAAAGTAAGCACACTACGGTTCCATACATTATCTACATACACCACAAGCAATTCATTCCCAGCCTTGTCCTTGCAATGGACAAAAGTTTCCTGTTGCCCCGTGTGGCGATAGAATTCAGTTCCTGTATATACTTGCTCTATGTTGTTTGTTCCGTAGCGATTGTTGAAATCCTTGGCTATTACCTCTGGCAAACTATTGTAATTTACAGGTGTCTCATTTTCTGAATTACATGAAGATAAGATAATGGTAATTGCTGCAACCAATACGCACAATAAGTGTTTTGTTTCTGATAAATTCATTCTATTTGATTATTACGTTTTTAATTCTATGCAAGGACGCTGGTCCAAGAACATATCTTTATTTCGGTACAAAGGTACTATTTTTATTTTATAAATACAATGATTCCTTATGCGAAAAAAATGCTGTGTGAACCGTCAGAATAGCAGGTTAAAGTGATTATGCTTCATTTTTTGTCGCAGCATCATTTTGTGGATAAACTAAAATACAGTATATTTGCAAAATAAATTGAACTTTTCTCATAAGAAAAGAAATATACTATAAGAG
>ERZ1034973.985-NODE-985-length-17967-cov-9.874553_pt1 | contig 17967 bp, 17 predicted proteins | sample MGYA00520686_ERZ1034973 | MGnify/ENA primary metagenome ERZ1034973 (study PRJEB33766, sample SAMN09781775) | gut metagenome | biome: gut microbiome | host: Homo sapiens | place: Madagascar | study: EMG produced TPA metagenomics assembly of the PRJNA485056 data set... | reverse complement strand
GCGGAGCACCCGAATTCGAGCCAAATCCATCTGGGCAAATTGAAAATCTGCCGAGAACGTTTTTTTCATAATTTGCAAAAAAAATCGAAATTAAGGTTATAATAAAAAAATCTTGGTTTTTGCCGAATCTATTTTTTATATCGGCAAAAACCAAGATATAATTTTTTACTGCCGCTATTTTTCCAGAATAAATTCTACGCGGCGGTTTTTCCAGTTGTTGTCTTTGTCCTTGTAGTCAACAACGAGCTCTGTGCCGCCTTTTCCGACTGTGGAAAGTCTGTTTGCGTTGATACCTTTTTTCACAAGGTAATCTTTTACAAATTCAGCGCGTTTTGCAGAAAGCGGAATCAACGCCGGACCCCACTGGCGCATATTGTCTTCCGTTTCTTCCGCCTCCAGATCTGTAAGACGGTTCGCATGACCTGCAATCGTAACTTTGTAATCTTTGAACTTATTCAAGATTTCCGCAATTCGCTTAAGGACTCGTTCGTTGTTTGCCGCAATCGCAGGGTCAAGTCCGCGGGCGACTTCTTTTGAAGTCTTAAAGTCCGCGTTGTCCGAGCGGAATATAATAGAAGGAACTGCCATTTTTAAGACATTGCCGTCGCGGATTACAAGAACATCAACAGAAATAACTCCCTTTACAACGCTTGTCATGCCAAGGTTATCAGAAACTGTGAAAGTATACGGATAATCCATCGCAGACTGTACGCGTTCAGCATAGCCTTTCGCATTTTTCTGCGTATTGCTCAGACCGTCCCATACAATCCTTTCTGTAATGGAAGAATTTCCCTTTATCTGCCAGAAAACTTTTCCGTTCGGGTCATCAATCACAAATGACCAGTTTTTTATCATCGCTTTTGAAGTTCCGCTAAGTTTAATAAACAGATCATCATCCGTACCGTCGTTGTCCGGGCTAAAATATTCAGGAGCGGTTTTTACGCTAAGAACCGGCGGAACTGCGGTACAGATAAACGGAGAAGAAACAGCATCCACTTTGTTTCCTTTTTTGTATGCAACGTTCAATGTACCGGTAAATGTTCCCTCCGCGACCTTTCCATCGCGGTCAAGTCCATCCCATACAATTGACGCAGGAAGGTTCGCGCTGTCCTTGTCTGACCATGAGCGCACAGAAGTTCCGTTTTCACTGCGGATATCAAATTTCCATGTCAAAATTCCGTCTGGAACAGAAGCTTTTATATTGAATTTCTGCGTGTCAAGAATTTTATCGCCGTTTGGAGAAATTCCTTCATTTTCGGCTGTTACATAAATCTTTGTTTCCCTTGAGTCAAGAGTAAATCCTGACATCGTTGTACTGAACGCGTTTCCGGCTTCGTCCGTAGAAGAAATAACGATTGAATAAACGCCGTCGTCAACTCTGTTTCCTGATTCGTCAGAGCCGTCCCATTCAAAGAAATCCTTTGCGCCGGTTCTAACCTTTCCCTTCCATGAGTAGCGTTTTACAACTTTATTTTTTGAATCCTTGATTTCAGCAGTCCAAAGGTTTTCCTGGGTGCATCCAGTTATTGTAACAGGAATTGTGTCCTGAATTCCGTCTCCATCCGGACTGAACGCAGACCAAGGCGCGCTTGCGGCAAGATAAGGAGAAACTGTATCAAGCACAAAATTTGAGGAGTCAACTGAAATCATATTTCCGTTTGTCGTCATTACAATCAGAGTCGCATGATAAGTTCCGTCCGCGCTTACAATTCCAGAAGAATCTTTACCATCCCAGGAAAGCGAGACCGGCAAAGATTTTGTTCCGTGTATTGTCCTTATGTCTGTATTTTTTGCATTTCTTATAACAAGGTCGTAAGATTCTATTCCAGAGGCATCTTTTAATACCGGAAGGAACTGAACCGTGTCTTTTACCTTGTCATTATTCGGGCTGAACGCAGAATCGCTCAAAGAAAGAAGCAATGTAGCCTTTTTTGTATCCAGAGTAAATGTGTCTTTAGCAACAACAACACCCTTGTTTCCTGCAAAGTCTGTCGCGGAAAGCTCAAATTTATATTTTGCATCAGAGGCAAGTTTTCCATCCGCATTAAAGCCGTTCCATAAAATGCTGTCCGGAAGATACTGACCGAAGTTATATTCGCGCACTGTAGCGCCTGTTTCAGCATTGAAGATTCTTCCGCGCCATGCAGGAATCGCCGCATATTTTCCGGCATTATCGTCAAGCATTGAAATTTTTACGTTCGGTTTGTCTGCTCCGCCAAAGATTGTAGAAGAAATTCCAATCTGAGCAGAAGGCTTTGTTGTATCCAGAACAAATTCAGGCGACTTCAGCAGAGCGGCTTCAAATCCGTTCAGGTAAGAAGCCTTTACAACCGCCTGATACTTTCCGTTCGGCAGGATTTTTCCGCTTTCGTCTTTTCCATCAAAAATAATTTCCTTCGGCGGAACTTGAGTTTTCGCGCTGCTGTAGGAACGGCGGATATTTCCGCTTGAGTCGGCGACTTCCACCGACCATGAGGTAAGCTTGTTTCCGCTAGAAGCCTCCGGAACAGGAATAGTAACGTCAAACTTTATTGCTGAATGAACAGAGTCCGTTTCCGGTGAAAAATATCTGCTTCCTGCAATAAAAATGTTTGTAGCTGGTTTTTCCGCGGAATAAATTATGTTTGCAATAACCGCATTTTCCGAAGTATTTCCTGCCTCATCAGTTGAAGTCACCTCGTAAGAATAAACGCCATCCGGAACATTTTTTCCGGTATCGTCCGTTCCGCTCCATTTAAATGGCTCAGGCGAATTATTTTCCCAGATTAAAGTTCTTACAACCTGCCCCTGCGCGTTTTTAAAAGTTCCAGTCCATTTTGTCTCCTTTGAGCCGGACTGCTTTATGGCAAAGTCGGACTTTGCGCCCTCGCCAAAAATCTTATCCGCAGGCTGCGAAAGCGCAATCTCCGGAGCTTTTGTGTCGACCACAACCGCATATTTTCCTGTCTTTCCAACATTTCCGTTATCGTCAGTGGCAGTAAAATAATAATAATAAGTTCCGTCAGGCGCATTTTCTCCGTTATCCATCGCTCCGTTCCAGGCAACAGCCGCAGGAACAGCAACGCCCTTTTTTGGTGTCACAAGCTGCTTAAAAAAAGACTTAGCATTGACTTTTTCAGGAAGCGCAACCTTGTTTCCTATTGTACGCACAAGTTTACCATCAGAATCTTCAACAACAAGACTCCATGATTTTATAAGATGCCTGTCGGAAATTTTCAGCGGAATCGTAAGATTGTCCTGAACACCATCATTGTTCGGTGAAATATATTTAACTCCTGGTTCTGCAAAAGCCAAGGCTGAAACAGAGAGCAGGAAAAGCACCGCGATTTTTACAAAAGAATTTCTTTTCATTTTAAACTCCACTTAGGACGATTATTCTTCATCCCAGATTTTAATTACAGGCGGCTCAACGTCTTTCTGTCCAAGTTTTATCCTTAAACCAGCCGAAACAACCTCTATATCCTCATACTTTTGCTGCCAGGCCGCGGAAGCAAGCAGCTCGCTCTTTTCCCAGTTATGCGCCGCAAGATATGAATTATTTTTTGCGTTCAGATTGAATTTTACGCTGATTCCAACCGCAGGAAGCAAATCCGGGCTTCCATAGGCGCACTCGGCAATGTCAATTCTTTCAGCAATGCTGATAAAAATAAGATTCTTTATGCCGCACTGAAGCCCCAGGTCAAACACCGCATTTTGAAAACATGGTGTAGTAATGTCAAAAGAACCGCCGAACACGAACGAATCATTTCTAAAGAAATTAGCTCCCGCGCCGGCTTTAAAAGTTACAAAAGTAGGAAAAACCGAAGAATCAACAGACTCGTCAATGCCGATGATTTTTCCAGTTTTATAATATTTTCCAAGATTCAGGAGCGACGCGCCAATCCGGAAGTCCTTCAGCGCGCCCAATGTCTCCAGCCTGTAAAGCGCGCCGATTCCAGCGCCCAAAGACCAGTCAGAGCCTGCTCCCCATAAAAATCCTGTATCAAGGTTAATTCCCACGCTAAGCTTTTCTGTGATTTCCTTTGAAACGCCTGCCTTCATGTTCAGGGATTTTTCAACGTCCATCTGTTCTGTCCCAAGAAAAACACCATTCATAAGTCCGCTGAAATTAAACATTTTCATCGGAATAAGTATTCCTGTCTGAAAAGCCGCTCCGGAGTCCCCGTCGCCTTTGTTTGCAAGCACGGAAAAATTCGCATCCAGCTGGACTCTTTCCTCAAAACTAGAAAGCGCCGGATTAAACGCCACGGAATCCGGACCGGGATAAAAAATTCCGCCGCCCGCCGCAGAAGAAGCTGAAGTAAGCTGCGTTGGACTTGAAATATTAAAAATGCTCTGACCACCGGCAGGCGGATTGTAAGCAAATATCGCCGCTGTTAAAAAACCTGTAGCAAGCGCAAAAACTGATTTTTTCATAAAATACCTCTCGGAATCACCGACATTAAGATGACAGGACAAAAATCGGGTTTTTATAAACCGTAAATTCGCTTACGCTTTTATTCATTTTCCTACAAACCCGAAATTGAACCTGATATAAATATAACCGATTTTCTGTAAAAATTCTATGTTCTTGACAGTATGTTAAAATCATTTAAAAATATAACTATGGTAAATGAGAAAAAAGAAAAAAGCGGATTTTTTGCAAACATCCTGTCGGCATTGTTTGGCGGGAATGATTCTGAGGCAGAAAAAAAACGGCAGCTAAAATCAATCGCAAAAAGACTTTCAAAAAGCAAATTCAATAAATTTTACAAATACAGCGGAAATGAGATGCTTCCTGCGATGGGAAAATTATTTTTTGATATTTACAAGAACATCGCTCCTGTCCAGAATTTATTTAATTCGATTCAAAATCAGAACACGCTTAAGCATCTTGTAATAAATTTTTCCATGCCGGAAGAAATCCGGGCCCTTGAAGACAGCCTGAACGAACAGGTTATAACGGGAATGAGCAAACAGATTCCTCTTGACCATCTGAAAATCCAGGTTGAAGAAAAACTTTCCAAGCTGAACGATTTTTTTACAGTTGAAAAAATAAGCGCCATAGACGGACTTTACCATCAGGTTCTGGCACTCAAGGCAATCTCAACGTTCGATTACTATTTTTTCCTTAAAAAATTCGACAAGCAGATCCGCGAAAACAATTTTTCCGCAACGCCGCATTTTGAGCACGTCAATGCGGAATATCTGGTGGATGACTTAAAGGACTACGTTGAATCAATCTGTGATGTTCCGTTTAACTCCGACTGGACGAACGCAATCAAACTTCTAAAAACACTCAAAGGCGGACAGGAACCAGTTTCTCTAGGCCTGTGGAAAAAAATCATCGCCCGCATTTCAGCCTTAAAGAATGCGCAGATTTTTGAAATGATTATTAAACTTTCTTCCGGCGACCCTAATTACGCCCCGAACATCCAGAGCATGAATTCAAATATTGTTGAGCCGTATCTGGATAAATTAAAAAATGATGTTGAAAATACCGTGGATTCCCTTATAGAAAAGGAGCGTTCCGCCACGGAAAACAATTTTGCCCTTCAGCTTTTTGGAGAAACGGAGATAATTCCTATGAACAATTACGTTTATTCAAGGAATTCGATTTTTGAACAGAAAAGACTGAACCGCTTTGACAACTGCCAGGCGCTTTCATACTTAAAGACATTTTTAATAGAAGTTGTAAAAAAAGACCTGCGCGAATTTTACGATGTAATCGTTGTACGCGGAACCTGGACTTCCGCAACGCTTACAACGCAGATTTCAGAGTGCTACAACAACCTGCTTATCGTATCTGAAAGGCTTATAACATTTGACAATGAGCTGGCGGACGATGCCGTAAGCGGAATAAAAATAAAGACGCTTCTTCCTAAGACAGAGCGCGACACAAGCGCAAGGAACATTATCAACCGGCTGATTTCAGAAGCAAATGAAACTGCATACAATCTTGTGATGGAAAGTTCAAGGGATCTGGTTACAATCGGAAAAATCATAAAAGCGCTTGTTGAAGACCTGCAGAAACCAAAGCCATCGCTGATTTCAAACTGCAAGGAACTGGAGCACTTTATAGACATTCCGCTAAAGGACTTCTGCATTGCAATTTATAAGAAAATATATCTGTTTGCTTCTCTTATAAAAACCTGCATAGTCCACAGCGACTAGAATCCGGGCAAAATTTGAGTTTTTCCAGGCTGAATTCCTGGTTTTATCGGATTACAGAATCTACAAGTTTCTTGAAATCTTCATCTATCGGCATTTCGACTTTTGCAATTTCTGATGAAATATGAAAAACTCCGTCTTCTCCAAGAACGATTGCGTCCAAAGGCAATTCTGTTACGCCAGCATCATTTTCTGCGAAAGTAGTAAACATAAAACCATCCTTTTCTGAAGAAAGTTCTTCCAGCGGGGCGGCGTCCTGAGCTTCCCGGGCATTTTCTTCGGATTCAGTAAAATCAGTACTTTCAGAATCGGAATTTTCAGAATTTTCTTTAGCAAAATCAAACGGTCTATAAATAACAAAATCTTTTCCAACATCGTCGCCGGAATCGTTTTTCAACGGCGTTGCGCTGTCGCTTATAACAAGCGTTTCAGAACCTTCAAATTTTCTTCGGTCGCAGTTTTCAGAAGGAACAAAACTTACGCTGTTGTCCTTTGTGCAGAATTTCTGCTCGCACCCGGAAATTTCAATCGGTCCGGAAAGAGTTTCATTTTTTTCGGTTTCATCTTCTGAAAGTTCTTCCGGGTTTTCAAAAAATGCAATATCCACAGAAGGCTCGGCAGTTTCAGAGGGTTCAATAGTTTCAGACGGCTCAACTTCCTCAAGCTCGTCCGGTTCCTCAAGTTCTTCGAGAGACTCAAGCTCTTCGGCCTCATCAAGTTCTTCCAGTTCCGGCAAAAGTTCTTCCGCAGGGTCTATTTCTTCAAGATTTTCAAGCTCTTCAGGCTCGTCTAATTCCTCAAGTTCTTCCAGCGCGCCATCTGACTCCGGCTCAAGAGGCTCAGCTTCTTCGAGCGGTTCAACTTCTTCAAGCTTTTCAACTTCTTCCACAGATTCCGCTTCCGGCGCTTCTTCAAGCGGCTCGGCGTCACAAAGCTCCTCAACTTCATCCAAATCTTCAGGCAATTTTTCAGAAACAGATGTCTCGGAAGTTTTTAACGGTGGATTTTTTTCTTTTCTTGCGGACTCAAGGTTTTCCACTTTTAAAGTATTTGTCGCAAGCACTTCCTCAAAGATTTTACGTATTTCCTTTATGCTTGAAGAAGAAAGCTCCGCCATGCAGGAAGCTTTTTCCGCGCCGGAAAGAATAGTTATAATATCTTCCCAGCTTTTGTTCAAAATCACGTCCAAATCGCTTCCGTATTTTTTTCCACGGCGGCCGAGCGATTTTTTTATTTTTGCGGTAAGAGCATCTTTTTGGGCAGCAATCATCGCCGCAACTTTTTTGCGGTCAACATCTTTTTCAAAATATTCGTTCAAAAGACCTATCTGAATCGCGCGGATTTTTGATTTTATAACAACAGAATCGTCTTTCCGGATGTTGAAAAATATCACGACAATAAGGCAAACCGTTACAAACGCACATACAAAAAGAAGAATCCTAACATAGAACGGCATTTTCAGCGTTTCGCTGGAAAAAATTCCTCCAACGTGAAGAAATTTTGCGTTCCGGCTGGAAATAAGGCTCCAGGAAATATTTTTTTCACTGCCTGCGGAAGGCAGGACTGACATTTTTTCTGAATCTTTTTTTTCGGAACCGGTCTCCGGCTCAAATTCTTGCGCGGAATTTTCAGAAACAGGCACGGAGATTCCTTCGATTTTTGAAGCAGCCGAGGCGACAATCTCATCAGGTCCAAAAACGCCTTGATTCCACTTTTTTAAGATTTCAGAAGCAAAAATATTTTTTCCAACATTCGGAAGCCCGAACACAAATCCGCCGTTTTTTCCGTCCGCAGAAGAAACAAGAGAAATCGGCTCGTTTACAGAAACAACGTGATTTTCAACAAGAAGATTTGCAAAATCAACTGGATTCACGTAAAAAATCGCGCTGCAGAAAACAGGCTTTTCATCCAGAGTCTGGATTTTATAGGAAAAAATCAGCCGCTGCTCGTCGCCGTCAAAAATAATCCGCGGCAAATCCTGCGCGCTTCCGGCGTTTTCATTTTCTGCCGCAAGATTTTCATCGCTTTCGTTTTCAAACGCGGAGACAAGCGGATATTCAAGCTCGTTTTTTCCGTGCTTCGTCTGCAGATTTGCGTAGTTTGAATAAATGCGGCGCTGAACACCTTTTTCTGTCTTTATAACGTAATCGCTTCGGAAAGAACTGTAAAAAACGCGTTTTCCGGCGGAATCAACAATTCTAAAACCTTCCAGTCCGGCGCAGTTTTCCTTTAGGGATTCAAAAAGGCGCAGCGCTTCCGCGGAAGGATTTTGCCCAGCAAAAGAAAGAACGCTTTCGTGGCTCAAAAAACCGTCTTTTTCAGCACCAAAAATATTGAGAAGATTCTGAATGTATTCATTGCTGCAGTCCGCGACTGAATCCAGCTTTTCATTTATGACTTTTAAACGCGCCGGCTCATAAAACTGCCGCTCCACAGAAGCAAAAAGCCCCAGGGAAGAAGCGACCGCAAGCACGCCAAAAATAAAAATGGCAATCAACAGACTTACAGCAGTTTTAATTCCTGATTTCATCAAATTCCCTAAAAATCAAAATAAAACTACTATACAAATTGTATATCGGCAGGTTTCTGGTATTTCTTGAATGAAAAATTCAACATAGAAATTTAATCAACAGGTTCAAGATTGATATTATTTTTTGAATTCAAACTTCTGTAATTTTCATTTTCAACACTAGAAGAAATTCTATATGCTCTATGATTATAATTAAATTTCGAGAAAAAAGAATTTGTGCCCGAAACATCAATGCTTTTATCTTTTAAATTTTGCCAAGGATCAATAAAAATAAAGTCACTAAGTTTTGATGTATTATTGAACACTGAACGTGAAGATTTGGTGTTTATACAATATTTCCAGCAAAAAATAGGGTCTATAGTATATCCAGTTCCATCATAATAATAGACAGCTTCTATATTTTTAGTATTATACGCCAGTCTTGACATATAATTTTCAGCCTCGTCTTTTGATATTATTTTCAATTCATCAGAACCTTCTTCAAGCAATGAAACTCCATCCAAAAGTTCCCCTGTATATGCATCAACTGTTTGAGCCGCTAAAACCTGACCAGAAGGAAGAGTTCCATTTAGAATATAGTATTTTGTTTCTTTTTTGAAAATTTTCCCATCTGGCACAACATTCACAAGAATAGTTTCACCCCATGTTATATCATATACACGATTATCAAATTTTTCGGAATCAAGAACATAATACTGCTGATAATAATCAGACTCCGCGATTTCTTTTGCAACGATTTCTTTTGCCTCATTTTCCGAAATAATATTTTTATCAAGCAATGCAGCAGAAAACTTATTGCAGGAAAAAAATAAAAGCTGAAAAAACAAAAAAGGCAGCGAAAATTTCATTTTATCCCGTCCCATATTTTCAAAACAAAAAACTCTGATATTCATCAATAAGTTTACGTTTATTTATGTGATAAATTCTTAAAACTATTGTATATTAATATTCAGGTAAGATAAATGAAAAATTTTTGCAGGGCGTTGGTTGAAAATATTACTTTGAATAAGATTCTTGTGGCGGTGGCGGTTTTTCTTTTTCTGATGATTTTGGGAACAACTATTGCGGTAAAAGCAAAATCACCGGCAGTTCCAGTCGTGAAAGCCGAGCCTCAGAAACCTTTAAAAGACACTCTTTACTCATATAAAAACCTTGGAAGAATCCGGGCCGCAACAGCCCCGGAAAAAGACAAGAAGTCCGGTACAACAGTAGTTTTAACGCCGCTTATTTCGTATACAAAAGATGACAATGAATTTTTTGAGGAGCTTTCGCGCAAGAATGCAATGATAAAATCGGTCTTCGTGAATTATTTTTCCGCAAGAACAGCTTTCCTGCTTAAGTCAAAATCCGAGACGCAAATAAAAACCGAGCTTTTATCAGAACTGAACGGAATTCTTGTGCTGAACAAAATCCAGGACATCTATTTTGAAGACTTGATTTTTTTGGATTAGAATTTTCAGTTTTCAATCATTGGTTCTATGTATTTTATATCTATTCTTCATACAAAATTCCGTTTTTGTATAAAGTTTCCGGCGCAATATCGATATCATCATTCCAAACGGCAGTCTGACCGTTCGTACACACAGAATTGAACAATGAAATATCCTCAAGAGGCTTATACATAGGATATTTCAAGTATGGCTTCATGTCGAAAATTTTTTTTATTCCATGCTCAAACGTGAGAAGCAATTTGTATTCATTAAGCGGTTTTACATTTTTTACAGTCCAAATAGCAGCCATAAAAACTCCTATTGCAACGGAAGAATTTTTACCAAGTTTTCCTTGTTCTTTGCAAGTTCCCAGTTTGCCACTAGTTCGTCGCGATGAATTTCAGCCCAAGCGCTTACAAGTTTTTGTTTTGAAGAAGGCAACTCGCCATCAATAATATTTCCATCAAAATCACATACAGACCATTTCCCACCGTAGTTGATGTGAAAATGCGGCGGATTATGGTCATCACCATACATATAAATTAAAAGCCCATAAAAACTAGAAATACACGGCATTTTCGTCTCCCATAAAAACTCCGGATTAGTGGCGAGCCACGGATGGCGAGAATCACAGTTTATGAAAGCAACGCTTAAGCAAACTGCAAAGATAAAATTACAAGGATGTAATTTTTATCATGTCTCCTTATAAAACTCCGCGTTAGCGGCGAGCCATGGATGGCGAGAATTACAGTTTTCGAAAGCAACGCTTGAGCAAACTGTAATGATAAAAATTACACGGATGTAATTTTTATCATGTCTCCTCTATAAGATTATAACATACTTTCAATAACCTTGCAGAAAAACTCAAAATTCCAAGCCAAAAATATATTTTTTCTGCAACATTTTGTATAATTCAGTGTCTAAAAAAACGAGGATAAATATGAACCAGATAACATCCGCCGCGGCGCAGGTAATAATTTCAATCGTTCCAATTGTAGGAATCAGCTTTGGAGCATTAATTCTTTTCTTTTATATTCTGTGGAAGCATCATGAAACAAAGCTCCAGATAAAAACAGGAACTTTTGTTCCGAACAAATTCAATTACGCGGCTTTTTCGTTCTTAACAGGTCTGCTGCTTACAGGAATCGGGCTTATTCTTACCGCAGTCTTTGCAATCATAGACGGATTTTCCTATGCAATTCTGGGCGGACTTCTGCCTATGGCAATAGGAATCTGCCTTCTTATATTTTTCTACGCATATCCAGATTTTCATAAAAAAGACTGAACTAACAGATAGAAAATGCTTGAGCAGCTCGAAAGAGAACGTATAAAAAAAAGAGATTTTCACCTTGTAAAGAGCGTCCTAGCCGGCAACAAAGACGCGTTCGCAAAGCTTATGACGCTTTACAAGGCAAGAATATTTAATTTTGGAAAAAGTTTTTTTCACAACGAAACGGATTCCGAAGATTTTGTCCAGGATGTTTTTATCAAAGTTTTTACACATTTAGACACTTTCAAGGGAAATTCAATGTTTTCAACATGGCTGATGAAAATCGCCTACACAACAGCCATTAATTCCGTAAAAAGGTCAAAAAAATCACTTTCGATTGAAGACGAGACAACATTACCTGATTTTTCATCAAAATCGCCGGAAGAAATTCAAATCCGCAAAATAACCATGCAAGCCATCAGGGAAGCCGTCAAGGAACTGCCGGAAAAATATGAAATCTGCATAGAAATGTATTTCTGCTACGACATTCCTTACCAGGAAATAAGTGAAATCACAGACTTTCCGGTAAATACAATAAAATCTCACATTTTTAGGGCAAAAAAAATACTAAAAACAAAGCTGGAGAACTACTATGGAAAATAAGAATGAAAAATGCGAAAATTTTATGAATCAGTACCTTATGCTGGACAAGGGCGAGCGTGTTCCTTTAAAAATTTCACTCCATCTTTTAGGATGCAAAAAATGCAGGATGCAAATCAAGCTTTTAAAGATGGCTGAAAAAGAAATCTCCGCTCCACTAAAAATTGAAACTCCTGTTACGGACGCTTCAATCCAGAAAGTTCTTTCAGAAATAAACATCGATAAAAAAGATAAATTTTACAAGCCGCTTCCGTTCTTTGGATGGATTATCGGCGGAATCCTTATGATTGCGCTGCTCTTCAGTTCCCTTACACCTATGCAGGATATGCAGAGCCGTTCGCTTTCAATCTGGTATGCCCTTACAATCGCAGGCTGCGTGACGGCTTATTGCGCGGTATTTGTATGCAGCCACATAGACTTTTTTATTAAAAAAATTTCAACTGTCGCAAAAACTATTTCCTGATGCGGAAAGTTTTATTTTCAGATTACTTCCAAAGTCCGGCAGGATTTACAGTTTTTCCGAATTTATAGACTGTAAAATGAAGGTGCGGTCCTGTGCTCAATCCTGTGCTTCCTACAAGACCAATCCTGGAGTTTGTATCGACCCATTTTCCACGCGTTACAAGCTGCTTTGAAAGATGACCGTACAAGGACTTGTATCCGGAATGATGAGTTACAATAATATAATTTCCATAAACATTGTTGTAGCCTACAGAAGTTACGGTTCCGCCAAGAGCGGCGTAGACCGGAGTTCCCTGTGGGCAGGCCATATCAACGCCTGAATGGTATGAACGCTTGCCGCTGAACGGAGAGCTTCTCCATCCGTAATACGAAGAAAGATAATAGCGGGAACGGACAGGCTTATGGAACAAGTCTCCGTTGATTTCCTGACGAGTAACCCAGTCAAGAAGCGCATCGGGAGCAAAAAGAGTCTGCCCCGCAACAAGATTCTGATTTTCCTGAAGGTGATTCACCCTCGCGAGTTTTTCTGCGCTTACTTCAAATTTTTCCGCAATTGAATTTGCGGTCTCGCCGTTTTTCTTTACAGTATAGACAATTCCCGGCATTGAAGGAATTTTCAGAATCTGTCCTATCTGAATCAGCCTTGACTGATGGATGTTGTTCACGCTGATAATAGTGTCCTGCGTAACATTGAATTTGTCCGCAATAAAACCAATCATATCGCCTTTTTGAACGCGGTAAGTAAAATAACAAAGCTCAAGACCTTCGGAAGACCGGGCATCCTGGCTCAAGACCTCCGCGGCGGCAAGGCCGTCAGAATCTGCGTCAGATTCAGCAAGAGAATCTATTATGGCAAGCTCATCAAGCTCCGCAAGAGCATCCATTGAATCTGCCTCAGAAGCCGTTCCGTTCATTTTTGCGGCGCCGGAAGCTTTTATCTCTTTGTCAGAAGATTCATCTATATATTCCGCAGGCACTGAGGTTTCCAGACCACCCACGCCTTTTTCAACATTTAAATTTGAAACAAGATACAAAATTCCCCAGGCAACGGAAATTCCGCCTGCAAAAGCAACCGTGCTGTTAAAGACAATTTTTCTAAACCGGGAACTGAATATTTTCTTATATAATTTCTCTAATTTCATAATAAAGGTCAAATTCTTATAATTGTTGTACTTGTTCATATTGTATCACCTATTTGCGCGAAATTCCAACAAGAAATGTCTCAAATGACTCCGACCGGCAGGCTTCCGGCTTAAAGCCCTTTGCGCTTGAAAAAAGTTCCCTTAGTTTTTTAAGGAATTTCTGCTGGTCGCCGTTCTGAAATATTTTTACGCAGAAATTCCCGCCCTGTTTCAGCATGGTTTCCGCATACCAGATTGCCATTTCAACAAGCTGCTCTGAACGCGCCGTATCAACAATCCGGTTTCCAGTAGTCAACGGAGCGGCGTCGCATACAACAAGATCAAACGGTCCAAGAGCCTTTATCTGCTTACGTATATCAGCATCGTTCAAGTCGCCCTGAATAAAAACAAGGTTTCCACCGCGGACAGATTTTGAAAGAGGATTCAAATCGCAGCTTACAACTTTGCTTTCTGAACCAAGGTTTCTTAAAAGAAAAGTAGTCCAGCTTCCTGGCGCCGCTCCCAAATCAAGAACATTGCAGCTTTTTTTCAACATTCCGAATTTTTCATCCATTTCTTTTAACTTGTAAACCGAACGGGCCGGATAACCTTCTGAAAACGCTTTTTGAGACCAATAATCGGGTTTTTCGTAAATATTTGCTGCCATAATACTTATCTTTTCGGAATTTTTGATTCAATGATTAACAAATTTCGTGTATACTGATTTAAATATGAAAAACGAATTTACAGAAATACTTGAAAATATAGAAACCGCCCTAAGAAAATCCCTGCCGGAAAAAACAAACCCTGAATGGCAGGCGGGCACTTTCAGAAACCTGTCGGACTGCGTTACCGACGAGCATATCCAGAACCTTATAAAACCATGCCGCAACCTTATGGACCTGGGCGGAAAACGCTGGCGGCCTCTGCTGCTTGTGCTATGCTCTGAACTTTGCCGGGAAGCCGGGAAGAACTCCCCTCTTTCACTGGAACAGACTTACAGCATAACGCCTCTGGTAGAATTTGTTCACACAGCATCGCTTATACACGATGATATAGAAGATTCCGCAGAAACACGGCGCGGAAAACCGGCCGCACACATTTCTTTTGGACTGGACACCGCCCTGAACGCAGGCTCATGGCTTTATTTTGTTGCCCCGGAAACTATTGACGCCCTTAAAACTACGGCTGAATTCAAGAACCGGCTTTACGCCCTGTACACGCAGGAACTCCGAAGGCTTCATCTTGGGCAGGCGATGGACATTTACTGGCACAGAAACCCGAATCTTTTTCCTTCCGTAAATGAATATACGCAGATGGTTCACTTAAAGACCGGAACACTGGCCTCCCTTGCAGTCCAGGCAGGATTTTTAGCCGGAGGAGCAACAAAAGAAGAAGCGCTTTCCATGGGAAACATCGCGGCTGCGCTGGGAGAAGGCTTCCAGATTCTTGATGATGTTCAAAACCTTACAACAGGAAATCCGGGTAAAAAACGCGGCGACGACATAGTTGAAGGCAAAAAAAGCCTTCCGGTTCTTCTGCACATACAGGAAAATCCTTCCGACAAAAAGATAATCGCAGGACTTTTTGAAAAAGCGTCAAAAGAAGGAATTGACTCTCCGGCAGTTGAACAGTGCATAGCCGTGCTGGAAAAAAATGATGCTATTCAACGCGCGGCAAAAAAAGGAACTGAAACAATAGAAAAGAACATAGGAATTCTTACAGATGTGTATGGAAATGCAAATTCTTCTGAATCTGCAAGACTGATAAAGAAACTTTTTGAGGAGATGATTTTAAAATTCAAGGAAAATTCAAAATAACCGTCAAAAAGGAAAACAAATTTGAAACAAATCTACGTTGTAACAGAAATTCAGGATTATGAAACAGTCATAGTTTCCCCGGAAATGCCTTCTGAAAAAAACAAGGAGTTCTCGGCAAAAATTCAGGTTTCTAATCCAAAAAAACTTAAAATCGAAAAAGGCTCAAAGGTTACAATCGGGCTTCCTCAAAAAGAAGAAGCCGCGGCAGGAATCGCCGCGCTCTTTATTCCTATTATCTGTACTGCGGCGGGACTGATTTTTTCAGAAAAAGCTGCAAATCTATTAAAAACTGAATATACGGAAACGTTTAAGATTATTTTTTCTTCTTTCTGCTTTTTTATAAGCTCATTTTTTGCAGGCGCAACATTAAGAACCGCGCCGGCAATCGTAAAACTTGAAATCAGCAGAATAGTACAGTAACTTAGCAGTGCTCACGGGCAAGCCGGCTTATTTCGTCCGCCATTTCCATAAGGGGAACCTGCTTCTGAACTCCGCCAAGCTCAAATGCGACACGAGGCATTCCATAAACAACGCTGGTCGCCTCATCCTGTCCTAAAGTCCATGCCCCCTGGCGGCGCATTTCCGCAAGCTGCGCCGCTCCGTCGCGCCCCATTCCCGTCATTATCACGCCAAGAGCGTTATTTTTGTAGACCGCCGCAACGCTTTCAAAAAGCACGTCCGCGCTAGGCCTGTGTCCGTTCCTCTGCTCAGTCTGGGTTGTGCGTATAACGTTTCCAGTAAGCCTTGGCTCTACGATTATATGGTAATCACCCGGAGAAATATAAATATGTCCGCCCTGCACCGGCATTTCATCCTGGGCCTCGCATACTTCAAGCGGGCAAATTCTGTTCAGACTGTGCGCAAATTCCGCTGTAAATCCAGGCGGCATGTGCTGAACAACAAGAACCGGCTGCTTAAGGTGCGGATCAATCATTTTAAAAATATCGCGAAGGGCATTCGGACCGCCGGTGGAAATTCCAATAGCAATTATCTCGATTTTTCCGCCTTCCCTGAGCGGATTTATAACAACCGGCTCTTTTTTCGCAGGCTCTCTCCAGCCAGCCAGGAGAGGTTCAAGCGGAACCTGGATTTCTTCTGTACCTTTTTGCCTTGCGACAAATTTTTCCGCCTCGCGCATTTTTAGCGAACGCAGAAAAAAATCCGCCGAAGGAATCTTTTTTCCTTTTCTGCGCGCATACGAACCGCCGTACGAAGCAATCTTTTCTATTATGGATTCTTTTACGTCAACAATTTCGGTAGACACCGAACCGCCCGGCTTTGTTATAAAATCCATAGCGCCCAGCTCAAGGCACTTTACCGTAACTTCCGCGCCTTTTGTCGCAATAGAAGAAAGAATAACAACCGGAATGTCCCAGCGGAGTTTTTTTCGCTCCTGAAGGAATTCCACGCCAGTCATGACAGGCATTTCTATATCAAGAAGAATCACATCGGGTTTTATGTACGGAATTTCGTCAAGCAGCATTTTTCCGTTCATCGCCTTTCCGACAACCTGCATTCCCGGAGTGTCATTTATAATCCTGGACACAAGGTTTCTCATCAAGGCGGAATCGTCGCAAATCAGAACTTTAAGCGTGTCGTATTTTGAATCCTCTATTTCCATTTTTTTCCTCAGATTAAATCAGATGTTCTTCTGATAAAGACAAGCCCAGTCGGTCTTTAAAAATTCAAATTTTGTATTCATTCCGAAAAGCGACTCCGAATGTCCTATAAAAAGATACGAATGTCTTGCCATTGAATTCCAGAACCTGTTCAGAACGTAAAGCTGCGCCGCCTCGTCAAAATAAATCATAACATTGCGGCAAAAAACAACATCAATATTTCGCATGCCGGAATCATTCTTTAGATTGTGATAGTCGAACTTTACGCAGTTCATTATTTCCTTGCTAATCTGATAACCGTTTTCCTTTTTTGTAAAAAACTGCGCAAGATAATCCGGCGGAATTCCGTCAACCTTGTTTACCGCGTAAAAGCCCTGCTGCGCAACCATCAGGGACTTTAAGGAAATATCCGAAGCGGTAACTGAAAAAGTAAATCCCAGCGGAAGAATCCTCTTCAAAATCATGGCGATTGTATAAGGCTCTTCGCCGGTTGAGCATCCGGCGCTCCATACGCGTATGGTGCGGTCTCCGTTTTTCCGTTTTTCCTCCAGGATATGAGGAATCACATATTTTTCAAGGGCGTCAAAGTGCGGCTGGTTTCTGAAAAACCTTGTAAGGTTCGTTGTAACGGAATCCAGCATTTTCTTCATTTCCTCGTGATCCCTTAAAATCAACGCATAATATTCAGAGGCGGTTTCTATTTTCTTTTCGCGCAGAATTTCCTTTATGCGGCTGTCCAGAATCGGACGGTTTGTCGCAGAAAATGTAATTCCGCTTTCATCATATATAATTTTTCTAAATCTCTCAAAATCAGAATCATTCAAAGCATCATTCATAAATGCAATTATACACTTACTTTTGATTACAGGCAACTTTTCCAAAGAAAACATCCAGGGCAAACGCATTATAAATAGCCTTAATTTCGAGTTTTTTTTGCAAATTATGAAAGAACGCTCTCGGCAGAT
>ERZ1034973.983-NODE-983-length-18005-cov-23.860669_pt1 | contig 18005 bp, 18 predicted proteins | sample MGYA00520686_ERZ1034973 | MGnify/ENA primary metagenome ERZ1034973 (study PRJEB33766, sample SAMN09781775) | gut metagenome | biome: gut microbiome | host: Homo sapiens | place: Madagascar | study: EMG produced TPA metagenomics assembly of the PRJNA485056 data... | reverse complement strand
TTCCAGTGTGAAGGGCCGTGTGCGCGTCAACGGCGTCGTCAAGGGCGAGGTGCACGGCAATGTGTCCGGCATCATGAACGCCGTCGTCAACGGCGACGTGCAGCTGACCGTTCTTTCGGGCAATGTGACGCAGGAGGATGAAGATGAACCGAAACAATAAGCATTTGCGGACGCTGCGGCGTCTGACGGCTCTGATGCTGGCCGCGGTGTTCCTGTGGGCTGTGGCACTGCCCGCTTTTGCCGAGGGCACCGAGGCTGCGCAGAGCGACACCGTTTATATCAACAGCGCGTCCGATCTGGTCAGCTTTGCCCAGCGCTGCGCGGTGGACAGCTGGTCGAAGGGCAAGACCGTCATCCTGCAGGAAGATCTCTCCCTGCAGGGCGTGGCGTGGGAGCCCATACCCTCCTTCAGCGGCAACCTGTTCGTCTCCGACACTTTGCGGGGCATCGACCGCCTGAGCAAGGCGGGTCAGGCAGAGCCCACCGATTATGAGACGCTGATCGCACTGGAAAACGTCCCCAAGCGGTTCGGGCAGATCACCGTGACCTTCAAGGATGAAGACCATGTTCTGGGTCGGGTGAACCTGGAATACGGCGATTCTCTGGATGAATCCGGCTACCCGGAACTGCCCGCAAAGGAGGGCTGCGCCGCCCGCTGGAACACCACGAAACTGACGGAGCTGCATCTGGATACGGTGGTGGAAGCGGTGTATACGGATTACATCACCGCCCTTGCCAGCATCTATGAGCGCGAGGACGGTCGGCCGGTCTTCTTCGCCAAGGGATCGTTCGGCGACCGCGACAGCCTGACCGTCTCGGTGCGGGATCTGCCCGGAGAACTGCGCAATGCCGTTGAAAGCTGGCAGCTCACCATCCCGGACGACGGGCAGGAGAGCCATACCGTGCGCTATCTGCCCATTGAAGTCAGCAAAAAGTACAAGGTTTATGCAAAGCAGGACGGCAGCTGGAAGCAGCTGAGCACCGAGACGATCGGCAGCTATCTGGCCTTCGATCTGCCCGGGAATACCGCAGAGCTGGCCGTCGTGCCCGGCAGCAGCGTCCCGGCCTGGGTCATTGTGACCGCCGCAGCGGCCGTGGTGCTGGCAGGCGGCACCGTTCTGATCCGGCGCAGGAAAAAAGCACCTGTAAAGCAGGCAGAAGAATAACCGCTCATGCCCTGTTGCAATGTGCGCATGAAAAGTACCCATAAAGCATAACGAACCGCCCCGGTTTCTGCAACAGGAAGCCGGGGCGGTTTTGGCAGTGCGGCCATTTGCAGGCAGATACGGCTGCGGCCTTGACTTTTTGACGCAAAACCGATATGCTGGTAACATTCAAACAAACCGGAAGCTGCACGGAAAAGGAGAAAACGAGGTGCTTTGCTTTGTACAGTGAATCGAAACAGGCTCTGGCCGATCAGCTTGAGCTGAAACGCCCGGCGGTGCTGGCCGTCAGCGGCGTGCATGGCAGCGGAAAGACCACTCTGCTGGAAAAACTGCTGCCCATCCTGCGCGGCCGCGGGCTGAAGGTGGGGGTCATCAAACACGACGGCGGCGATTTTGCCCCGGATGCGCCCGGCACCGACGGCCGCCGGCTGCGGGAGGCCGGGGCCCAGGGCGTGGCCGTGTACTCCGGGCAGCGCTACCTGCTGACGGAGGAGTTCCGCCTGACCGAGCAGGACCTGCTGGCCCTGTTTGAGCGCCACGGCTACGATTTGGTGCTGCTGGAAGGCTTCCAGAACAGCGGCTGGCCCAAGATCGAAGTGGTGCGCAGCGCGGTCTCGGCCGCGCCGGAGTCCATCCAGCCGCTGGCGGTGGTGGGCGACATCCCGGGCGCGAATTTCGGGATGGAGGATACCCAGGCACTGGCGGACTGGCTCGTTGCCCAGATGCCCACGCTGTAACGGAGGCACACCATGAAACTGATCCGTACCGAAGACGCGGTGGGGCAGGTGCTCTGCCACGACATCACCCAGATCATCCCCGGCGAGTTCAAGGGTGCCCGCTTCCGCAAGGGGCACATCGTGCAGCCGGAGGATATCCCGGTGCTGCTCTCCATCGGCAAAGAGAACCTCTATGTCTGGGAAAAGCGCCCCGGCATCCTGCACGAGGACGAAGCTGCCGCCCTGCTTTATAAAGCAGCTGCGGGCAAGAACATCCACGGCACCGAGCCGAAGGAGGGCAAGATCGAGCTCATCGCCGACTGCGACGGCCTGCTGAAGATCAACCGCGAAGCCCTGCTGGCCGTGAACCGCACGCCCCAGATGATGATCGCCACCATCCACGGCGACCTGCCCGTGAAAAAGGGCCAGAAGCTTGCCGGCACCCGCATCATCCCGCTGGTGATCGAGCAGGAGAAGATGGACGCCATGCAGGCCGCAGCAGGCCCGGAACCCATCCTGAACGTGCTGCCCTTCCGTCCGAAAAAGTTCGCGGTCATCACCACCGGCAGCGAGGTGTTCAAGGGCCGCATTGAGGATAAATTCACCCCCATTCTGGTGAGCAAACTGGCCGAATACGGCTGCGAGATGACCTACCACAAGACCTGCGACGACGACCCCGCCGGCATCACCTCCGCCATTCTGGAAGCGAAAGCCGCAGGCTGCGAGCTCATCTTCACCACCGGCGGCATGAGCGTGGACCCCGACGACCGCACCCCGCTGGCCATCAAGAACACCGGGGCAGAGATCATCACCTACGGTGCGCCGGTGCTGCCGGGGGCCATGTTCCTCGTGAGTTATCTGGACGGCGTGCCGGTGTGCGGCCTGCCCGGCTGTGTGATGTACGCCAAGCGCACTATTTTTGACCTGCTGCTGCCGCGCCTGCTGGCCGACGACCCCATCACCGCCGAGGACATTGCCCGCCTGGGCGAAGGCGGCCTGTGCCTGGGCTGCGCCGAGTGCCGCTGGCCCAACTGCGGGTTCGGGCACTGCTGAGAACCCTCTCAGGCGCTGACGCGCCAGAGTCCCCCTTTTGTCGCTTATGCGACATCTTCCCCCGGCCGGGGAAGTCTTTCCTCAAAGGGGGAGCCAAAGGCTGAGAGAAGCTTCTTGCCTCTCCCTTTGGGAGAGGTGGCATCACGCAAGTGATGACGGAGAGGGCGAGACCGGCTTACTGATTTGATTTATTTTAATTTGAAAGATATAATCGTTATGAGTGAAACGAATCTGACCCATTTTGATGCCGCCGGCAATGCCGTGATGGTGGACGTGAGCGAGAAGCCCGTCACGGCCCGGCAGGCCGTGGCCCGGGGCATCATTACCATGAACGCCGAAGCCTTTGCTGCCGTGGAGCGCGGCACCGTGAAAAAAGGCGATGTGCTGGGCGTGGCCCGCATTGCAGGCATCATGGCCACCAAGCGCACCAGTGAGCTGATCCCGCTGTGCCATCCGCTGCCGCTGACCAAAGTCAGCGTGGACTTCACGCTGCTGCCCGAGCGGCAGGCAGTGGAGGCGGTGTGCACCGTGAAAACCACCGGCGTCACCGGCGTGGAGATGGAAGCACTCACCGGTGTTTCCACCGCGCTGCTCACCATCTACGACATGTGCAAAGCCGTGGACAAGGGCATGGAGCTGGGCGAGATCGGCTTAGTGGAAAAGACCGGCGGCAAGAGCGGGCACTACGTCCGGGCCGAGGGCGGCTATGTTTGACGCATACGGCCGCGACATCCACTACCTGCGCCTGTCCGTCACCGACCTGTGCAGCCTGCGCTGCCGCTACTGTATGCCGGAGGGCGTGCCAAAGCTTGCCCACGGGGAAATTCTGACCTATGAAGAATTCCTGCGGCTGGCGGCGCTGTTCGCCCGGTGCGGCGTGGACACCGTGCGCGTGACCGGCGGCGAACCGCTGGTGCGCCCGGGGGTGGAGCAGCTGGTGGCCGGGCTGAAAGCCACCCCCGGCATCCGCAAGGTCACCATGACCACCAACGGCGTGCGGCTGGCTGAAAAGCTGCCAGCCCTGCTGGCAGCGGGGCTGGACAGTGTGAACATCAGCCTCGACACGCTGGACGCGGAGACGTTCCGGCGCATCACCGCCCGGGACGAGCTGGCCCATGTGCTGGAAGGCATCCGGGCCGCCCTTGCCAGCGGCATCCCGGTCAAGCTGAACTGTGTGCCGCAGGCGGGCGTGAACGAGGGTGAAATGGAAACCATTGCGGCCCTTGCACAGGAATACCCGCTGCAGGTGCGGTTCATCGAGATGATGCCCATCGGCTTTGGGGCCGGGCTGCCCAGCCTTTCCGGCCCGGAACTGCTGGCCCGCCTTGCCCGCCGCTGGCCGCAGCTGCGGCTGGTGTCCGGTGCAGCTTTCGGCGACGGCCCGGCGGTATACTATTCTGCGCCCGGCTGGCAGGGGAGCGTGGGCTTCATCGCGGCGGTGCACGGCAAATTCTGCGGGTCCTGCAACCGGGTGCGTCTGACAAGCCAGGGCTTTCTGCGCCCCTGCCTTGCCAGCGAAACGGGCACCGACCTGCGCGCTCTGCTGCGCGGCGGCGCGTCCGATGAGCAGCTTCTGCAGGCCATCCGGGAAGCCGTTTTTGAAAAGCCCCGCGAGCACCATTTTGAGGACCGCTCCATGCCCGCCACCCGCGGCATGTACCAGATCGGAGGATAAACATCATGGGAAAAATTCTGGCCATCTGCACCAGCCCCCGGCGCGGCACCGCCAAGACGGCTGTGCCCAGCGCGGTGCTGACCCCGGAGTGGGGCATCGTGGGCGACGCCCACGGCGGCAGCTGGCACCGGCAGATCAGCCTGCTGAGTGCAGAAAAGATCGAGGCTTTCCGCGCGAAGATCTGGGTGGATTACGGTGCCTTTGGCGAAAATCTGGTGGTGGAAGGCTTCGACTTTGCCGCCCTGCCGGTGCCCAGCTTTTTTGCCATCGGGGACGCCGTGCTGGAGATGACCCAGATCGGCAAGGAGTGCCACAGCGACTGCGCCATCCGCAGGCAGACCGGCGACTGCATCATGCCCCGCGAGGGGGTGTTCGCCCGGGTGGTCAAAGGCGGCACCATCCGCACCGGCGACGAAATGACCCTGCTGCCCACCCCGGCAGACCTGCCCCTGCGGGCGGCGGTCATCACCCTTTCGGATAAAGGCAGCCGCGGCGAGCGGGAGGATGAAAGCGGCCCGCTCATTGTGGAAATGCTCACGGCCGCGGGCTGCAAGGTGGAGGAAGCACTGCTTTTGCCGGACGATGCCGCCCAGTTGAAAGCCCAGCTCCTGCGGCTGGCCGACGGCCGCCAGGTGAACCTGATCCTCACCACCGGCGGCACCGGCTTTGCGCCCCGGGACATCACGCCGGAAGTTACCCTGTCGGTAGCCGACCGCAACGCCCCCGGCATTGCCGAGGCCATGCGGTATCACAGTCTTTCCATTACCCCGCGCGGGATGCTGAGCCGCGCCGCCAGCGTGCTGCGGGGCAAGACGCTCATCGTCAACCTGCCGGGCAGCCCCAAGGCCGTAAAGGAGAATCTGGAATACATCCTGCCCAGCCTTGCCCACGGCATCCGCCTTGCCGCCGGTCTGGACGGCGAGTGCGCCCGCAGGTGATGCTCGTACACAGCACATGAAGTCGTGCTTTTGCAGGACAATTCACAATTTGAACCGTTCCACGCGTTATTTTTGGCCGGTTTGCCGCTTGACGGCCCGGCCGTTTTTTTGTATGCTTTTCCATGTGATAATTTGTGCCCGTTCTGGGCGGCTTATCCCGGTGGGCGGCACCGCATCCTGTACCGTATCGAACACCCAAAACCATCAAACACAGGAGAGTTTATCATGAACAAGACCAAAATTTCCCGCCGCAGCTTTCTGGCGGCTGCCGGTGCTGTCGGCGCATCCATCGCGCTGACCGCCTGCGGCGGCTCTGCTTCCGGCACTGCATCTTCCGCAGCAGGTTCTGACGCTGCTTCTTCCGAAGCTGCCGGTGAGAGCGTGGAGCTGATCGTGTTTGCAGCCGCTTCCCTCACCGAGACGCTGAACGCCATCGGCGAAAGCTACACGGCAGAGCACCCGGAGGTGACCTTCCGCTTCAACTTTGATTCCTCCGGCACCCTGAAGACCCAGATCCAGGAGGGGGCCGACTGTGATCTGTTCATCTCGGCCGGTCAGAAGCAGATGAACCAGCTGGACATCACCGCTTCCGCCGACGTGAACACCGAAGGCCTGGATTTCGTGGACAGCGATACCCGCGTGGACCTGCTGGAAAACAAGGTGGTGCTCTGCGTGCCGGAAGGCAACGAGAAGGGCATCGACAGCTTTGACGACCTGGCCGAGCACCTGAAGGCGCAGGATATCCTGTTCTGCATGGGCAACAGCGATGTGCCCGTGGGCCAGTACACCCAGAAGATCCTGGCTTACTACGACCTCGACGAGGAAGCACTGGCCGCTGCCGGTGTCATCACCTACGGCTCCAACGTCAAGGAAGTCGCCACCCAGATCAGCGAAGCCAGTGTGGACGCCGGTGTGGTCTACTGCACCGACGCCTACAGCGCAGGCCTGACCCCCGTGGACGAGGCCACCAAGGAGATGTGCGGCCAGGTCATCTACCCCGCCGCTGTGTTGAAGAACGCCCCCAACGCAGACGCCGCCAAGGCCTTCCTCGCTTACCTGCAGTCCACCGAGGCCGCCAACGTGTTCGCCAAGGTCGGCTTCACCGCAGTGTAAGGCCTATGGACTGGTATCCCTTATGGAACAGCCTGCGCATCGCCCTCATCAGCTGCGCAGCGGTGTTCTTCCTCGGCATTTTTGCCGCCTACTATATCGCAAAATTGCCCCGCACCGTGAAAGGCGTGCTGGATGTGATCCTCACCCTGCCCATGGTGCTGCCGCCCACGGTGGTGGGCTACTTTCTGCTGCTGCTCTTTGGCGCAAAGCGGCCGCTGGGCATCTTTTTCATGGAGCATTTCGGCGTCAAGCTGGTCATGAACTGGTACAGCGCCATCTTTGCGTCCATCGTGGTGGCCTTCCCGCTCATGTACCGCACGGCCCGGGGCGCGTTTGAGAGCTTTGATGAAACGCTGGCCTGGTCGGCCCAGACGCTGGGGCAGTCGGGGGCGTGGATCTTCTGGCGGGTGCGGATGCCGTACTGCCGCCAGGGCATCCTGGCCGGGACGGTGCTGGCCTTTGCCCGGGCGCTGGGCGAATACGGTGCCACCAGCATGATCGCGGGCTACACCCCCGGCAAAACGGCTACCATCGCCACCACCGTGTACCAGCTCTGGCGCACCAACGACGAAGCCGGGGCCATGCGCTGGGTGCTGGTGGATATCGTCATCTCCGCCGTGGTGCTGCTGGCCGTGAACCTGCTGGAGAAAAAACAGAAAGCGGGGGGCCGCACATGAGCCTGGAAGTGAACATTGAAAAGAAGCTGAACGGCTTCACCCTGCGTTCCGCATTTACCGCAGGCAACACCGCCACGGCCCTGCTGGGCGCGTCCGGCTGCGGCAAAAGCATGACATTGCGCTGCATCGCGGGCATCGTGAAGCCGGACATGGGCCGCATCGTGCTGGACGGCCGGGTGCTGTTCGACAGCGAACAGCACATCGACCTGCCGCCCCAGCAGCGCGGCGTCGGCCTTTTGTTCCAGAACTATGCGCTGTTCCCCAACATGACCGTGGAGCAGAACATCCTCTGCGGCCTGAAAGCCGAAAAAGACAAAGCCGCCCGCAAGGCCCGCTGCGAAGAAATGCTGCGCGCCATGCGGCTGGAAGAACTGGCCAGCCGCCGCCCGGTGGAGCTTTCCGGCGGGCAGCAGCAGCGCACCGCGCTGGCCCGCATCCTGGTGGGCAAGCCGAAGATCCTGATGCTGGATGAGCCCTTCAGCGCGCTGGACAGCTACCTGCGCGAGGAAGTGGAAGGTGAAGTGGGGGCACTGCTGGCCGGTTTTTCCGGCACAGCCTTGCTCGTCACCCACAACCGGGACGAGGCCTACCGCCTGTGCCCGGAGATGATCGTGATGGACGGCGGCCGGGTGCTGCGTGCCGGTGCCACCAAAGCGGTGTTTGCGGACCCGCAGAGCACCACCGCCGCCCGGCTGACCGGGTGCAAGAACATCCTGCCCTGCACCCGGGTGGACGAGCACACGGTGCAGCTGACCGAGTGGAATGCGCCGCTGCACCTTGCCGCCCGGGTGCCCGAGGGCTGCACCGCCGTGGGCATCCGCGCCCACGACTTTGCGCCCTGTGCGCCGGGCGCGCCGAACGCCCTGCCCGTGCAGCGCCTTTCCACCAGCGAGAACCCCTTTGACTGGAACGTGATCTTTGCGGCCCCCGACGGCACCACCCGCCTGTGGTGGAAGGTGAGCAAGGCAAACCTTGATGCTGCCGCTCCGGCTGCACCGCAGTACCTTGCCGCTGCGCCGGAGAGCATCATGCCGCTTGTGGACAGCAGGCCCACGCGCTGATGCGATAAAAAACAAAAGAACTCCCCGGAAGCGTGTCCAAAACACACTTCCGGGGAGTTTTTTGCTGCAATGGGTCAGAGCGGGAAATACAGCGTCAGGCAGAAGCTGCCGCCGCCTTCGCTGCGGCGGACGCGGCCGTGCATCTGGGCCATCATGGCCTCCACATTTTTCAGCCCCACGCCGTGGGAGTCGCCCTGCGGGGTGGCACGCACTGCATTGGAAAGGCGCACGCACAGGCTGTCTCCCTCCCGGGTGATGCCGAACCGGACGGGCTGGGCTGGGTCGGCGTATTTCTGCAGGTTGGACACCAGATTGTCCGCGATGCGGCACAGCGCGTCCACGTCCAGCTGCAGGGTGCACGCGGGGCAGTCGGCTTCCGGGTACTGCACCTGCCAGCCCTGTTCTTCCAGCAGGGAAAGCTTTTCGGCGAACACCTGCAAAAACACTTCCGGCGCGTCCAGCGCTTCCAGCCGGGGCTCCCGGCGGGATGCTTCGCCGCTGGCGATGCGGAACAACCCGTTGCTCAGCTCAATGACGCTCTGGCAGCTGCGCACGCACTTGTTCAGATAGTCGTCGTGCTGCTGCGGGGTCTGGTAGCGGTGCTCGGCCAGCAGCTCCAGATAGCCCAGCTGGGCGGTCAGCGGGGTGCGCAGGTCGTGGGAGAGGGAAGTGACCAGCTCATACCGCTGCTGCTGGGCCTGCTGCACCTGTTCCATCTGCTGTTTGAGCGAGGCGCTCATCTCGTTCAGGCTCTGGGCCATCTGGGCCAGCTCGTCGGTGCCGCGCACCGGCACCTTGTAATCCAGCTGGCCGCCTTCCAGCACCCGGATGCTCTGTTCCAGCGTTTCCATGTAGTTCAGCTTTTTCCACACGGCCCACAGCACGATGCCGATGCCCAGCACAAGGCACAGCCAGAACTCGGCGGTGCGCACGGCTTCGTCCACCGCAAAGTCAAAGTAGCCGTAGGCATACAGGGTGGCGCTGCCGTCGGAAAATTCCAGCGGGTAGGTGCGCAGGTAGGCGCTCTCGTCCAGCGTTTTGGAGGCCTGGCTGTAGGTGCGGTAATACTCCACATTGTTCAGTGCCGAGTCGTAGATGACCACGCCATCCTTTTCCACCCGCAGGATGCAGCCGCCGGGCTGGTCGCCGTGCGAGTACCAGTCGGTGATGCGCCGCACCTGCCGGCTGCTGATGCCGCTTTCGGCTACATTCTGCTGGATGAGGGTGCCCACGGCGTCGGTCTTGTTCTGCAGAAAATCAGAGTTCGTGTAAAAGCTCTGCAGCACCACCCGCGAGACCGGCTGCAGGCCGGTGTACAGCAGAATGGAGACGGTGACCGCCAGCAGGATGGTGCGCAGCAGCTCGCCCCGCAGGCCGTGCCAGAGCTTTTCCCAGAAATCAGCCAAAGCGATACCCCTTTCCCCAGACGGTCTGGATGAGCTTGGGGTTCTGGGGGTCATCCTCCAGCTTGACCCGCAGCTTGCGGATGTGCACCATCACCGTGCCGTTGGAGGAGTAGAGATACGGCTCGTTCCACACGCTCTCGTACAGGTTCTGGGCCGAGAAGATGCGCCCCGCGTGGGAGGCCATGAGCAGCAGCATCTGGTATTCCAGCTCCGGCAGGTCGATGGGCTGGCCGTTCTTTTCTACCTCATTATAAGTGCGGTTGATGCGCAGCGGCCCGCGCACCAGCCATTCGTCCTCCTCGGGTTCGCTCTTGCCCTGATACACCCGGTAGCGCCGCAGCAGGCTCTTGACCCGGGCGGTGAGCTGCGCATGGGAGAAGGGCTTGGGCAGGTAGTCGTCGGCACCCACCCGCAGGCCGAGGGAGATGTCCTCGTCCTGCCCTTTGGCCGTGAGGAACAGCACCGGCACGTTGCTCTGCTTGCGAATGGCCTCGCACACCCGGATGCCGGAGATGCCGGGCATCATGATATCCAGTATGACGAGGTCCAGCTCCGGGCTGAGCAGCTGCAAAGCCTGCTCGCCGCTGGAAGCCAGCGTGACGGCGTAGCCCTCGCTGGTGAGCAGGATCTCCAGCAGTTCCCGGATATCCGCATTGTCGTCCACGACAAGGATCTTGTATTGTGTCATTGTTCTGCTCCGCTCCAAAAATTACTTTTCAAGGTCTATTTTACAGCCATTTGCCGGTTTGGCAAAGAAAATTAAGAATCGTTAAGAAATAGACATACCGGTTGTTAAGACTTTATCATTATACTGAAAATATCGCGTGTGTGCAACACATCCGCACGAAGAAAAAAGAAGAAGAAAAACGGAAAGGGAGAAATTTCATGAAAAAGATCTCGCGCAAGGGCTTTCTGAAGATCGCCGCTGCCGCCGCCATGAGCGGTGTCACCGCCGGTGCTCTGTCTGCCTGCAACTCCTCCAGCTCCTCTGCTGCCGCTTCCACCGCAGCTTCCGGTGCATCTGTGTATACCGCAGGCACCTACACTGCCACCGCAAAGGGCATGAACGACGTCACCGTCACCATGACCTTCTCCGAGACCGCCATCACCGAGGTCAAGGTGGACACCGCCAACGAGACCCTCGAGCTGGCTGTCAACTCTGCCGAGGACTTCCAGACCATGCTGATGGATGCCCAGAGCGCTGAGATCGACGGCGTGTCCGGTGCTACCGTCACCTCCAATGCCGTCAAGGAAGCCGCTGCAAACTGCATCCAGCAGGCCATCGGCCTGACCGGCGGCGACGCTGCGGACAACGGCGCCGACTACGGCGATGATCCCCGCGGCGAGGCCCGCGCTGCCGCCAAGGCAGACGGCCGTGTGTTCGGTTACTCCGGCCCCGGCGACTGGCTGGGCGAAGCTCCCGCCTTCGACAGCGTGGACAGCGAAGTGGACTGCGACGTGTGCGTCGTGGGTCTGGGCCACGCAGGCGTGGCTGCTGTTCTGGGCGCTGCCGAGAAGGGTGCCAAGGTCGTGGGCATCGAGTCCCAGACCCAGGACAACTTTGCATGGTACGGCGAGGACATCGGCGCATGGAACTCCCAGTTTGCACAGGATGCGGGCATCCCGGCATGGGATCTGGGCCAGATCACCGATGAGTTCGTTACCCGCAGCGGCGGCCGCGCCGACCCGGGCATCGTCAGCCTGTATGTGCAGCACTCCGGTGAGACCCTGGACCACATGCTGGACGTCTGCAAGGAGATGGGCGTGGACGAGCGCGTTTACACCTACGACAACACCGAGGACGGCTGGACCATCATCCACCTGAACGCGGATTACGACAAGATCGCAGCCGGCAACAACATCTACGACTGCCTGGATAAGACCAACTACCCCCGCAAGCCCGGCACCCGCACCTGGCCCGCAACCATCCAGTTCATGGGCCCCTACAGCGCAGAGCCGGTGGACGGCGTGGCTGCCAACAGCGTGCTGAAGTATGTGCAGCAGGCTCAGCTGGACAAGGCTGTGCAGGACTACGGCGCTGAGCTGTACTACGGCACTGCCGCTCAGGTCCTGGTGCAGAACGACAACGGCGACGTGGTGGGCGTCATCGCAAAGGACGCCGACGGCAAGATCGTCAAGTACAACACCAAGATGGGCGTTGTGATGTGCGGCGGCGACTACGCCGGCAACGCAGACATGTGCTGGGCCCTGATGAACGAGTACATGGAGCGCAACGAGCGTGAGGGCGGCCTGAAGAAGGACTTCTTCTCCTTCATGGGCGGCCGCGACGGCTCCAGCCTGAAGATGATGTGCTGGGCAGGCGGCATGATCGAGCCGGCTCCCCGCGGCACCATGATCCTGGGCGGCGGCATCAACTCCACCCCCTGGGGTGCCAACAGCATGCTGTGGCTGAACAGCGACGGCAAGCGCTTCTGCAACGAGGGCAACGTGACCGGTGCTTCCACCGCCACCGCCCGCCAGAAGAACGAGACCGGCTGGCTGGTCACCGATAAGAACTTCATGCAGAGCATCTGCGCCTGCGGCATCGAGCACTCCGGTCCCAACGCCGGCCGTCCGCAGTACTATCAGGACCTGATCGACGACATGGAGGCTCTGCCCTGCTCCAGCGAGGAGCAGTCCATCCGCAGCTGCTTCGTGGCCGAGCGCATGATGTCCAAGATCTACAAGTGCGATACCCTGGAAGAACTGGCCAAGGCAATGGGCGTGCCCGACGACAAGATGGACACCTTTATGGCAAGCATCGAGGAGTACAACGCCATGTGCGATGCCGGCAAGGACGACAAGTTCGGCAAGGATGCCAGCGCCCTGATCCCCATCCGCGAGGCTCCCTTCTACGGCTGCGCACAGACCCTGGGCAACCGCAGCGCAAGCCCCAGCATGGTGACCATGAACGGCATGATGACCGACCTGAACCTGAACGTTCTGGACGTGGACTATGCTCCCATCAAGGGCCTGTACGCCGCAGGCAACAGCCTGGGCGGCCGTTACGGCACCGGCTACAGCACCCCCTGCGCAGGCAACTCCATCGGTATGGCTGTCACCCACGGCCGTCTGGCTGGTCAGTTCTGCGTGGACAACGCCTGATCTTTCTGTTAGAATAAATTGAACAAGCGGCTGCTGTACAGACCACTGCGCAGCAGCCGCTTTTGCGTGAAACAACAACATCCGCCGAGGAGGGCTGGATATGGAGAGCAACAAGCTGTTGAAGGATCTTTTCCTGACCGTGCGCAACGATTATGCCGGTTGGGAGGCAAAGCAGGCGCGGCACAACCCCTCGCCCTTTGTCACCATGCTGGGCCAGGCCTACTACGACCGGCGGATGTCCTCGCTGCTGGTGCTGCAGGCCGTGAGCCAGTACTGCGCCGGAATGCGGGACCGCAACCTGAAATTTGAACTGAACGCCGAAGGATACGAACCCTTCTCCCGGGGCTTTTCGGTGCGCCGGTGCGCTGCGGGCATGTTCGTGGATGCTGTGACGCAGGAAGCGCGCCTGCGCCCAGGTGACGAAGTGCTGGCCATCAACCGCACCGCGCCGGAGCGCATCGTGAAGAACCTGCCCAACCCCCTGCTGGCCGCTGACGAGCCGGAGCGGGAGCAGTGGAACGGCTACCTGAAGCTGGCCCGGGACATCACGGTGCGCCACGCCGACGGCACCGAAGAAATGCTGGAGCTGGCCCGGTATCCGGTGGACACCGACGCCGCCCCGGCGCTGCGGAAGCTGCCCGGCGGCGCACTGCTGCTGGACCCCGGCAGCATGAACGACGCCGAAGCGCTGGAAGCCTTCGTGGAAGCCCACCGGGCCGTGCTGGATGGCTGCAGCCGTCTGGTGCTGGACCTGCGTGCTGCGGCGGGCGACGACGAAGAAGCCCTGCTGCCGCTGCTGCCCTACATCGTAAAGGCGGACTGCACGGCAGCGGAAGCCTTCGGCGACCGGCGCATCCGCACCAACTACACCAAAGTGAACTGCACCCGGCTTATCCGGATGCTGACGCCCTACCTCGTGGACGACGACCCGGCGCTGCGGCAGATGGCCCAGCAGCTGACGGCCTATTACCGCGACCAGAGCGGCAAAGGCTGGGTGGACGAGGTGGAAGAACTGCCCGTTCCCGCCGAGACGCCCATCCTGCGCCGTGGCCCGGAGAAGGTGGTGGTGCTCACCGACACCTGGTGTGAGCAGGAGGCCGAGCGCTTCGTCCAGCTGGCAAAGCAGCAGGGCAGGGCCGTTCTGCTGGGCCGCCCCACCATGGGCACGCTGGACTACACGAACCCGGTGATGGTGGAGTATGACGAGTTCATCTTCACTTACCCCATCAGCCGCACCGCGGCTTCGCTGGAAGGCGAAGGCGTGGACGAGCGCGGTGTGCAGCCGGACGTCCTTGTGCCCTGGACGCCGGAGGAATGCACCGCTGACCTGCTGGCCCAGAAAGCGCTGGCTCTGTAAGAAGCGGGCCAAATAAAACAGAACGCTCCCCGTGTTTCACAAACGAAACCGGGGAGCGTTTTTTGCTTGCTGTGGTCAGATGGAGATGCGCAGGATGAACTGCTCCTGCTTCTGGGTAAAGCTATAAATGCCGCCGTATTTCTCCACGATGGCGCAGATGCTGCGCACACCCAGACCGTGGCCCGGCTCCCGGGTCACCGGCACGCCGTCCTCAAACAGAACGGGCGCGCTGCAGGCATTTGCCAGCTGCAGGAAAAAACGCCCGTCCTGCTCGTAGGCGGAAGTCTCGATAAAGGCGGGAAGCCCGGCGGCATTCTGCCGCTGGCAGGCATGCAGGGCGTTTTCCAGCGCGTTGGACAGCAGCACGCACAGGTCGCTTTCCGGCAGCGGCAGGGTCTGCGGCAGGGCAGAGCGGACCCGGAAGTCCACCCCGCAGCCCGCGGCCCGGGCAGCGAAGGCCGAGAGGATGAGGTTCGCGGCCTCGTTCTCGCAGTAGACCGTCACCTTGCTGGCCTCGATCTCCCGGCAGACACTGCGGATGTAGTCCTGCGCGGTGTCGGTGCGGCCGTTCTCGATGCAGGATGATATGTACTGCAGGTGATGGCGCAGGTCGTGGCGGTAGGTGCTGGCCTTGCGCTGGCTTTCCCGCAGCGCGTCGATCTCGCGCACGGCCTGGGCCACCTGCAGGTTCAGGCTGTTCTGGGTCTGTTCCAGCTGGCTGCGCAGCATCTGCTGCCGGTTGGTTTGCAGCACAAAGAACAGATAGGCCAGGCTGCACACAAAGGGCATGAACTCCACGGCAGCCTGGTTGCCGCTGGAGAGCAGATCGGTGTAGATGCGGGTGAAATAATCGAAAGCGTAGCTCAGAAGCGGGATGATGCCGAACTGCAGCTGCAACGACAGCGGCGAGTGCGAAAGCGACCGCACCGACGGCGCGCACCAGCGCACCAGTGCAGCCAGCAGCGGCAGGGTGACCAGCAGTTCCATGGCATCCTGCAGCACGGTGCCGCCCGCCGGGAACAGCGCGATGACCAGCAGCGCGGCCCAGCGCCGCAGCTGGCAGCACAGGTAGGCTGTCAGCACTGCCACCAGCGGCCAGAGCCATTTGCCGGTGAGCACGGCCAGCAGCAGAAACAGCGGCAGATGGGTGATGACCGGGTACAGATACCGGGCAAGGCCGGTGCCCCAGTGCAGGCTCACCACGGCCTGCAGCGCCAGCATCAGCACGGTGCTCACGGCCAGGATGCCTTTGCGCTGACGGGTCCATTCCAGGTCGCAGAAGGCGGCGGACAGCACGATGCCGAAGACGCCCACCGAGGCGAGGTTGAGCAGAGAAAGAACACCCGAAACAGTCATAGCATCACCTGCTTTCGGCTGAACGCATATTCCAGATACTGGTTCTTGATATCGGCGGCGCGGCCGTGGGGGATGGGGATCTGCGCGCCGTCCGTCAGCACAAGGGTCTTGGCCGTGATGCTGCGGATGTACTCCATGTTCACAAGGAAGGACCGGTGGGGCCGCAGAAAACAGGGGTATTCCGCCAGCTGGCGGGCCAGCTCGTCCATGCTGCCGGTGCTTTCCAGAATGCGGCCGTCCGTCAGGTGGAACACCAGGGTGCGGCTGAGCACCTCGCAGTAGAGCAGCTTTTCCAGCTCGATGCGGGAAATGCCGCTTTTGCAGCGCAGGACCAGGCTGCGCGGTTCGGCGCGGCGGCACGCGGCCATCACCGAATCCATCAGGGGGAAGAAGCTGTCCTCCCAGATGGGCTTGAGCAGATAGAAATAGGCCCCCACCACATAGGATTCCACCGCAAACTCCGCCGACGAAGTGAGGAAGATGATGTGTACCGTCTTGTCGTACTGCCGGATCTCCTTGGCGGCGGTGATGCCGTCCTCGGCCGGCATGAGGACGTCCAGCAGCAGGATGTCGTAGCGGGCCCCGCTCTCGATGGCGGCCAGCAGGTCCAGCGGGCTGCGGAAGGCAGTGCATTCCAGGTCGGCCTTGCGCTGGGTGCAGTATTTTTCCAGCAGAGCCGTCAGCTGGTCGTGAATGTTCGGGTCATCGTCACAGAACGCAAGCCGGGTCATAGGGCGAGCACATCCTTTGCTGCACGTCTGCGGCCTGCCCCACCCGGGCACAGACCGCATCGCATGATAGAAAAAGTATACCATTTTTTGTGCGGGCTGACCAGTGCATTCGCCGCCTTTTTCCCGAAAGTTCGGCGCGGCAAAAAAAGCGGCACCCCGCTGTCTGTCAGCAGGGTGCCGCTTTTGCGCAGGGGTTTTAATAGGACGTCAGCCCCAGGCTCACATCCAGTGCCTGGTCCACCCGCTTCTGGTCCTCCGGGGTGATCTGCCCGGCGCGCTGGCGCAGCCGGTGCTTATCCAGCGTGCGGATCTGTTCCAGCAGCACCACGCTGTCCTTGGCAAGGCCGGTGTCCGCCGCCCGGATGTTGATGTGGGTGGGCAGGCGGGCTTTGTCCAGCCGGGATGTAATGGCCGCTGCGATCACGGTGGGGCTGTGCCGGTTGCCGATCTCGTTCTGCACGATCAGCACCGGCCGCACGCCGCCCTGTTCCGAGCCGACCACCGGCGAAAGGTCCGCGTAGAAAACTTCTCCTCTGTGTACCTCCATGGAATCTCCCTCCCTGTATTCGGAGGATGTGCCCCGCTATGTGATGCGTCCGGCGCATCCTGTCTGCCCTCAGTATGAGCAGGCGGCGGGGCGGTTATGCAGTGCGGGGCGATATTCCATTGTATGCAGACAGGGCGCTCAGGTTTCCGGCTGTTCCAGCGTGCAGAAGGCCAGTGCCATGCCGCCCTCGTGGCTTAAGGACAGCCGGGCTGTCAGGTGGTGCGCCTGCACCCAGTCGGCGGTCTTGCCGGAGAAGCGGTAGGCCGGCGCGCCGCTTTCCAGCCGCACGGCCTCGATCTCGCAGAGGGAAAAGGGCTCCCGCAGGCCGGTGCCCGCCGCCTTCAAAAAGGCTTCCTTCGCGGCAAAATTGGCCGCCGCGCTGGCCAGCCGGTGGGCGGCACTGCGCCCGGCGGGCAGGGGGGCGTCCAGCCCGAGAGCGGCGCGCTCCGCTTCGCCGTACACCCGCCGGACGAAGGCGGCGGCGTGGGGGCCGGTGAGGCTTTTTTCCAGATGTGCGATGGCGCACAGGTCGCAGCCGATGCCGTAGAGCATGGCGGGGCTCCTTTCTCCGCAAAAGCGGCGCAGACAGGCCGTCAGCCTGCCAGAAGAACAACGGAAATTTTAGGCAGATTGTGCAAATTCGGGGTCTTTATCTTGAAGTTCCCACTTAATTCGTGTACAATAGGCGTAGTTATTCCGAAGGGGGTGTGTTCCGTGAGTGGCGAAACTGCTATTTTTTCGATCCACGACAAAAAGGACTATGAGATCCATGAGATCGTGCAGCAGGTGTACGATGCATTGAAGGAGAAAGGCTACAATCCGGTCAACCAGCTGGTGGGCTATATCCTGTCTGAAGACCCCACCTACATCACGACCTATAAGAATGCCCGCTCCATGATCCGCAAGGTGGATCGTGACGACCTGCTGCAGGCCATGCTGCGCAGTTACCTGAACGTCTGATATTGTTTCTGCTCCGCCCCGCCGTCCGCAAGGATGGCGGGGTTTTGTTATGCCATCGGCAGCGTAAAAATCTGATTTACCACCACCTGATATTCCCACGGTTCCCGTGCCTTGCGCAGCTGCTTTTCCAGCTTCTCCGCGCCC
>ERZ1034973.974-NODE-974-length-18083-cov-12.880020_pt1 | contig 18083 bp, 12 predicted proteins | sample MGYA00520686_ERZ1034973 | MGnify/ENA primary metagenome ERZ1034973 (study PRJEB33766, sample SAMN09781775) | gut metagenome | biome: gut microbiome | host: Homo sapiens | place: Madagascar | study: EMG produced TPA metagenomics assembly of the PRJNA485056 data... | reverse complement strand
ATTCCGTGGTTGTACTTCTCTGAAGTCAGTAAGGCTCGGTCAAAATTTGAGTCAGATTGCAGACTATGGCTTCTCAGAGTGTTCGTCTTTGGATAACGTTGTGTTCCCTGCAAGTATGACAAGTGTTGCAGATAATAGCTTCTCGAACTGTACTTCTTTGAGGAAACTTGACTTAGGAAGTTCTTTGAAAATTATTGGACCTTCAGCATTCCAAAATTGTACAGCTTTGGAGGGTATTGATATGCCAAAGACTTTGGAAGGATTGGGTGTTGAGTCTTTTGCAGGTTGCACTTCTCTTCCTTATGTAGAAGTGAAGGGTGAAGTTCCATCTGTAGGTAAGCAAGCCTTTCAGGGATGTACTGGCTTGACATGGATTTCGCTCAGTGAGAATATTTCGTCATTAGGTGAAAATTCATTCGAGGGGTGTACCAATATTAAGTATGTAAAATCATATGCGACATCACCAGTTCCAACAGGATTGGTTAATTTCCCTGAGGAGGTCGTTGCTAATGGAACTTTGTTTGTTCCAGCAAATGTTATTAATAATTACAAGAGATCTGCTACGTGGAGGAAATGGGGTAGTATCAAGGCAATGACAGAAGATGTTTTCTTGTCTTCTCTTACCCTGAACCAATCTGACGCTCATTTGAAGGCCAGTGAAACTCTTACTCTTGCAGTAACTGTCGGTCCTGATGAAGCTACCAATAAGAAGGTAGATTGGAAGTCGGATGATGAGACTGTGGCATCGGTATCTGCTGATGGTGTAGTAACAGCTCATAAAGTTGGTCAAACTTCTATTCATGCTATAGCAAATGATGGCGGTGGCGCCAAGGCAACTTGTACTATAACTGTTGACCCGACAATGGTTTCCTCTATCACTTTGAGCCAAGAAAACTTGAAAATCAGAAAGAATCATACGGCGCAACTCTCTGCTATTGTTGCTCCAACTGATGCTACCAATGCAAGTTTTATCTGGTCATCTACCAATGAGGACGTGGCTAAGGTGTCCGAGGATGGAGTGATTTCTGCAATAGCTCCTGGTGATGCAGTCATTAAGGCTACTTCACAGGATGGAAGTCAGGTGGAGGCATCTTGCCAGGTGAAGGTCTTGCCTGTATTGAAAGGTGACTCTAATGATGATGATGAAATCAATGTCGTGGATGCTGTTAATACCGTCAATTATATATTTAATAAGGTGACAGGAACATTCGCTTTTGAGGCTGCCGACGTGAATAGTGATGACCATATCTCAATTTCCGATGTAACGGGTACAACTGACTTGATTATGCAACAGGTTTTGCAGGTGAAAGAGCAGATTGCAATGGCTAAGGGCTATGGTGTTTCTGCAATGGATGATGCTTCTTCTTCAGACCGTTCTTTGGATTGCTTGGTATTGTCTCAACAAGACAAGTCTAATATTGATATAGCATTAGACAATAATAGTAACTTTGTTGCTTTGCAGGCTGACATTACTTTGCCAGTAAATGTAAATGATGTGGAAGTGAAGTTGAGTGGAGTGATGGCTACAACCCATCAGTTGAGTTACTCTAAGTTGAATGCTCATACTTTGCGTGTTGTCGTTTATTCACTTAGCAATAGTACTTTCATGGATGGACAGCCTATCTTCTGTTTGTCTTCAAAGAAGAATTTGGATGCAAAGAGTATAGGTGTAACCAATGCTATCGGCTCTGATGTTGAGGCTAAGGGCTATCGTTTGACCTCTCGTAATAATGAAGTAACTTCTATTGATGGAATTGGCGTGGACGGAACTTCTGTCAAGGTTGTTGCAGACGGTCTGATGTTTACAGGCTTGAAGGGTACACCTATTTATATATATACCACTTCAGGTATCCTTGTGAAGACATTCAGTCTTGCTTCTGAGACATCTAAGATAGCTTTGCAAGCTGGTGTTTATCTTGTGAAGATGAACGGTCAGGTAGTCAAGATTACTGTAAAATAATGGTTAAGGTATGATAAGACTAAATAAAACAATGGTACTTTTGTTCTTGATGTTGTTGGCTTTGCCGCTTGCATCAAGAGCAAAGGATACCTTTTATATAGAGCCAGTGAACGTAGTCCCTGGTGAGTCGAAGACGATTACCCTAAATTTGGATAATAGTCAGGTATTTCGTGGCTTTCAGACTGATATCGAACTGCCTGAAGGTTTAAAAATTGCCTCGAGGTCGAATGGCAATTTTGATATCTCTCTTACAGATAGGGGATCATCTTCTTTCTCTGTGAGTTCTAACTTGATGTCGGATGGCTCTGTTAGAATTTTGGGCTATTCTACTCAAGGTGAGTCGATAAAAGGAAATCAGGGTGCTTTAGTACGTATTTCTGTGCGAGCTTCCAGTGATTTTTCGGGTGGCTATATTAAGCTGAAGAATTCTATTTTTTCAGATGTTAATAATCGAGATGTGAAATTGGATAATTCACAACTCTTTGTGGGAACAAAAGAACAGAATGATGTATCTGTTAAGGGTTGTGAGATTTCGCCAGAAGTTAGTAAAGCTTTCTCCTTTGAATTGTCCAACGAGAGTGAGATGACTGCTTTTCAGATGGATGTAGTTTTGCCGAACGGCTTGTCTCTGGATTTAAACAAAACAAGGTTGACTGGCCGATGTGGTAATCATCAATTGCAGACAAAGCAATTGGGCAATGGTAAAGTTCGCATTATTTGTATGTCTTCGGACAACACATCAATTTCAGGGAAGATAGGTTCTGTCATTGATCTGTGGATTAAGGCGGAGAAAGGCATAACGGGCAATCAGATTGTTAAATTAGAAAATATCATTTTCTCTGATGTCAAGGCTCGTACCTATCGAATGGATCCTTTCTCCTTTGTTGTTGATGTGAAGTATGTTCCTGTAACTTCAGTTTCTATTAGTGAAAGTAACATGCAGTTGGAGGTTAGCGATTCTCGACAGTTGACGGCTTCTTTGTTGCCAGAAAACTGCACCGATAAAACGATACTTTGGAAATCTGATAATGAGAAAGTGGCAACTGTCAGTGATAACGGTATGATTATCGCAAGGTCTGCTGGGCAGTGTAGTATTATTGCTTCCACTGCTGATAATTTGATTCAAGCGAAGTGTGTAGTTACTGTAGTGAAAATACCATTGACTGCTCATGTTGCTAATACTACTAAGGTTTATGGTGATGCTAATCCTGAGTTTAATATTACTTACTCTGGTTTTAGAAATGGGGATTCTGAGGTTGGCTTTTCTGTTCCTGCATCCATTTCTACTATTGTAGATAATAGTAGTAAAGTTGGAAAGTATGACATTGTAGCTTCTGGTGCAGTTTCTGATAAATATGAAATCTCGTATATTCCTGGTACTCTTACCATTACTAAGGCTCCATTGTCTATCTCCGCTGGTAGTTATACCAAGAAGCAGGGTGATGCAATGCCTGTGTTCAAGGCAAGTTATGCTGGTTTTAAGAATGGCGAGGATGAATCAGTCCTGACCAAGCAACCTGTCTTCTCTTGTGAGGCTAATGAGGCGAGTGCTCCGGCAGAGTATGCTGTTACAATCAGCGGTGCCGATGCTGAAAACTATGACATCAGCTACGAACAGGGTCACCTGACAGTAGTCGAGGCAGATGCCGTAGTTGTTCGTGCCAAGAGTTATAGCCGTCAATATGGTGATGAGAATCCTGTGTTCGAGTTTGAGACCGATGGTGCTGCATTGGATGGTACTCCAGAGATAGTCTGCTCCGCAGTTGCCGACTCTCCTGTAGGATCTTATAATATCGAAGTGAAACAGGGTAGTATCAAGAACTATAATGTTCACTTTGAGTCAGGTAGTCTTGTGATTACTAAGGCTCCTTTGTCTATCTCTGCTGGTAATTATACCAAGAAGCAGGGTGATGCAATGCCTGTGTTTAAGGCAAGTTATGCTGGCTTTAAGAATGGCGAGGATGAATCAGTTCTGACCAAACAACCAGTCTTCTCTTGTGAGGCTAATGATGCAAGTGCTCCGGCAGAGTATGCTGTTACAATCAGCGGTGCCGATGCAGATAACTATGACATCAGCTACGAGCAGGGACGTTTGACTGTAGTCGATGCAGATGCCGTAGTTGTTCGTGCCAAGAGTTACAGCCGTCAGTATGGTGATGAGAATCCTGTGTTCGAGTTTGAGACCGATGGTGCAGCCTTGGATGGTACTCCGGAGATAGTCTGCTCCGCAGTTGCCAACTCTCCTGTAGGATCTTATACTATTGAGGTAAAACAGGGCAGTATCAAGAACTACAATGTCCACTTCGAGTCAGGTAGTCTTGTGATTACTAAGGCTCCATTGTCTATCTCAGCTGGCAATTATACCAAGAAGCAGGGTGATGCCATGCCTGTGTTCAAGGCAAATTATGCTGGCTTTAAGAATGGTGAGAATGAATCAGTCCTGACCAAGCAACCAGTCTTCTCTTGTGAGGCAAATGAAGCGAGTGCTCCAGCAGAGTATGCTGTTACTATTAGCGGTGCAGGAGCAGAGAATTATGACATCAGTTATAAGCAAGGTATGTTGACTGTGACAGGTATGCCGAAGCCAATAATCTCAACTGACGAAGCAACGTTGCGCATAACAACAGAGACAGATAATGCTGTCATATACTATACTTTGGATGGAACTGAACCTAATGAGAACGCAAGAAAATATACAGAACCTATTAATCTGTATGCTTCTTGTGAAATCAAGGCGATAGCTGTCAAAGGTGATGCAAAGTCAGAAGTGTCCTCTGCAGAATATCATGATGCAGAATATCCTAACATCGTGAAGGTTGGCGATATTATTACAGCCAATATCATCAACAATGGTGAGGAAAATTTGCCTATGATATTTAAGGTGACTCGTGTCTATCCTTTTGAGGTATGTATGATGTATAAAGGAAATTATGTAGAAGGATGGAGTAATGAGCAAATAATTGGTGAAGTAGAAATTCCTGCTCAAGTCATAGCTAATGGCATAATATATAATTTAAAACGTATAGGAGATAGTGCCTTGACGCATTTAATCAATGTTAGTTCATTGAAACTTTCTGAGGGATTAGAGTACATAGATGGTTCTTCATTTAGATATTGCACAAGAATAACAGAGTTGATAGTTCCAAATTCAATAAGGGAAATTGAATTTGGCTTTGTTGTAGAGTGTCATAATTTGAAAACGATAGTTTTGGGGACAGGAGTAGAAAAACTATATAGCTGGTCTTTTTGGTGCGCACAAACTTCTTTACAAGAAATCTATAGCTTAAATCCGATTCCACCTACTTGTGTTTATCCTAATTCCACATTTATATCTTTGCCAGAAGGTGTAACCCTCTATGTCCCTCTTGGTTCAAAGGCTGCCTATGAGACTGCCCCTGGTTGGGATTATTTTGCAGGTCATATTGTAGAAATGGATATGTCTCCTGCTACAATCAAGGTGAGAAATTGTTCTCGAGAGTATGGGGATGATAATCCTACGTTTGAAATAGAGACGGAGGGTGCTGCTCTTATTGGTGAACCTGAGATAATCTGCTCTGCTGATAAAAATTCAAAAGTAGGAACTTATGAGATAGAGATAAACAAGGGAACGATTAAAAACTATTATGTGACATTTGTTCCAGGTTCTTTGACGGTGTCAAAAGCACCATTAGTTGTAACTGCTGATAATTATACTATTACGCAAGGAGATAAACTTCCTGAGTTTACGGCAAGTTACAGTGGCTTCAAGAATGGTGAGGATGTGTCTGTCTTGACGAAACAACCAGTCTTCTCTTGTGATGCAAATGAAGCAAGTGCTCCAGGTGAATATCCTATTACCGTATATGGTGTAGAAGCTGATAATTATGAAGTGAAGAGCTACATAACTGGTACACTCACAGTTCTAAAGAGGGAGTTAAAGAAGCAAACAATCACTTGGGACCAAGAGATAAATGCCAAGGTTGGTTCTACGATAGAAATGAATGCAACCGCATCTTCTGGTCTTCCTGTAAGATATTCGTACGCTCTGGCACCAGGAGTGGAAACTGCTTATCAAGTTCCTCAAATAGAAGGCAATAAGATAACATTTCCACAAAATGGTATGTATCTCTTGGTTGCTATTCAAGCTGGAAATAATGAATATGCGGCAGCTACGGACACATTGGATGTCTGTGCAATCAGTGACGATGAGGGCTTGATGTATATTGATGGTATCTACTATAAATATACCGACGATGGCTCTGCACTGAAGGTGGTAAGGGGCTACAATCCTTATCGAGGAAAAGTAGAGATTCCTGCAACCGTTAATGGTCTTCCTGTGACAGAAGTTGACGGGTTGGCTATGTATGCCTGCTATTACCTGAAAGAACTCGTTATCGGTGACAATGTGAAGAAATGCGGACATGAGGCTTTTGGAGCAAGTATAAACTTATGTAATGTCACATTGCCTGTTGCTGATGTTGAGTTTACACATAATTGGATGTTTAACTTTGATAGAGGAATTCGGGAGATACATTGCCGTTCGTCCATTCCTTATGTTGTCGATGAAGGCATTTTTAATGGTGCTGTTGATTACGACAAGTGTATTCTCTATGTTCCTGTTGGCACTAAGCAATCTTATGCTAATTCTGAGGTATGGAAAAACTTTACGCACATTGTGGAGGAAAATGTTTCTACGAATATTTCTAATATAAATGTGGAAAAGAAGAGTGTATGGCACACGTTACAGGGTGTTAAGTTATTTGCTAAGCCAAATATTCCTGGTGTATATATTCACAATGGGAAAAAGATTATTGTAAGATAAATTTAATGTAAGCGGTGGGTGTATTATGGTATTCTGTAGTACATCCACCTTTTTTTGCTATAGTAGTAATAGCCCAAGTATAGGTTATTCCGACAAAACCCTTCACCCCTCAATTTTTGTTTGTAAAGGTATTCTTTTAATGCTTTTGCTCTTTCAGAAAAATATGCATTATTGGTTGTAAGGAATGTAGAATTTAAGCCAATAATGTTTAAAAATATGTATTATTGGCTTAAAAAGGTGTGAGATATAGCCAATAATTGCTTTTTCTTGCTATCTTTGTAAGCGATAAGAAATTAAAGCAGGAGAAAAGGAAATGAAGAACAATATAATAGGCAGAAAGAGTGAACAAGATACTCTGGCTCGCATATATGAGTCAAGGCAGTCTGAATTTGTGGCTATATGCGGACGCCGCAGAGTGGGGAAAACGTTTCTTGTGCGTGAATATTTTGAGCAGGAAATGGTTTTTCAGGCATCCGGACTGGCAGGAGGAAATACTCAGGAACAGTTGAAAAACTTCTTTTATACACTTCGTCGTTATGACAGGAAAGTGTCATCTGTGCCCCATGATTGGCTCGATGCCTTTGAGATGCTGATTTCTTATCTCGATTCTCTGTCCCAAGTAGAACGCAAGGTGGTTTTTCTCGACGAACTGCCTTGGATGGATACTGTGTGCTCTGACTTTATCTCTGCCTTGGAGCACTTCTGGAATGGATGGGCTTCGGCACGTCGCGACATCGTTCTGATAGTCTGTGGCTCTGCCACTTCCTGGATGATGGACAAACTCATCAATAATCATGGTGGACTTTATGGTCGTCTTACCCATCGTTTATTCCTGCAACCTTTTTCTCTTGGAGAATCGGAAGCGTTTCTGAAGACCAAGGGGATGATGCTGTCAAGATACGAGATGGCAGAGCTTTACATGATATTGGGAGGCATCCCATACTATCTTAATCTTTTGGACGAGCGGTTAAGTTTAGCGCAGAATATAGACCGTATGCTGTTCAATCCTAACGGTCAGTTGTATAATGAGTTTTCGATACTCTATCGCTCCCTGTTCAAGGATTCTGAGGCATATGTCAAGGTGGTAGAGTGCCTGAACGAGCGTGGATATGGAATGACTCGCACAGAAATAGCTAATGCAGCCCAGATGAAATCAGGCAAGACATTGACCACGATTCTTGACAATCTGGAATCGTGCGGATTTATCAGAAAATATGTCAACTTCGGATGTTCTACCCGAAAATCTCTTTATCAGTTGGTGGATTTCTTCACCTTGTTTTATTTTCGTTTTCTGCGAGACAGTTCGTTCCGGAATCTTCTGTATTGGAGCAAGTTGCAGCGCACACCCCGTTTCTATGCCTGGGCCGGAGTTTCATTCGAGATATTGGCGATGAATCATATCTCTCAGGTCAAGCAGCGGTTGGGTATAGCAGGTGTATCCACCAATTTATATTCATGGCGGAGCAAGAGTAGTGGGGAGGCTGATGAGCGGGCCGCTCAGATAGATATGGTGATAGAGCGTGGCGACAACACCATCAATCTATGCGAAATGAAATTCTCGGAAGGAGAGTTTGCCATCAATAAGGATTATGATAAGATTTTGAGAAACAAAATTGCCCGTTTTATGGAAGAAACGAAAACTCGGAAGTCCATACAGCTGACGTTTATCAGCAGTTATGGTCTTCAGCGCAACATGTATTCGGGCATTGCCCAGAACGAAGTGGTACTTGATGATTTGTTTTAAGCACCATCTTATTGCCACAATTGCCACATTGAGTGTAATAGCTTGAATGACAGTGGCCTGTGCGTGGCAATACGCTTGGTGTTGTTGCCACAAAATGCCATACTGATACCACGTCCCCCCCCTGTGGCTTTTAATGGAGAAAAATACCAAAAAACAAGGAGAAAAAACAAAAAAAATGAGATAAAGATGGCATGTTATCCTATTTTTTTTGCTAACTTTGCAGAAGCAAGAAAAAGTCTTGCCGATTCCATAATGAAGTAAAAAGACCCATTTGAAACCGAAACCTTTTAACTTATAATCAACAACAATATGACACAAGCTGATTTAGTAAGACTACTTTTCGCAAAAGGCGATGAGGGATTCTCCTGGAAATATTGTTTCAATGAACAATGTCCTCTTGCCAATGAATGTGCCCGTCAATTATCTGTCGTCTACAAGAATGCTGACAAGACGGATGGTTATGCCGTTTTTCCTGACGCATACAAAAATGGCAAGTGCGAACACTTCATGCAAATACATCTTGTCAAGATGGCATACGGTCTGGAAAAAATGCTCGACGAACTGAGAAAGAAGGATGTGAAAGTGTTCAAAAGCACTATGATTTCCTATTTCGGAAGCCGAACTTCGTATTATCGCTACAAACTGGGGCAGACTCGTATCATTCCAGAACAGCAACAATACATCTTGCAGTGGTGTAAAGATCAAGGATATGAAAACATGGTGTTCGACCGTTATACAGAGGAGCTCGATTACTAATTTCTGAAGAAAACCAGGATGCACATCATCGTGCAAATGCCACAACATTCATGGAAATCTGGAAACCTTATCGGGCAAATTGACTTAACGTTGAGTATTTTTAGCCATAACGATGAGCTTTTCAGCCCATAACGATGAGCATTTTTGCCCATAACGGTGAGCAAAGTTGCTCATACCTGTGAGGAAACTTGCCCAGCGCTTCGGGTAAAAGTGCCCAAAGGCTTGGATAAAGTTTGGGCAAAACGGGTTGATCCTATATCGATGCCAACGAAACAGCCATCATCATGCAAAGCAACAGGCTGTTTGAGCAGATTTCGACCATCAAGCAATGTTTTCTGGAGTTTTTTACACCGACAGACGTCTCAGAGAAGGGATAATATATGATGGCAGCAGCTATTTTTGATATCTTGAAGCAGAAATTCGGTTCCGCATTGCTGGTTTCCTGTTTGCAGCGATTTGGCAGTGAACTTCAGAATATCGATGAATTGAAAAGCAAGAAAAACAGATTTGGTACTGAGTATCTGGTCGTTAGAAAATAATAATCTGCTGGACAAAGTAAAGGACACGGATAAAGTAAACCAAAAGCGCCAGTCTATTTCCATCAATCGTCAGGATGTCTCTACATCCATCAATACCCAGATGGACAGTCTCATTCCGCCGAGCAAGATTAGCTGACTCACCCAAGGAATGTTTGTCGGCTCTGTTTCCGATAACTTCAACGAGCGTATCGAGCAGAATATATTCCATGCCGAGATAGTAGTTGATACCGAAAAGGTGAAACGGGAGGAAAGTCGTTATCAGAAACTCCCCATCATCAACGATTTCTTGGATGCGGATGGCAACGACTGCATGAAGCAGACCATACAGGACAACTACAACCAAATCAAGGAGGATGTCAAGCAGATAGTCAAGGATGAGCTGGGGCGTATCGCCAACGATGAGAACTTGAAGCACTTGATACAGAAGGCATAAATGCGCTTTTCACAGTTGAATATAAATAGGTTTGTCCTATTGCTTTTTTCCGCGAGTGCCAAGAATAATAGTTAAAAATGATTATAATATAGCTGATAATTAGTTATCAATTTTGATAATCGAAATATTTATCGTAATTTTGCACACAAATAAAAATAACATGGCTGAATAATATATGAACATAACAAGTGAAGACGAGGCTTTGTTGGAACTGTTCGAAAATGGAAAGACATCTGACAAGAAGTATAAAAGACTTCCTATAGCCGCAATCAAGGGTTATGTTAAGGCTGTCAACAAAATGAGAGCTGCCACAAGAATTGAAGACATTATGCGTGATCATGGCTTGCGCTACGAAAGATTGCACGGAGACAGAAAAGATCAAGAATCCGTAAGATGCAATGATGTCTGGCGATTGATTTTCCAAAGCTCTCCTGCCGATGGCAGTATTATCATTACCGAAATAGAATTAATTGAAATATCACATCATTATGACTAAGTTTAGTTTCAATCAGGCAGTCCCATTTGAGGCAACTCATGTGGGCGAGGTGATTAAGGACGAATTGTCTGCTCGTAATATGAAGCAGAGCGAATTGTCCGAACTCACTGGCATACAGAAATCCATTCTGAATGATGTCATAAAAGGTAAACGTTCTCTGACACCTGAAATGGCATTGTTGTTGGAAAACGCTCTCGGCATTTCTGCGACATATCTCATGAACATCCAGACGCAATACGAATTGGATTGCGCCAAACAGAGCGAAAGGGTTGTGTTGCAGACTAAAATGCTTGAGATTTGGAATGTACTCAAAGACCAAGTATCAATTCCCTTTTTCAGAAAAGTCGGTATCGTTAGAGGAAACATCATCGAGGATGTAAAACGCATCTTCGAGGTCTTTTCCGTGGATAACTTGGATGATTTCTTTGGTTTGAAGGCAGAAGAAATGGAACTTTCTTATTACTGCAAGTCAGAAAAGGTGAAAACCAATCCCGTGGACATTCTGTCTTGGAAATATTATTGCTATCATCTCTCTAAAAATGATGATTCAACTTTATGCACATTTGACAAGGGGGCAGATACAGAGATGCTGGCAAGAGAGCTGAACAATGTGTTTAAAGAAAACAAGAATACGGTGAACAAAACCCAAGAGGTTCTTAACAAGTATGGCATTCGTTTTCTTGTAGTCAATAAGGTTGGGCAAGTTCCTGTTGATGGAATGTCCTTTTGGATAGGAGATACACCAACGATTGTCATCACTGAGAGAATAGCTTCCATTGACAATTTTGCTTTCACCACTTTACATGAGGTCGGTCATGTATTCAAGCACCTTACCCAAAATGGTAAGGCAATGATTAATCTCATGGAGGACAAGAAGAACATCGAGGAGTCTGAGGCTGACGAGTTTGCTTTAAATGCGACCCTACCAAATGCGGATTGGAAAAAGTTCATGGCAAGGACTCGTGATGTTGTACCTTATAAAATAGCACCATATATTCAGACAGAAGCAGACAAACACAATGTCAATCCACAACTTCTGTTCGGACGCTATAAGCATGATATAGGTATATACAAGATAAAGAATTTCTTTGAAACGAAAATTCTATAACGATTCACAAAGCACCATTGGTTACACATTTCATAGCCAATGGTGCTTTGCATTTTCATCTCCTCATTCTCTCCAATTCATCATCCCTCCGCATTTTCTCATTCAACTTCTCCTGCATCTTGTCCAGAAAATAGGTGCGACTATAGTTCTTGTGTCTTCTGATGTCGGTATAGAAACGATAGCAGTCCTTGGCTTTGATTTGGCGGTTCGAGGAACAGAACAGAAATTGACTATATCCCTTTGCTTGTTAGACAATGACACTTTGGGAGTGTCAGAGTGTCTAAGTTGAGTGTCTAAGTTGTTCTCAGAAGTATCTAAATCGGTGCCAGAGTATCTAAGTCGAGTGTCAGAGTCTTCGACTTGGTTACTTTTTTCCTCGACTTGGTTACTTTTTCCTCTCCAAACCGTGATGATAAATTCCTGCGCCTTGTCATTATTCATAAACGTGACATTGATATCTTCGTCCAGTGCACGAGTGATGCCACTACCCACACCAGTGTATGGCAGCAAGTATATAGCATTGTTAAAAAAGAACATATTGCGAGGCATGGAAGTTCCTGCCTTTATGTCATCAATAGTGAGTCCGTTAGGCAATGCACCCGGACTGTGAATCTCAACACGATTGGACAGTCGTGTCACCCAATGTGTAGCCAATCATCCAGCCCTTAGCGACATGGCGGGTTATGCGGCTAAGGGCGGAACGGGCGGTTATCCACACTTTTGCCGTCAGCCTCAGATATTGAGCAATAAGGACAGTCTCAATACCCTCTTCAATTAGATTAGATTTGGACTTCAGAAAGTCTTTTCCGTTACTATTCGCCTGATGGGATGGGTAGCTATGATGCTTTATATAAAAGCAATTAGGGCAAGCAACCGGGATAGGTGCTTGCCCTAATTGCTTAAGTTTATTCTTAGAACTTCTTTCCGAAAGCGATATTGCAGAAAGTCTTTAGCAATATCTTGGCGTCAAACCACCACGACCGATGCTCCAGATAGTAAAGGTCGAGTTCCAGACGTCGCAGCATCTTCTCCATCGTATCCGTATAACCATTATACAGGGTGGCATACGATGTAACTCCAGGTCTGATCTGATACAGGAACTGGTATCGTGAATCGTGCTCCATGATCTGGTCGATATAGAACTTCCTTTCCGGTCTCGGACCAATGAACGACATATCGCCCTTGAATACATTCCACAGCTGAGGAAGCTCGTCGAGGTGATGAGCCCTTAGGAAACGTCCCACTTTCGTAAGTCTCGGGTCGCCCTTTATTTCCAATAAGTCGGGCCCGTCCTTCTCTGCATCAATCCTCATCGATCGGAACTTATAGATGTAGAAAGGCTTGCCATGCAGACCTATCCTTTCCTGTTTGTAGATGACAGGAAGACCATCTTCCTTGCGGATAGCTAAAGCACAGGCCAATGCCAAAGGAGAGAAGACTACAAGGCAACAGGCTGCAATGACAAAGTCGACGGAGCGTTTGCAACCTTGCTCTATCTTATTCATCCTGTCCTTATATTGTTTATTAATCATTTAACTTCTTTAGGTAAATGTGATACTAAACAAACTTTTTATTTGTCCAGTTTTTCGTATATAGAATTATTGCTTTTGTATTCAGGAACGATTTCTTTCATTTTCATGACGGTAAGCATTTCGTCGTACAACTTACTCTTTTCAATAAGTTCGTCAATCTTTAAACTCACCTTTGCATAGTCGTACTCTCGTACCTTGGCAATTCTAATCTTGTCGTTGAAAGAGGGCATGGATGATTCTTTATCGTTGAGAACTTCTTCATAAAGTTTTTCGCCCGCTCTCAGACCTGTAAACTTGATTTCTACATTCTTAGCTCCACTGAGGTTAATCATTCTCTGTGCCAAGTCAGCAATCTTGACTGGTTTACCCATGTCAAAGACAAAAATCTCACCACCATTACCCTTAGTACCTGCTTCCAAAACGAGTTCGCAAGCTTCAGGAATCAGCATGAAATAACGGATGATATTAGGGTCGGTGACTGTAACAGGACCACCATTCTTAATCTGTTTCTTAAACAGCGGAATGACAGAACCATTAGAACCCAAAACGTTGCCAAATCGTGTGGTAACAAACTGGGTTTCACCTTTGATGACACCTTCTTTCACGGCTTTATTGAGGCTTTGAACATAAATTTCACAGATACGTTTTGAGCATCCCATTACATTGGTAGGATTCACGGCCTTATCGGTAGATATCATTACAAATTTCTTTACGCCATACTTGACAGCCAAATCTGCCAGGATTTTGGTACCATAAACATTATTTTGAATGCTCTCACATGGATTGTTCTCCATCATAGGAACATGTTTATATGCAGCAGCATGGAAAACATAGTCAGGCAAGTATGTCTTGAAGATATGTTCCATTCTGGACTTGCTACAGATAGTGGTGACGATGGTTTCAGCTTTAATATCAGGGAATTGCTTGGCCATCATCAATCGTATATCGTGCTGCGGGGTCTCTGCACTATCTATCAGAATTAATTCCGCAGGACTGTACTTGGCGATTTGTCTTACCATTTCGCTTCCGATACTTCCAGCAGAACCTGTAATCAATATGCGTTTGCCATGAAGCATAGCACCCACGCTTTCCATATCGATGCTGATTTCATCTCGTGGTAAAAGATCCTCAATGCTAACTTCTTTGAGTTGTTGCTGCTGCTCTGTATTCCATTCCTGTGTAGTAGGCATATAAATACGAATACCTTCAGCAAGTATAGCATCCTGGAACTCCTTGTCTGCACGTAAATTATTGATGGCACCTGGAGATACCAGCAGGGTAGTGATTTTATTGTCTCTCATTACCTTGATAGTATTTTTGTCGAGTGCATACACCTTAGCTCCCATCAGGTGGTGGTGCTTGATTTCTACATCATCAGAAATAAATCCCATGAGTTTGAACTTCATAGGCTTATCATTCTTAATTTGTTTCGCGAGACCGATGCCACCTTCCTTTACGCCATAAATAAAAGCATTTTTAATGTTATAATCGGCTAATGATACATCAAAGACAGTTTTGGTAATGACTCTGATGGCCCACAAGATGAGTATAGAAATAAGTGAACCTAAGATAATGTTGCGGTACTGAATCTCAACTCTTGGAAATAATTGAGTATTCAGCAGCATGTTCTTAGTCAGTATAGATAAAACTGCACCGACAGTTACTGCATAGAATACTTTCTGCAAATCAACAAAAGAAGAATATCTCAGAATGCCATCGTATGTATGGAACATTCTAAAACCTATGGCATGGAACATCGTGAAAATCGCAAAGACAGCAGAGAGTTGTCCAAAAATTCCTAATGCTTGTGCTCCGCTATTTATTTGCTGGTATATAAAAAGGTATGATAAATATATCACAGCACAATCTATCCAAAAAATACACCAATAGGGTAGTGATTTTTTGGAAAAATACCAGTCTGTTAACTTCCTGAAATTTTTCATATCTTTTCCTATCTTACTATTTCTTTAAAGGTGGTAAATATAATCTTGAAGTATTCTCCAAGTGTTTGATGATTTATATATACCATGTTAAGTTTAATCTTATTCGGCATAATCAAGGTTACATAGGCTTCATCTGGGTCTTTAGCTTCGCCCAATATTTTATTCTCGTCTACGTATTTTATAGATGCCCAGTCTGTGATGCCAGGTCTTACCTTGAGAACTTGCCTTTGTTCATCCGTATAGAGATCTGTGTATTTCTTTACCTCTGGTCTTGGTCCAACCAAACTCATATCTCCTATAAACACGTTCCAAAGTTGAGGAAGTTCGTCCAATTTATATTTCCTAAGAAAATAACCTGTACGAGTTATACGATTGTCCTTTTCGCCAATAGTAATGAGACCTTTCTTGTCTGAACCTGTTCGCATTGACCTGAATTTGTAAAGTCTGAATGGTAGACCATCTTTTCCCATCCTTTCTTGTGTATAGAAGCCACCTCCCTTGCTTTCCAATCTAATCATCAGATAAAAAATCATAAATAGTGGTGACAGCAAAATGAGTCCTATCATAGAGAAAACTATATCGAAGAATCGAATCATAATATAAGGTGTCCTATATTTATATGTTTTTACTTCATTACGGTCTCGTATGCCTTGATGACTGTATTTGCTACAAACTTGACTTGATCTTCTGTAAGTTGTGGATACACAGGTAAGGAGATTTCGTGTGAATAATTCTTATATGCTTGAGGATAGTCTTTAATGTCATAACCCATATCCTTAAAGAGAGTAAGCATTGGCATAGGAATGAAATGAACATTAACAGCTACCTCATTTTTAGAGATTTCTTGTATGATAGCATCTCTTTGTGCTTCTGTAATATCCTTGATACGAAGGGCATATACATGATATGAACTCTCCTTGATGCCAATTGTGGCAGGTGGTGTAATCGCCCAGTCCGTATTGGCAAATGCATTGGCATACGTATTGAATACTCTCTTTCTTTCTTGTAGGAGATTCTCATACTGTCTAATCTGTGCTAAACCAATTGCAGCATTAACATCTGCCAAATTAATCTTCATACCTTGTCCTACAATATCATATCTCCAACCGCCTGCTTTTGTTTTCGTGAAAGCATCTTTCGTTTGGCAGTTGAGAGTTCTCAGGCGAAGTTCTTTGTAAAGTTCTTCATTGTTGAATGGTTCTGGCAAGTTAAGGCAGATGGCTCCACCTTCTGCTGTTGTAACATTCTTTACTGCATGCAAAGAGAAAATAGCAACATCAGTTTCTGAACCAGTACGCTTATCGCCATAATGTGCACCAATAGAGTGGGCTGAATCACTCAAGACGAGTATTCTGCCTAATTTCTCTTGTACTTCTGAAGTTGCATGGAACAAAGCTTTTGCTTCTTTCGATTTTACCAATTCCATGATAGCATCATAGTCACATGGGAATCCTGCAATATCGACAGGAATAATAGCTTTTGTTTTTTCTGTAATAGCCCTTTTGATGCCCTCAACAGAAATGTTGAAATCCTCATTAGAATCAACCATGACAGGTTTACCACCAGCCCATAATACAGCCATGGCAGTGGCAGAATATGTATATGCAGGAACAATCACTTCGTCTCCAGGCTGTAAACCTAACCAACGGAGCATGAGAATTGCACCAGAAGTCCAAGAGTTAACGCATAGTACATTGTTTACGCCAGATATTTTACCTATTTCTTCCTCTAAAGCTTTCACTTTAGGGCCTGTTGTAATCCATCCTGATTTAAGAGAATCAACTACTTCGTTAATGACGTTATCGTCAATGTATGGTGGTGAAAATGGTACTTTCATAATAATATTTTTTGTGTGTATAGCAAGTTGTTTACTATATAGTAAACGTTTCTTAAAGTTGTTTTATTGTATTTTGAGCCTAAAATGTTTGATATTTAATCATTGCACATGGTCTATCCTTTAGTTTTCAAGCCTTTAATGAGACCTGCTATTGTTCCCATACCATAGGAAACATGTACACAGAAAAAAAGAATAAATAAAGGTAATGTACATTTTACATTATCCTTTGCACCCATGATGGAAGCAATAGCATCAGCAATGATATATAGGGCAAGGCCACCACAAAAAACATAGCAGAATGGACTCCATAGTACCGAAATAATGATACTAAACAGACCACTTACTACGAAAAGTAAAGGGACGAGATGTCTTATTCCAATAGCTTCCCTATCAATGTAGTATAGATATCCTATAGAGTTTCCATTTGCATACATTTGTTTGCATGATGCTCCCAATGTAGGTCGTGCAAAATAGCTACTAATAATATTGGGATCAAAGAATATTTTATATCCAGCTTTTCTTATGCGGGAGTTGTATTCATTGTCTTCACCCCTTGGCAAGTCTTCTCGCATACCGCCTATTTTCTCGATGATTTTCCTAGGAAAAGCTCCGAAAGGTACAGAATCTGTGTTGTGAGCTTCGTTACTAACTCGGAAGGCTGCTCCTCCAATGCCAAAACGTGAATGATTCAGAATGGCATTGGTTTGAGCCCATAAGGATTGATTGAATGGTAAAATATTACATCTGCCACCTACATTACCGCGTTTTTCATCTTGCTTAAGATTTTCAATGCAAAGAGAGATATATTTAGAATCATATTCAGCATGAGCATCTAATCTTATTATATATGGTGCAGTAGATTTTTTAAATCCTATATTAAATGCTACTGATTGAATTTTTTTCTTGTTTTCTATGAATCGAATATTCTGATGTG